>Ga0078894_10000216_pt1 | contig 38308 bp, 31 predicted proteins | sample LauGreSu1BDMLBSD_2_FD_67506 | JGI IMG/M metagenome (GOLD analysis project Ga0078894, IMG submission 67506) | Freshwater lake microbial communities from Lake Michigan, USA - Su13.BD.MLB.SD (version 4) (version 4) | ecosystem: Environmental > Aquatic > Freshwater > Lake | place: Lake Michigan... | reverse complement strand
GAAGGTGTCAATCTCATCGACCGACGTGTAGATGCTCGGCGTGACGCGGATGCCCTTGAATTCCTGGTGGACGATCGGGGTGGAGACGATCCGGTGCTGGGACAGGAGCCAGCCGCCGAGTGCCCCGGGATCGATCCCCTCAACGTCGAACATCGCGATCGCCCCACCGGTGTCGGGGCCGAGCGCCGTGTGGAGTTTCACGCGCGGACTAACGGCGAGGAGCTGCCGCGCCCAGCGATCCCGCAGATAGCGGAGGCGCGCGATCTTCCGGTCCATCCCGATGCCGCGATGGAAGGTGATGGCGGTGGAGACCGCGTTGAAGTTCGCCTGCGGATGGGTCCCGATCTCCTCGTACTTCCGGATGTTCCGGTCGCGGTCGGCGGTGGGCGTCGAGGCCATCAGGGGCCAGAGCCCTGGGATCTTCGACTGCCGCACGTACAGCATCCCTGCGCCGATGGGGGCGTGCATCCACTTGTGGAGGGAGGTCGCGTAGTAGTCGCAGTCGAGCGCGTCGCGCGTGAAGGGAAAATGCGCGAAGGCGTGCGCCCCGTCGACGAACACCTCGATGTTGCGCGGCCGAGCGAGCGCCTGGATCTCGCGGATGGGGAGGATCTGCCCCGTGAGGTTCGTGATGTGCGGGAGTTCGATGACCTTCGTGCGCGGCGTGATCGCCGCCTCGAGGTTCCGGAGGAGGACCTTCGGATCGGTGAGCGGAACAGGGAAGGAGACCTGCTTCACGACGATGCCCTCGCGCCGCGCCCGCTGCTCCCAGGTGTTGATCATCCGTCCGTAGTTCTGGTTGGTGATCACGACCTCGTCGCCCCGCTTCAGATCGAGCCCGAGGATCATGATCTCGAGGCCTTCGCTCGCGTTGCGCGTGACCGCCATCTCCTCCGGGTCGCACCCGAACTCGCGTGCCAACTCGCGGCGCGTGCTCTCCATCCGCGGCTCGAGCACGCGCCAGTTGTGCTCGACCGGGAGCTCGTTGACGAAGCGCAGGTCGCGGATCATCTGCTCCAGGACGTGCGTCGGCGTCGGCGAGATCCCCCCGTTGTTCAGGTTGATCATCGTCCGGTCGGCGTCGAACGCCTTCTGGATCTGCATCCAGTAGGACTCGTCGTCGGCGAGGGCGGTGGCGGGACGGTCCCCGGCGAGCACGTTCGCCTCGAAGAGGCGCGTCATCGCGCGCTCGTTGAAGACGGGGAGCGCGACGCCGGCGCCGGCGAGGCCGGCCAGGAAGTGACGACGGGAGGTCTGGGACATCGGGTGGATCCTCGGACGAGGGGGAGGAACGCCCTACGCTACCACCGGAGGGGAGGCCCCGCCATCGCCGGACGCGTCCGCGTCCGGCGACGGCGACGGCGACGGCGACGGCACCCCGGCGAGGCAGCTCGCGCGGCGCGGCGAGCAGCGCGGCGAGCGTCGCGGCCCCGTGTCGCGCGACGGTGGGCGCACGCAGATTCCCGGGATGCTCGGGGAATCCGCCATCACGCTCTCCTTCGTCGGGATCTGGCTCCGCCTGGCGGTGCTCGCCGTCCTCACGGCCGCGATTCCGTTCGCCGTGCTCGCCTGGGCGGCACGCACCCGACGCCTCTCCCCCTTCGGCCCGGTCGGTCGGACGGTCCGGCGGCTCACCGACCCGATGCTCGACCCGCTCGTCCGACGCTTCGGGCGATTCGGCGTGCGGATGGACTCCGCCCCGTGGTGGGGACTCCTCCTGCTCCTGCTCGCCGGTGCGACGGCCATCGTCCTCCTCGACCTCGTCCGTCAGGTCCTCGGCGATCTCTACCTCGCGAGCCAGGGGGTCGGCGACGGCGTCCTCCGCCTCATCGTCACCTGGACCTTCGAACTCCTCCGGCTCGCGCTCCTCGTCCGCGTCATCGGGAGCTGGTTCGGCTGGGAGCGGCACCCGATCGGCCGGCTCGCCTGGCGGATGACGGAATGGATGCTCGCACCCATCCGCCGCCGGCTCCCCGCCTTCGGGGCGGTCGACCTCTCTCCGATGATCGCCTGGTTCGCGCTCGCGATCGTGGAGCAGCTGCTGCACCGCGTGACGTGACGATCGCCGTCACCGCGCTCGCCGCCCGTACGCAGACCGTCGGCATCGCGGCGGTCGACGCCGAAGCGGTCGCACGACTCGCCTCACACTCTCACTCCGCGCCGTAGGCACGCTCGGCGACACGCCTCGCCCGCCACACGAACAGCCCGATCGCCGACACCGGGAACCCGATCAGCTGTGCGGCGAACCAGGGCGCGACATCCACCGGTACGAGACCGCGCAGCAGGTCGTGGAACCGGACCGCGGCCTCCAAGGGAGGCGCGAGGATCTTCACCGCGTGCGCCACCGTCCCGGGGAGGTCGAACGGGGACACTATCGCCTCGAAGCCGGCCGGCAGCAGCATCCATCCCAGCAGGAGCACCGCGGCGCCCCGTGAGGTCGTGGCGGCCGCGCTGATGACGGCGAGGGTGCAGCAGACCGACCAGACGAGGGTGAAGAGGCCGAGCGAGATGAGTCCCGTCGACGGGAGCGGAGCCGCCGATCGGAGGCCCGCGAGCGCGAACACCGCCACGCTCCAACTCGCCGCGAGCGCGAGGGCGCCGGTGAGGCCGGCGAGCCGCCAGAGGTCCTCGGGCCCCGCACCCGCGCGAGTGAAGACCGCGGTCCAGACCGCCGGGCGCCGCACGAGTGTGAACGCCTGACCGACGACACCGAGCGCGAGCAGCGGTGGGGCGTACATCAGGACCGCCGTCCCGAGCTCCGCCCGCGCCCGCGCCATCAGCGCGACCATCGGCAGCGCGAGTGCCCACACGAGCACGGCCCGCCGCCACGCACGCGAGGCGGCACAGACGAGAAGCGCGGGCCGCCAGGAGCTGGGGCAGCGATCGAGAAGGAATGCGAGCATCACGAGCGGTCCTCCGTCGCGGCGAGGTAGCGGGCGCGCACCTCGAGCGCCCCGAGTTCGACGGGCGCGAAAAGATCCTGGGTGCGCCCACCTGCGAGCACGAGGAGCCGGTCCGCGGTCCGGGACAACAACTCCAGATGATGCGAGAGGACGAGACAGGTGGTGCCGCCCTCCGCGGCCCAACGCACCGCCTCGCGCATCCGCTCGTTCGCGGCGGGATCGAGCCCCGACTCCGGCTCGTCGAGGACCGCGAGCCTCGGCCGCAATCGCAGCGCGAACGCGGCCTGGCAGGCACGCCACTCCCCCTTGGAGAGGTGGGCGATCGCACGGTCCAACAGCGGTGCGAGGCGGAGAATCCCCGCGAGGGGGTGGTCCTCCACCGGGGCCTCATCGTCGCCGCCGAGCCGGAGGAGGTCGCGCGGCGTGATCCGCTCCCACGCGCGCGAGCCATCCTCGGCGAGGAAACCGATGCCGTGCCGGCCGCGGAAGGTGGCGGGGGAGAGGTCGTCGATCCGGATGCGACCCGCCGAGGGTGCCGCGGCCCCGAGGACGAGGCGCGCGAGCGTCGACTTCCCCGCACCATTCGGCCCCGCGATCCCGAGCACCTCGCCGGGGTCGGCGGTGAGGGTGACGCCGTCGAGGAGGCGCCGTGCGCGCCCCTCGACGACGACCGCCTCGACCTCGAGGCGTGGTCTCACAGGTTCACGAGCCGCAGCAGGGTGGACGGCACACAGAGGATGCTGTCGGCCGCGTACTTCGCGTAGCAGAGCGACTCCGTGTACCAGGGCTCGTCGAGCACACAACCGACGAACACATCGGCGGCCTTGTCGATGCACTGCGCGACGACCTCCGTCGCCGTCTGCGCGAGGGCTGGGTCGCTGAGGGTGACGAGGGCGAGCAGCGCGAACGGGAGGACGCGACGCAGGCGCCCGGGGGTGGGATGAGACATCGAACGATCTCCGGCTGGATGGATGAGGTGCGGTCATGGTCCGGGCGGTCGGCGTCCACAGCTCCACCGGGGCAGGCTCGTCCAGGGCGGAAGCGACGCGGGGATGGTGCGCTGCGTCCCCCTCCCCGCCATCACCCGCGGCCCGCGCCCATCATCGCCGCACCGCTCGCCCTGCCGGGGGCGCCGCTTGCCATCCGTTCATCCGGATAATAGGTTGAATACACAACCGTTCCCCGTGGCGATTTCGAGGCAACTTGCGGCCACGTAAAACATCCCGCTAAAGCGCCGGCCCGGTGCGCCTCGAACGCGCCGGGCTTCGTGCGTTCTGGACCCCGCTGTGAGCACTCTCGCCCTCCCCGTCCCGTTCCAGATCTCCTTCGAGTTCTTCCCGCCGAAGTCGGCGGAGATGGAGGAGACCCTTTGGCGTGCGATCACGCGGCTCGCGCCGCTGGCGCCGCGCTTCGTCTCCGTGACCTATGGCGCGGGGGGCTCGACACGGGAGCGCACCCACCAGACGGTGCGGCGGATCCTGGCGGAGAGCTCGCTGGTCCCGGCGGCGCACCTGACCTGCGTCGCGGCCTCGCGGGAGGAGATCGACGCGGTGGCCGATGACTATTGGGCGGCGGGGGTGCGTCATCTGGTCGCGCTCCGGGGGGATGTCCCGGGCGGCGGGGCGTACGCACCGACATCCACCGGATATGCCTACGCGTCGGACCTCGTGGCCGGCCTGCGGAAGCGGCACGACTTCGAGTTGACCGTCGCGGCGTACCCGGAGACCCACCCGGAGGCCGCGTCCCCACAGGCGGACCTCGACAACCTCAAGCGGAAGATCGACGCCGGCGCGACGCGCGCGATCACGCAGTTCTTCTTCGACAACTGGACCTACCTCCGCTTCGTCGACCGCGCGCGGAAGGCGGGGATCACGGTGCCGATCGTCCCGGGGATCATGCCGGTGACGAACTTCACGCAGATGGTGAAGTTCGCCGCGGCCACGGGCGCAACGGTGCCGCCGGCGTTCGCCCGGATGTTCGACGGGCTCGACGGCGACCCGGAGACGCGGAAGCTCGTCGCCGCGACGGTGGCCGCGGAGCAGTGCCAGCAGCTCGCGCAGGCGGGCGTGACGGAATTCCACTTCTACACGCTGAACCGCGCGGACCTGACCTACGCGCTCTGCCACATCCTCGGCTTGCGGCCGGGCCGCGCGGCCGCGGCGCCACACGCGGAGCGCACGCGATGAACGCCACGCCCTTCACCCGCGACGCGCGGCTCGCGCGGCTCGCGCGGCTCGCGCGGCTCGAGGCCGAGGCGGCGGAGCGCCATCTCATCATCGATGGCGCGATGGGGACGATGGTGCAGCAGCACCGCCTCACCGAGGCCGACTATCGCGGCGCACGCTTCGCCGACTGGCCGCGCGACCTGCGCGGGAACAACGACCTCCTCGTCCTCACACAGCCGGCGATCATCGCGGGGATCCACCGCGCGTACCTCGAGGCCGGTGCCGACATCATCGAGACGAGCACATTCAACTCGACGAGCATCGCCATGGCCGACTACGGCATGGAGGCGCTGGTCCGCGAGCTGAACGTCGAGGGCGCCCGGTTGGCGCGCGCTGAGTGTGATGCCTTCGAGGGGCGGGACGGGCGCCCCCGCTGGGTCGCGGGCGTCCTTGGCCCCACCAACCGCACCGCGAGCATCTCGCCGGACGTGAACGACCCCGGGGCGCGCAACGTGACGTTCGCCGCGCTGGTCGAGGCATATGTCGAGGCCACCGAGGGGCTGCTCGACGGCGGCGCCGACCTGATCCTCATCGAGACGATCTTCGACACGCTCAACGCCAAGGCGGCGGTCTTCGCGGTTGAGGAAGTCTTCGCGGCGCGCGGGATGCGGGTGCCGGTGATGATCTCGGGGACGATCACCGACGCAAGCGGCCGCACCCTCTCAGGGCAGACGACCGAGGCGTTCTGGAACTCGGTGATGCACGCGCGCCCCTTCAGCATCGGCCTCAACTGCGCGCTCGGCGCCAAGGAGCTGCGAGCCTACGTGCAGGAACTGGCACGCGTGGCCGACTGCCGCGTCTCGGTGCACCCGAACGCGGGGCTCCCGAACGAGATGGGAGGCTACGACGAGACGCCGGCCTACACGGCGTCGATCCTCCGGGAGTTCGCCGAGTCCGGGTTGGTGAACCTCGTCGGCGGGTGCTGCGGAACCACGCCGGACCACATCCGGGCGATCGCGGAGGCGGTGCGCGGGCTCGCGCCGCGCGCGATCCCCGAGGTCCCGCCGCGGCTGCGGCTCTCGGGGCTCGAGCCGCTCGTCATCGGGCCGGACTCGAACTTCGTGAACGTCGGCGAGCGCACCAACGTCACGGGCTCCCGGAAGTTCGCCGAGCTGATCATCGGCGGCCGCTACGACGAGGCGCTCGAGGTCGCGCGCCAGCAGGTCGACGCGGGCGCGGTCATCATCGACATCAACTTCGACGAGGGGATGCTCGATGCGGAGGCGGCGATGACGCGCTTCCTCAACCTCGTCGCCGGCGAGCCCGGGATCTCGAAGGTCCCGCTGATGCTGGACTCGTCAAAGTGGGCGGTAATCGAGGCCGGTCTCCGCTGCGTCCAGGGGAAGTCGATCGTGAACTCGATCTCCCTCAAGGAGGGGGAGGCGGAGTTCCTCCGTCAGGCGCGGCTCGTGCGCCGCTACGGCGCCGCCGTGATCGTGATGGCGTTCGACGAGCAGGGACAGGCCGACACGGTCGAACGGAAGGTCGCGATCTGCGAGCGGGCGTACCGCCTCCTCGTCGACGTCGTCGGCTTCCCGCCCGAAGACATCATCTTCGACCCGAACATCTTCGCGGTCGCCACCGGCATCGAGGAGCATGACCGCTACGCGCTCGCCTTCATCGAGGCGACGCGCGAGATCAAGGCGCGCTGCCCGCACGCCCGCATCTCGGGCGGGGTGAGCAACGTCTCCTTCTCCTTCCGCGGGAACAACGCCGTCCGTGAGGCGATCCACTCGGTCTTCCTGTACCACGCCGTCAAGGCCGGGATGGACATGGGGATCGTGAACGCGGGGGCGCTCGTCCTCTACGAGGACATCCCCGCCGATCTGCGCGAGCGGGTCGAGGATGTGATCCTCGCCCGGCGCCCCGACGCGACCGAGCGGCTCCTCGCCGTCGCCGACGACGCCAAGGGTCAGGCGCAGCGCAGGAAGGCCGACCTCGGCTGGCGCGAAGGGCCCGTCACCGAGCGGCTCGTCCACGCGCTCGTGCACGGCGTCGCGGACTTCGTCGTCGATGACACCGAGGAGGCGCGCCGGCTCTACGACCGGCCGATCGAGGTGATCGAGGGCCCGCTGATGCAGGGGATGAACGTCGTCGGCGACCTCTTCGGCGCCGGCAAGATGTTCCTCCCGCAGGTCGTGAAGTCCGCGCGCGTGATGAAGCGGGCGGTCGCCCATCTGATCCCGTACATCGAGGCCGAGCAGGCCGCGGGCGGCGGCGAGCGCCAGGCGAAGGGGAAGGTCCTGCTCGCCACCGTGAAGGGGGACGTGCACGACATCGGCAAGAACATCGTGGGCGTCGTCCTGCAGTGCAACAACTTCGAGGTGATCGACCTCGGCGTGATGGTCCCCGCCGCGAAGATCCTCGAGGCGGCGCGCGCGCACGACGTCGACCTCATCGGGCTCTCGGGGCTCATCACCCCATCCCTCGAGGAGATGGCCTTCCTCGCGAGTGAGCTCGAGCGTGAGGGGTGGACGGTTCCGCTCCTCATCGGCGGGGCGACGACCTCCAAGGTGCACACCGCGGTGAAGATCGCGCCGAACTATTCGTCGCCCGTCGTGCATGTGCTCGACGCCTCGCGTGCGGTGGGCGTCGCCGGCAGCCTGCTGAGCGAGCAGCTCCGCGACCCGTTCGTGGCCGACCTACGCGCCGAGTACGAGGAGGTCCGCGTGGCGCGGGCGGCCCGGCAGCGCGACGTGCCCCGGCAGACGCTCGCCGATGCACGCGCCAACAAGCTCCGCATCGACTGGACCTCCGCCACCCCGCCACGACCGACCTTCGAAGGGGTCCGCGTCTTCGAGGACGTCCCGCTCGAGGAGCTCGTGCCGCGCATCGACTGGACACCGTTCTTCCAGACGTGGGAGCTGGCGGGCTCGTATCCCGCGATCCTCGAGGACCCGGTGGTCGGCGAGGCGGCGCAGAACCTCTGGCGTGACGCGCAGGCGATGCTGACCAGGATCGTCGAGGAGAAGTGGCTCACGGCGCGCGCCGTGGTCGGTTTCTTCCCCGCCCACTCCGACGGCGCGGAGGACATCGTGCTCCCGACCGTGGGGCGCACGGTGCACACCATCCGCCAGCAGATGGTGAAGAAGGATGGTCGCCCGAACCTCGCCCTCGCCGACTTCATCGCCCCGGCGCAGACCGGCGTTCCCGATTGGCTCGGTGCGTTCGTCGTCACCACCGGCATCGGGCTCGACGAGCGCGTCGCCGCGTACGAGGCGGCGCACGACGACTATTCGTCGATCCTCCTCAAGGCGCTCGCCGACCGGCTCGCCGAGGCGTTCGCGGAGCGGATGCACGAGCGGGTGCGGCGTGAGCTCTGGGCGTATGCGCCTGACGAGGCGCTCGACAACCAGGCGATCATCCGGGAGCAATACCAGGGGATTCGGCCAGCGCCCGGGTATCCGGCCTGCCCGGACCACACCGAGAAGCGGACGTTGTTCGACCTCCTCGACGCGGAGCAGGCCGTCGGCGTGCATCTGACCGAGAGCTTTGCGATGCTCCCCGCCTCGGCGGTCTCGGGGTGGTACTTCTCGCATCCGCAGGCCCAGTACTTCGGCGTCGGAAAGATCGAGCGGGACCAGGTGGAGGCGTACGCGACGCGGAAGGGGATGGAGCTCGCGGTCGCCGAGCGGTGGCTCGCGCCGATCCTGAACTACGACGTGGTCCGCCGCTAGATTGTGGGGGTCTTCCCCCCACCGGTGGTGTCCGATGTCCCGTCCGACCGTCGCTTCCGAACTCGTCCGCCCCGCGCTGACCACGCTCTCCGATGACGAACTCGCCTTCCGCGACGCGGTGGCGGAGTTCGCGCGTGGAGAGGTCGCGCCTCGCGTCCAGGCGATGGAGGAGGCGAGCCAGCTCGACCCGGCCCTGATCTCCGCCTACTTCGAGATGGGGCTGATGGGGATCCAGGCCCCTGAGGCACACGGCGGGGCCGCCGGCTCCGTGATGATGGTGACCCTCGCGGTCGAGGAGATCAGCAAGGTCGACGCCGCCGCGGCGATCATGGTCGATGTGCAGAACACCCTCGTGGCGCACCCGCTGCTCTCCGCGGGGACCGAGGAGCAGCTCGCCCGCTGGATGCCGCGGCTGTGCACGGATACCGTGGGCGCCTACGCCCTCTCCGAGGCGGGGAGCGGCTCCGACGCCTTCGCCCTGCAGACGCGTGCGACGAAGGTCGAGGGCGGGTGGTCGCTGACCGGCCGGAAGCTCTGGATCACCAATGGCGCGGAGGCGGGGCTGTACATCGTCTTCGCGACGGTCGACCCGAGCAAGGGCTACAAGGGGATCACCGCCTTCGTCGTGGAGCGCACCGCGAAGGGCTTCTCCATCGGTAAGAAGGAGCGGAAGCTCGGGATCCGCGCCTCGAGCACCACAGAGCTCATCCTCGATGGCGTCTTCGTCCCTGACGCCGACGTGCTCGGGCCCGTCGGCCAGGGATACAAGATCGCGATCGAAACGCTGAACGAGGGGCGGATCGGGATCGGCGCGCAGATGATCGGCAACGCGCAGGGCGCGCTCGATGCGGCGGTGGCGTACCTGAAGGAGCGGACGCAGTTCGGGAAACCGCTCGCGGAGTTCCAGGGGATCCAGTTCCAGGTGGCGCAGGCGGCGACGGAGCTCGAGGCGGCGCGCCTGATGGTCTACAACGCGGCGCGGCTCCGCGACGCGGGGCACGACATCGCGCAGGTGGGGGCGATGGCGAAGCTCTACTCCTCGCAGGTCTGCGAGCGCGTCACCTCGCTCGCGGTCGAGCTCTTCGGCGGCTACGGCTACACCACCGACTACCCGGTGGAGAAGTTCTACCGTGACGCGAAGATCGGCACGATCTACGAGGGGACGAGCAACATGCAGCTGCAGACGATCGCGAAGGGGATCCTGAAGTAGGACTCACCGGGTCATCCGCCCCGCTGAGGGGCGGCGCACGAGCGGGTGGACGGACTAACCGTCCTCGAGAATCCGCCGGACCTCGTCATCGAGCTGCGCCGCCGCGCGACCGCGCGTGAGCCAGGAGACCCAGAGAAAGACGAGCAGCGACGCCACCAGGGTCAGCCCCGTGACGGTGATCCCCTGCGGCACGGTGAGCCGCTTGGACCAGACGAGCCACTCCAGCCCTACCGTGAGCGCGAGTCCGGTCGCGATCGAGGAGAGCGCTCCCTCGCGGGTGGCCCCGGTCCAGTTGAGCCCGATCGCCAGAGCGGGCACCAGCGTGGACGCGAAGAGACCGTAGCCCAGGATCCCCAGGAAGGCGACGAGGAGCCCCGCCTGCTGCGCGAGGAGGGCAGCCAAGACCGCGATCACGACGGTCCAGAGGCGTCCGATCGTGAGTTGACGAATGGGCTCGCGCCCGAGCGCACGCGGGAGATCGTGCGTGAGCGCCGCCGCCCCGATGCTCAGGAAGGAATTCACCGTGCTCATGATCGCCGCCGCGACTCCGGCGAAGACGAGCGCCGAGAGCACAACGGGCACGAAGCGGAGGAGGAACTGCGGGGTGGCGTCGTCCGGTGAGGCGAGGGGTGCCATCTCCCCGCGCACCACGAGCGCCTTCACGGCGACGCCGACACCGACGAAAAGCAACTGTGCGAGCAGCATCGCGATCGTCATGAGGACCGGGTACCACTTCAGTCGCGCGAGGTCGCGGAGCATGTAGTACTTGTGCGCGATCTGCGGCTGCCCGAGCGAGCCGACGGCGAAGACGAAGAAGAACGAGAGTGCGGTCATCGCCCCGCGCGTCCCCCACGGTCCGAGGAGTGCGGGGTCGGCGGCCTCGATCGTGCGCGTGATCGCCGGGAGCCCACCACCTGCGTCGAGCGCGACGAGAAAGACGGCGGTCGAGGCGACCGCCATCACCACTCCCTGAAAGACATCAGTGTAGATCCCAGCGAGGATCCCGCCGCTCACCGAGTAGGCGAGGGTGACCGCGGTCCCGATCCAGATCCCGGGCCCGAGCCCGGTGGCGAAAAGGGCGTCGATCACGACGCCGAGCGCCAGCGCGTTGGTCGCGACGTAGCCGATGACCCCGGCGAGGATGGCGACGGCGCTGAGTCCCTGCGCGGCCGGCGAGCGGTAGCGCGCGGCGAGCGCATCGGGAACGGTGAGCAGCCCCCGCGCCCGCCCGAGCCGATGCATCCGCGTGCCGAGCACCCAGGCGCCGAGGGTGTTCGTCACGCCCGCGGGCAGAATGATGAACACAGCGGTCATCCCGATGCCGTACACGAGCCCGGGGCCGCCGATGAAGGCGAAGCCGCTCAGCGTGGAGGCCATCGCGGCGATCGCGAAGGGGACGAGCCCGACGCCGCGTCCCGCCACGAAGAAGTCGTCGGCGGTTTTCGTGCGCCGCGTGGCCCACACCGCGATCGCCGCACAGATCGCAAAGTAGGCGATCCCCATCAGCTCACGCATCGTTGCGCGGCTCCTCGGCGGGCATCACCTCGGTATCGAAGGCGCGCGCATAGGCGATCGGGAGGACCACCATCGGCATCGCGCCCACGAGGAGAAGAAGGATCGAAGTCGCCCGTGGCAGCCCGAGCAGCAGCGGGCCGCCCGCGACCGGCGGCGGCAGGAGCAGGACCGCGATGAATCCCGCCGCCATCCCACCGAAGACCCATCGCACCGTACGCGTGAGCACCGGCAGCGCCCGACCGCGCCGGACGCTCGCGAGCTGTGCGAGCCCGGCGAGGACGGCGGTACTGCCGAGCGCCATCAGCATCGGGACCGCGGGCGAGGCGACGCCGAGGAGGATCCCGACGTACGCCGCGACGATCCCGACGAGCCCGACGACGAGCACGATCACATCGTCGGCCGGCTCGGTGCGATGAGCCCGTTGAACACCAGCTTGAAGGTGCCGTGCGGCTGCGCCCGGAAGAGCGCCTCCGGCCCGATCAGACGCACGAGCCCCTTGCCGACGCGCGCGTCTGCGGCGGCGACACCGCCCTCGAGGTAGTTCTGGCCCCAGGCCCAGCCACTGCGGAGCGGCGAGGCACCATCGAACCAGAGGAGCGGAGTCACACCACGCGCGGCCGCATCCGGCGCGAGCCGGAAGACGGGACTGTTGTCGAACATCACGATCGCCCGGCGGCCCATCCCGACGGCGCCGGCGGCAGTGCTGTCGACGGCGACCTCGAGGAGGGAGCCCGGCACATAGAACTTGCTGCTCCCGAGCTCGCGCTCACCGCCCTCGGGCGTGCGCTCCACCAGGTGGTTCGTGAGCGGCAGGCCGAAATGATCGGCGATGTTCGTCGAGCTCCCGATGGTGATGACGGTGCCTCCGCGCTCCACGAACCGCTTCAGCTCGGGGATGGTACGGTCCTCGGAGATGCTGCCGAGCATCCGGCGCATCTCGGGCGGGAGCCCCTCAGCGGTGGCGCCCGAGGCACCGAGGCCGCGCGGTGCGGGTCCGCCCGCGCGCTTCGCCGGGATGGCCCCGTCGACGAAGACGAGTGCGTCGAACCGCGCCTCGAGGTTCCCCGCGTCGAGGTCCTGCGGGTAGACGACCTCGAAGGGGAACTCGTACTGCTCAAGGAGCCAGCGGGTCCAGCCCGAGGGCATCGAGCCGCCGTACCGGTCCCAGAGGCCGATGCGCATCGCCTTGACCGGCGTGGCACCACTCATGCTGCCGGCCCCGAAGGAGAGCCCAAGCTCGCGCGCGGCGCGCTCGACGATGGGGCGACTCGTCCCGGAGTTGGCGATGAGCCAGGTGCCATCGGCGCGGCGGGCGACGGAGGCACCGGCCTTGAGGAGCCGGTTCACCACGACGAAGGCGTCGTTGTAGGCAGGCGAGAGGGTCCAGGTGCCCCCACTCGCGACACGGCCGGCAGCCGGCGTCACGCGCTGCAGCGGTCCGATCCGCTCGAGCGCACCCGACACATCCTCAAAGACACGGTCGAAGCGCACGCCCATCTGCAGGGCGAGGGTCCACCCGGCGTTGTCGTACGGCGGGGTGGGCGCACCGCCCGGCACGCGGAAATCGTTCGGGTGATCCTGCGGCTCGAACATATCGAGCACGTGCGCCCCGAAGGCCTGTGCGGTCTTCACCACGTACGAGCCGGTCGGATACGTCGTGCCGCCGACGGTGATCGGTGCCGTCGCGCGGTGAACATCGATGCCGTTCTTCTGCAGCGCGACGATGAACTTCACCGCCGTCGGGAAATCAGCCTGATCGGCGGCGAGGACGTAGGCCCGCGGGTCCCGCTTGGCGGGGTCGTTCAGGGCCGCCATCAGCGACTGCGCCGCAGCGCCCGAGCGGGACTGCCCGGCCCCGCCACCACCGGCGAGGAAGTCCATCGGGTCCTCGCCCCCTGCCGTCTGGCCGGCGCGCTGACGGTTCTCGCGCGCGATCTGCGCCTGCAATGCCTCGATCCGCCGCGGCCAGACGGTCCAGCTGTCGCGCTGGCCCTGCAGGATCCGGTCGTTCCCCATCTTCCAGATGTTGAACAGGAAGTGCTCCCGGTTACGGGAGACGACGTCGAGCACCGCGCGGTTGGCGGTGACCGAATAGTCGATCGACTGCCGGAACTTCCAGACGCCCGGCCGCACGGGGAGCGGGAGGTCGGCGCTCGGAAGCTGGCGGTTCGCGAGGAACGGGATCTCGATCGGGGTCGGGTTGCCGATGGTCTCGGTCAGGAGCCCGATCATGTTGTGGAAGTAGACTGTGGTGCGGAGCCCGCCGTTCCACCAAGTGGAGTAGCCGGCGCCGGACCGCATCACGACGCCTCCCTTCTCCTCGACGACGAAGCGGTTGTGCATCGCGCCGCCCACGACGTCGAGCCCCGTCTTGATCAGCGGGTGGATGTTGTAGTTCATCGGGTCGCGGAAGGGCGGCGCGAACATCACGGTGCCGGCGGGGCCGGTCTGGTGATGGTTGTACATCACCTGCGGATACCACTCCGTGTACAGCACCCGGTTCATGTTCTCGGACTCGGGCTGCGCGGCGAGGTAGAAATCGCGGTTGTTGTCGTGCCCGATGTACTTCTGGTAGAGCCGCGGGATGTTGGTGTTGCGCTTCCGCGGGTCGGTCTCGCGCATGTACCAATCGCTGACCAGCTCCATCCCGTCCGGATTGGCGTGCACCATCACAATGATGAGGTCGTCGCGGAAGCGGCGCGTCTCGGGATCATCCCCCGACACAAGCTGCCAGTTACTCTCGATCAGCTGCTGGGCGCCGAGCACCTCGGTGGCGTGCAGGCCGCCATCGATCCAGACGATGCCCTTCCCCTCGCGCGCCAGCTCGCGCGCCTGCGCCGCGGTGATTCCCTCCGCCCGCGCGAGCTGCTCGGCGATCCGCCGGTACCGCTCGCGGTTGCGCAGGTTCTCCGGGCTCGAGACGATCGCCATCAGCTGCGGCCGCCCTTCCGCGGTCACCCCGATCGTGTCGAGGTCCATCCGGTCCGATTCGGTCGCGAGTTTCTGCCAGTACGCGACGAACTTCGTGTAGTTGGGGAGCACGTAATCCGCGCCAATCTCGTGTCCGAAGAACTCGCGCGGCGAGGTGAGGCGGGACTGGGCGAGCGACGGCGCGGCGAGGAGGGCGGCCAGCGCGAGCGCGCGACGGAGGGGGGTCGGGACCATCGGGAGGCTCCGTGACGGAGGAGGGTGGATTCCGGCGTGAATTCTACGCCGCCGACACGACCGACGCTGGGTCGGTCCTGCGCCAGCGCGGGGCCGGTGCGACGGACCGCCCGGGGAGCGATCTTCCGGACTCTCCCTCAGCCCCGCCCCGCCGATGCGCGCGCTCCGCTTCCTCCTCGCCACATTCACCCTCCCCCTCGCCGCGCAGATCCCGACGGCGGAGTTCGCGGCCCGGCGCGACGCGCTCGTGGACGCACTGCCCGACGGCATCTTCCTCGCCCTCGGCGCGCCCGCGCCCGTCCCGGATTTCATCCCGTTCCATCAGGATCCCTACCTCTTCTATCTCACCGGCTTCGACGAGCCCGGGGCGGCCCTCGTCCTGGTGAAGCAGGGACGCGAGCGCCGTGCGTTGCTCTTCGTGGAGGGGAAGGACCCGGCGCGAGAGGTGTGGACCGGTGAACGGCTCGGCGTCGCGGGGGTCGCCCCCGCGCTCGGTCTCGAAGGACGCGACGCCGCGAACCTGGCGACCGTCCTCGACTCCCTGCTGCGTCGCGTCCCACGGCTGCAGGTCACGGGGAACATCGGACGGCAGATGACGGAGCGCTCCGGGCACGACCAGTTCGTGGACGCCCTGCGCGCCGCGACGCCGGGGCTCGACGTCACCGATGCGCGCCGCACCGTGGACCGTCTCCGCGGTCGCAAGAGCGCCGCGGAACTCGAGCGATTGCGGATCGCGGGCGAGATCTCGGCGCGCGGCCACCTCGCGGCCTGGGAATCGGTCGCGCCCGGTGTACCGGAGTACGTGCTGCAGGCGGTGGCCGAGGGGTCGTGGCGACGCGAGGGCGGGGATGGGCCGTCGTACGGCTCCATCGTCGGATCGGGCCCCAACGCGACGACGCTGCACTACAACCGTGACGATCGCATCGCGCAGGCGGGCGAGCTGATCGTGATGGACCTCGCCACCTACTTCGACGGCTACGCCGCGGACCTCACGCGAACCGTACCGGTGAGCGGGCGGTTCTCCCCCGAGCAGCGTGCGATCTACGAGATCGTGCTCGCGGCGCAGCTGGCGGCCGAGCGGCAGGTGCGCGTGGGTGGCCCCTCACGGGCGATGTCGGATTCGGCGTCGGCGGTGCTTGCGGCGGGGCTCACCCGCCTCGGTCTCATCGAGTCCCCGACGGCGACGTACGACTGCGGCAGCGCCGAGCAGCCGCGCGAGTGCCCGCAGCTCTCGCTCTACTACATGCACGGCCTCGGCCACGGGATCGGCCTGCTGGTCCACGACCCGGAGCAGTACACGGTGACGGGGCGTATCGCGGTCGGGAGCGCGTTCACACTCGAGCCCGGCCTCTATGTCCGACGCCAGCTGACGTCGATCCTCCGGACCACGGCGCGCAACGCGAAGCTCATCGCGCGGATTGGGCCGGTGGTGGCGCGCTACGCCGACATCGGCGTGCGCATCGAGGACGACTACCTCGTGACCGAGACCGGCATCGTCCGGTCAACGGCCGAGGTGCCGCGGGAGATCGACGCCATCGAGCGGGCGCTCGCGACACCGCGCACCCTGCCGGACGCCGAGGTGACCGCGCGATACCGGCGGCTCAAGACGGGGCGTCCGACGGCGCCCTGACCCCGCCCCGCTCGCCGCGGCACCAGGTAAGAAAACGCCGGTGCTTGCGCCGACGGGACCCTGCGCCATCGATTTCCGTGACAACGCTCGCCTTCCTCCGCCCCGCCTCCCATGTCGACCACCGCCAAACTCCGTGCCACCGAGAAGAAGCGCCTCCACCTCGTGATGCGGGATGGCGCGGCGCTCGAGGCCGCCATCGTCATCTCCGACGACATGCCGCTCGTTGCCTTCCTCACCTCCCGCAAGGGGGGGTGGATGAATGCGATTGACGCGCGCGACCCGAAGAGCGGGGCCGTCGAGTCGCATCTGGTCCTCCAGACCGATCTGATTGCCCTCGCCTCAGCGCCCGATGCGAACATGGCGATTACCGCCACCACGGGCACGGCGAGCACCACGCGTCAGGTGGAGGTCAGGCTCCTCGGCGGACAGACGCTGCAGGGAACCGTCGCGCTCGCGGCGGGTCAGCGGCTGAGCGACCTCCTCGCGCAGTCGGGACGCTTTCTCGGGCTCTCCAAGACGACCGTGCTTCCGCCGGGGGTCACCCTCGGCGACGTCGCGGTGAACACCGGGGCAATCCGATCGGTCGCCGAGCGACGGGCCTGAGCGATGCGTCCCCTCCTGCTCGCCATCGCCCTCATCGGCGTTCCGTTCGGTCCGGCCGACGCGCAGGGTGCGGCGCCCGTCCGCTACGAGATCCGGTTCCCCGACCTCGCGCACCGTGAGGCCGAGGTCACCATCCGCTTCGTGGAACTCGCACCCGGCCCCCTCGTCGTACGAATGGCCCGCAGCTCACCGGGACGATACGCGCTGCACGAGTTCGCGAAGAATGTCTATGCCGTGCGCGCCACGACGCCGGAGGGAGCGCCGCTGGCCGTCTCGCGACTCTCCCCGCACGAATGGAGCATCGCCGGGCATCGCGGCGCCGTGACCCTCCAGTACACGCTCTTCGCCGACCGGGCGGATGGCACCTACGCCGGGATTGATGAGACTCGGGCGCACCTCAACATTCCAGCGACCTTCGCGTGGGCCCCGACGCTCGCGACGCACCCGGTGGAGGTGACGTTCCGACGCCCCGATCCCACCTGGTCGATCGCCACGCAGCTCGAGCCGACCACGGACCCGGAGACATTCCGCGCGCCACACCTCGCGTACTTCATGGATTCCCCGACGCATCTCGGGCGGCTCGATGTCCGCTCCTGGACGGTGGCGAGCGGAGGCCGCACGCAGACGATCCGCCTCGCGGTGAACCATGAGGGGACCGCCGAGCAGGTCACCGCGTACACCGCGCTCGCGCAGCGGGTGGTGACGGAGGCGGGCGCGATCTTCGGCGGACTCCCCCGATTCGACTTCGGCACCTACACCTTCATCGCCTGCTATCGGGCGACCTGTGCCGGCGACGGGATGGAGCATCGCAACTCCACCTCGCTCACCGCGTCGGCCTCGCTCGCGCAGGCGCAGCTCGGGCTCCTCAGCACGCTGTCGCACGAGTTCGTCCACGCGTGGAACGTCGAGCGGCTGCGGCCCCGCTCGCTCGAGCCGTTCGACTTCACCGAGGCGAACATGAGCGGGGAGCTCTGGCTCGCCGAGGGGTTCACGAACTACTACGGCACCCTGGTGCTCGCGCGCGCGGGGGTCGTCACGCCGCGGGAATACGCCCGTCGACTCACCGGCGCGGTGAACGCGTTGACCACCACGCCGGCGCGCCGCTTCGGCGGAGCGGTCGCGATGAGCCAGGAGGCGCCGTTCGTCGACGCGGCGGCCGCGATCGACCCGAACAACCGCGCGAACACCTTCCTCTCGTACTACACCTATGGCGAGGCACTCGGGCTCGCACTCGACCTGACCCTCCGCGGACGCCCGTCGCCCCGGACGCTCGACGACCTGATGCGGATCTTCTGGGCGCGGCACGGCGAGGGGCAGACACCCGACCTCGCCCCGGCACGCCCGTATGCTCTCGCCGACTTCGAGGCGGCGCTCGCGACGGTCACGATGGACTCGAGTGCGGCGCGCAGGTTCGTGGAGCAGTACGTCATCGGTGGAGCCTTGCCCGACTACCCCGCACTGCTCGACCGGGCAGGCTTCCTCGTGCGACCGGCGTTCGCCGGACGCGCCTGGATGGGTGAGGGGCGGCTCGCCGCCACCGACGCCGGGGGCGTGACGGTGGGTGCCGCGCTCATCGGGACCCCGCTGTACGAGGCCGGGATCGCCACCGGGGACCGCGTCCTCCGCATCGGTGACCAGGCGATCTCGACCCCCGCGGATGTCACGGCCGCGCTCGCGTCGCGCGCGCCGGGGGACCGCGTCACCGTCACCTGGACCGGCCGCGGCGGGGAGCGTCGGGCTCCGGTCACCCTCGTCGCGCATCCCGCGGTCGAGGTCGTCGCCTACGAGGACGCGGGGCGGACGCCGAGCGCGGCGCAACTCGCCTTCCGTGCGCGCTGGCTCGACGCCGCGGCTCGCTGACCGTTCGCTCGTTCACCACAACATCCCAGCCATGATGCCGCTCTCGAATCGCCGCCCGTCCCTGCGCACCCTCGCCTCGGCGCTCACGTCGATCGCCCTCGCCGGCGCGCCGCTCGCGGCGCAGGCGCCAGCCGCGGAGCTCGTCGTCACGAATGCGCGCATCTACACGGTGGACGGCGCCGTGCCGATCGCCGAGGCGCTCGCGGTCTCGAACGGACGAGTCCGCTTCGTCGGATCCGTGCTCGGGGCGAAGGCGCTCACGGGGCCGTCGACGCAGGTGATCGACGCCGGCGGCCGCACGATCATCCCGGGGATGACCGACGCGCACGGGCACGTGCTCGGGCTCGGGCTCGCACTGCGGAACGTCGACCTCGTCGGCACCACGTCGTATGACGAGGTCATCGCACGGGTCATGGCGCGGGCGCGCACCACCCCGAAGGGGGAATGGATCCTCGGGCGTGGCTGGGACCAGAACGATTGGGGCGACACGCGCTGGCCCTCGCACGAGGCGCTCTCGCGCGCGGTGCCGGACCATCCCGTCTGGCTCGAGCGGGTCGACGGGCACGCCGGGCTCGCGAACGCGATGGCGATGCGCCTCGCCGGCGTGACCGCCGCATCGACGGACCCAGAGGGGGGCCAGATCGTTCGCGACGCGCAGCGGAATCCCGGTGGCGTCTTCGTCGACAACGCCCAGCGGCTCGTCGAACAGGGGATTCCCGCCATCACGCGCGCCCAGTCGAAGGACGCGATTCGGGCGGCCATCGCCGAGATGCATCGGTGGGGGCTCACCGGCATCCACGACGCGGGGGCCAGCGCGCAGACCCTCGAGCTGTACGAGGAGCTGGGCCGTGAGGGGGCGCTCCGCATCCGGCTCTACGCGATGATCTCCGACCACGCGCCGACGCTCGAGGCCTGGTTCCGCCGCGGGCCACAGAGCGGACTCCACGACGGCACTCTCTGGGTGCGGTCCATCAAGCTGTACCAGGACGGCGCGCTCGGGTCGCGCGGCGCGGCGCTGCTGGAGCCCTACTCTGATGATGCCGCGACGAGCGGGCTGCTCGTCTCGGCCCCGGCGCACATCCGTGAGGTCGCAGACCGCGCGCTACGCGCCGGGTTCCAGGTGAACTCCCACGCGATCGGCGACCGCGGGAACCGGCTCGTGCTCGACGCGTACGCGGCGGCGCTCGCGGCGCGCCCGACGGCGGATCACCGCTTCCGCGTGGAGCACGCGCAGATCCTCCACAGCGATGACATCCCGCGCTTCGCAGCGCTGGGCGTGATCCCGAGCATGCAGGCCTCGCACCAGACGAGCGACATGTACTGGGCCGGGACGCGGCTCGGCGACACGCGCCTGCGCGGGGCGTACGCGTGGCGCTCGCTCCTCGACGCGGGGAGCATCATCCCGAACGGATCCGACTTCCCGGTCGAGTACGTGAATCCGCTCATCTCCTTCAAGGCGAGCGTCTCGCGGCAGGATGCGCGCGGCTGGCCCGCCGGCGGCTGGTACCCAGAACAGCGGATGACGCGCGATGAGGCGCTGAAGTCGATGACCCTCTGGCCCGCGTACGCGGCATTCCAGGAGCAGGAGCTCGGCTCCCTCACCGTCGGCAAGCGCGCCGACTTCGTCATCCTCGATCAGGACATCCTGCGTGTCCCCGATGCCCTGCTGCCGCGGACGCAGGTCGTCTCGACCTGGGTGGGCGGCGTGCGGGTGTACGAGCGGCGCTGACCCGTGCCCACCATGCGCGTCGTCTCCCTGCTTCCGGCCGCGACCGAGATGGTGTCGGAGCTGGGGGCGATCGATCTGCTCGTCGGTGTCACGCACGAGTGCGACCACCCGGAGGCGGTGCGCCATCTGCCGCGGATGACCGCGACGGCGATCGATGTGTCCACGGATGCCGCGGCGGTCGACGCGCAGGTGCGGGCGGCGGCGGCCTCCGGGGCCCCGCTCTTCGCTCTCGATGCGATCGCCCTGAGCAGCGCACGACCCGACGTCATCCTCACCCAGGCGCTCTGCGACGTCTGTGCTGTCGCTGAAGGCGATGTACGGGCGATTGCCGCGCAGTGCGACCCAACCCCGACGCTGATCACCCTCTCCGCGACGACGCTCGACGGTGTCCTCGAGGATATCGCCCGGGTCGGTGCGGCGATCGGTCGCGACGGCGCGGCCGCCGTATGGCGCGAGTCAGCGACCGCACGGATGCAGCGGGTCCATGAGACGCTGAAGGCGGCGCGTGCGCCACGGCCACGCGTCGCCGTGATCGAGTGGGGTGACCCGCTCTACGCCGCCGGCCACTGGACGCCAGAGATGGTACGCCGCGCCGGCGGGATCGACGTGCTCGCGACACCGGGTGCGCACTCGGTTCCCGTGGCACTCGACGCAATCCGCGCGGCCGACCCCGAAGTGATCCTCGTCGCGCCCTGCGGGTACGACCTCCCACGGGCGATCACGGAGGCGCACCGCCTGCGCGATCTTCCCGGATGGGCCTGGGCGCGCGACCGCCGCTGGGCGGCGCTCGACGCCAACGCCCTGCTCAGCCGTCCGGGCCCACGCCTGATCGACGGGATCGAGGCCATCGCGCACGCGGTGGCCCCGACGCTCCTCCCGTCACCGCCGACCGACCATCTCGCCCTCCTCTCCTGACCCGACCGATGCTGACTCCCTCCGCCGTCGCCTTCCTCAAGCGTCTGCTCGATACCCCCGGTCCCTCCGGCTACGAGGCCGCCGCCGCCAAGGTCTGGCGTGACGAGGCCGCGACCTTCGCCGCCGAGGTCACCGCCGACGTCCACGGCAATTCGATGGCCGTGGTGAATCCCGGTGGATCGCCGACGATCATGCTCGCCGGCCACATCGACGAGATCGGCGTGATCGTCACGTACATCGACGACGAGGGCTATGTGCACATCGGCCCGATCGGCGGGTGGGACCCGCAGGTCCTCGTGGCACAGCGCATCCGCTTCCTCGGGCGTGGCGGCGAGGTGACCGGCGCGGTGGGCAAGAAGCCGATCCACCTGATGAAGCCCGACGACCGCGAGAAGGCGTCGAAGATGACCGACCTCTGGGTCGACATCGGCGCGACGACGCGCGCCGAGGCGGAGGCGGTGCTCGCGATCGGGGATGCGGGGGTGATCGACCAGCGCACGGTGGACTTCCCCAACAACCGCATCGTCTCGCGCTCGATCGACGACCGCATCGGTGCCTTCGTGGTCCTCGAGGCGCTCCGCCGTTACGCCGCCGACCCCGGCGAGGCGCGCGTGGTCGCGGTGGCGACGACGCAGGAGGAGATCGCCTACATGGGCGGCGGCGCGCGCGTCGCGGGGGAGCGCGTGAACCCGACGATGGCGATCGTCGTCGACGTCACCTTCGCCACGGACCACCCCGGCGTCGAGAAGAAGGAACTCGGCCACTCCCCGCTCGGGAGCGGGCCGGTGCTCACGCGCGGCTCGGTGATCTCGCCCGTGGCCTTCCGCATCCTGCGCGACACGGCGGAGTCGCTCCACGTGCCGTTCACCCTGCACGGCCAGGGGCGCGCGACGAGCACCGACGCCGACGCGATCCACCTCGCGCGACACGGCGTCGCCACCGCGCTCGTCTCCGTACCGAACCGCTACATGCACTCCCCGAACGAGATGGTGAGCCTGGTCGACCTCGACTACGCGGCGACGCTGATCGCCGGCGCCTGCCGCGCCGTCACGGCCGCGACGGACTTCACCGCGCGCTAAGGCGCCGGCCCGCGCGCCCCACGGCACGCGGGCTCACGCGGTCACGGCGGGGAGGGCCGAGAGACGGTGGGTCGGCGGCGCGCGGCGGTGAGAATCGCGCCGGCGGCGTCGCGCACCGCCTGATCGGGATCGCTGCGGAGCGCCTCGAGCGTCGTCATGCCCGCGGGCACCCGTGCGACGGCGAGCGCGCGGCAGGCCTGGATGCGATGCGCGGCGGTCGCCGCATCGGGGTGACGACCGGCCCCGTTCGCCGCCTCGATGAGCAGCTCGACTCCATCCGCCGAGGCGGTGGCGCCGAGCAGGTCGATCGCCGCCGCCCAGAGCGCAGGCTCCGGCTCGCCGTCCACGATCGCGCGCAACCGCAGCACGAGGTCGTCGGGCCGGCGGCGCCCGAGCACGGTGAGGGCGCGGGCGCGGACGACGGGGGACCCATCGGCGAGCGCGGTGGTGGCGGTGTTCAGCGCGGAGGGGGTCTCGATCATCCCCAACGCGCTCACGACGGCCGCCCGCGCGAGAAGGTCGGGGTGGCCGAGGGCGCCGGTCAGGATGACCTCGGCGGTCGCGTCGCCCAGCGCCCCGAGGAGCGCGGCCACCTCGCGAAGCGCGAGGTCGCGGCCGTCCATCGCGATCTCCTCGAGGGCCTCGTGCGCACGCCCGTGCGCGCGGAGCGCGGCGAGCGCCCCCTGCACCGACTCCGGCGAAGCAGCGGTGAGACAGGAGGTGACGAGCGCCGCCGCGCCGTCGACGCCGGCGCGCGCGAGGACGAGATCGATCCGCGCCGACTCCGCCTCGTCGAGCGGGAGACGCCGCAGACCGGCGCAATGCCGCAGGAGCGGCGCGGTGGCGGCCTGCGCGAACGCCTCGCCGAGCCAGCGGAGCCGCGCTGCGCCGTCGGAGGCCCCCACGTAGCGCGTCTCGAGCACGACGAGCGCGACGAGTCCGTCCAGCGCGTCAGCATCGCGCCCCTCGCGGCCGGCGAGACCCGTCGCCCACCCGATGGCGTTGACGGCGGCTCGGAATCCATCGTCGTCGATGGTCGCGGCGTAGGCGGCGAGGGCGTTGGCGAGCGCGACGTCGGCGGGGACCGGCAGCTCCACCGTCCCCGTCGACCGGAGCGGCTCCGCACGGACACGACGCACCTTCGTGACGGAGGCCATCGCGCGGGAGGCGCGGCTCGCCCGTGGCATCGCCCGCGAGAGGCGCGGTACCGGCGCGACGGTGCCGTCGGCGGCGGTAGGCTCGGGGAGCGCCGGCAGCGCCGTGGAGGCGCGCGCGGCCGCCGCCGCGAGCGGCTGCAGCTGCTCGGTCGGCCGGGCCGGTGTCAGCATCGGCGCTCCACCGATGGTCAGTCGCGTCGCGCTGAGCGGGGTCTCCACGACCTGAGGCGTCGGGATCTTGAAGATCGCCCCGGAGGCGCGACGGTCCCGCTCGGTCGTCAGGGGCGCGAAATCGTTATCCGCCGCGCGGAAGGTCCGCGGGATCGCGACCGGGTCGAGCACTGCGGAACGCACCGCGAAGGTGCGTGCCGGATCGTCGCCCGTCGGCTCCGCGGCGAGGAGACGCGCGAGCTCCAGGATGTCCGCCATCACCGTGTCGGGAGTGAGCGAGACCGACTCGACGCCGTACGCCTGCAGACGCGACGCCAGCAGCGGGAGGTCGACCGGCGTGTCCCCGACCACGACCCCCTCGGCGTCCACGCGGAGGGTGGTCCCCTCGGTGCCGAGCGATCGCACCACCGCCGTCGCCGCCGACCGGTGCGCGAGCACCGCCGCCGGCTCGTGCACAAGCCGGTCCACGAGCTCGGCGAACCGCCGAGCGCAGACGAGGGCTGGAAGGTCGGTCTCGGACAGTGGGGGTCTCGCGGCGAAGGGACCTCGGATAAGATACGCGCGCGACCCCACCCGTACCCCACGCGATGCCCCTGCACGTCTGGTCGAGCGCGCACTACGTGATCCCGCTGCCCGAGGGGCATCGGTTCCCCATCGCGAAGTACGCCCTCCTGCGCGACGCCGTGCTCGCGGCGGGGATCGCGTTGCCCGCGACGCTGCACGACCCCCACCGACTCGCGCCCGACGACGCGGCGCGCACCCACGCCGCGGCCTACCTCGAGCGGCTCCTCGCCGGGACGATGCCCATCGCCGAACAGCGCGCACTGGGATTCCCGTGGAGCACGGGCCTCGTCGAACGGTCGCTCCGCGCGAGCGCGGGCACCCTCGAGGCCGCGCGACACGCGCTCGACCACGGCATCGCGATGAACCTCGCCGGCGGCACGCACCACGCCTTCGCGACCCACGGGGAGGGGTTCTGCGTCCTGAATGACGTCGTCATCGCACTCCGCACGCTCCGCGGGGAAGGGCGTATCGGGCGCGTCGCCGTCGTCGACCTCGACGTCCATCAGGGGAACGGGACGCACGCGCTCTGCGCCGACGATCCTGACACCTACACCTTCTCGATGCACGGCGGGCGGAACTACCCCTTCCGCAAGGTGCCCGGCACGCTCGACATCGAACTCGAGGACGGCACCGGCGACGCCGTCTACCTCGAGCGCCTCGCCGCCGCGCTGCCGCGTGTGCTCGCCGACGCCCGCCCCGACCTGGTGTTCTACCTCGCCGGCGCCGATCCGCACGAGGGAGACTCGCTCGGCCGCCTCCGCCTCACCTTCGACGGGTTGCTCCGCCGCGATGCGATGGTCCTCGAAGCCGCGCGCGCCGTCGGCGTCCCCGTCGCCATCGCGATCGCCGGCGGGTACGGTCGCGACATCCGCGACACCGTGCAGGTCCACCTGAACACCGCGCGGCTCGCGCGCGACTTCACCTAGCGATGCCTCCCATCCCGCCGCCGACCCGCGAGGGCGTCACGACGACGACCCCGATCCCGCTCTACTGGTGCCGCTATGCGCCCCCCACGCCGCGGAGCGCGATGGTGGTGCTGCACGGTGGGCCGGGCGCGCACCACGAGTATCTGCTCCCACAGCTGCTCTTCCTCGCGGAGTCGCGCGACTGTCTCCTCTACGACCAGCGCGGCGGTGGTCGCTCGAAGACCGACGACCGGACGCCGATCACCTGGCACACCCACGTCGACGACCTGCGCGCGGTGCTCGCCGAATGTGCGCCGGGCCCGCTGACGCTCGTGGGATACTCGTGGGGTGCGCTCCTCGCGCTCCTCTACACGATGGAGGCCGCGGCGGGGCGCGCGGGACCGATGCCCGCGCGGCTCGTGCTGCTTGATCCCGCGCCCGCCTCGCGCGCCTTCCGTGCGCGGTTCGAGGCGGAGTTCGCCCGCCGACAGGCGGGCCCCGAGGTGCAGGCGCTGCGCGCGGCGCTCGAGGCGAGCGGCCTCCGCGACCACGACCCGGCGGCCTACCGCCAACGGACCTTCGAGCTCAGCGTCGCCGGCTACTTCGCCGACCCCGCGCGCGCGCGCGACCTCACGCCGTTCCGCGTGACCGGCCGGGTGCAGCAATCCACCTGGGAGTCGCTCGGCGACTTCGACCTCCTGCCGACGCTGCGGACGCTGCGCGTGCCGACGCTCGTGGTGCACGGACGGCAGGATCCAATCCCGCTCGAATCCGCGGCGGCGATCGCCGACGCGCTCGGTGCGGAGCGCTGCTGGCTCGACGACTGCGGCCACGTGCCCTACGTGGAGCAGCCGGCGGCGTTGCGAGAGGCCGTCTCCGCCTTCCTCGACGCGACTGAGGGGCTCGTCACGGGCTAGGCCCAGGCTGCACGGCGGATCGCGGTCCACGGCACGGCACCGACCGCCCCGGCGGCTGGAGCGGCTCCGGTATATTCCGATCGTGATTGACTCGCGCGCCGCCGCCCACCATCTGCACGAGATCGTCGCGCTCCTCGAGCTGCAGGGCGAGGACCCCGCCGTCCCGGCCCCGTTCGCGGACGCCGCGCGCGCCCTCGCCGCGGACGAGGCCCGACCACTCGGCGACCTTCTCGCGCGCGATCGACGCCGATTCGCCCCTGAGGTGCTCGAGGTCCTCGAGGACCTCGGCGCGACGGGTGACTCGACACTCCTCGACCGGCTGCGGGAATCGACCCCGGAGGGGCTGTTCGAGATGTTGCGGGTGCCGGGGCTCGGGCCCTCGCGCATCCGGCGCATCCACGACGGGCTGGGGATCGACACGCTGCAGGAACTCGAGGCCGCCGCGCGCGATGGCCGGCTGGCCGCGCTCCCGCGGTTCGGCGCGCGCACCGCGGAGCAGGTGCAGCGCGGGATCGCCTGGCTCAAGGAGAGCGGGACGCCGGTGCTCCTCCCGCACGGGCGCGCGGAGGCGGAGCGGCTCGTCAGCGTCGTGCGGCGCCTCCCACAGGTGGTGCGCGCGGAGATCGCGGGCGCGGTCCGGCGGCACGCGGAGACGGTGCGCGAGGTGGAGCTCGTGGCCGCGTGCAGCGGGGCGCCGGAGGCCGTCGCGACCGCGATGACGCGCGTGCCCGGCGTCCGGGACTCGGTCGGCGGCGGCACGCGCACCGTCTCGATCCGGTTCGATGACGGCGTACGGCTCATCCTCCACTGTGTCCCGCCGGAGTCGTTCGTGGTGGCGTGGGTGCGCGCGACGGGGAGCGAGGCGCACCTGACCGAGCTCGCGGCGCGCGCCGCCCATCGCGGCCTCACGCTCGAGGCCGCGCATCTCCGCGGCCCCGACGGCCGCCCCCTCGAGCTGACCGACGAGTCCCAGCTCTACGCCGCGATCGGCGTCCCCTGGCTCCCGCCGGAACTGCGCGAGGGACTCGGCGAAGCCGCGGCGGCCGTCGATGGCTCGCTCCCCGCGCTCGTGACCGAAGCCGACCTGCGCGGCGCGCTGCACTGCCATTCGCAGTACTCCGACGGCGGGGCGACGATCGCCGAGCTGGCCGCGGCGGCGCGGGCGCGCGGCTGGCGATACCTCGGGATCTCCGACCATTCGCAGTCGGCGTTCTACTCGGGTGGTCTGACCGTCGAGACACTTGCGCGGCAGCACGAGGAGATCGACGCCATCAACGCGACGTACGCCGACTTCACCGTCCTGAAGGGGATCGAGGCCGACATCCTCCCCTGCGGCCGGGTGGACTACCCCGAGGCGGTGCTCGACCGCTGTGATTACGTGATCGCCTCGGTGCACTCGCGCTTCGGGATGAACGCCACGCAGATGACGGAGCGCGTCTGCAAGGCGCTCGATGACCCGCACGTCACGATCCTCGGGCACCCGACGGGCCGCCTCCTCCTCACGCGGGAGCCGTACGCCATCGACATGGACGCGGTGTTCGCCCACGCGGGAGCGCGCGGCGTGGCCGTCGAGCTGAACGCCGACCCGCACCGCCTCGATCTCGACTGGCGGCTCTGCCGGTCGGCACGTGCCCACGGCGCGCTCGTGGCGATCGGCCCTGACGCGCACTCCGTCGAGGGACTCGACAACATCGCGCTCGGCGTCGGGATGGCACGCAAGGGATGGCTCGCCGGATCGGACGTGCTCAACGCGCGGGAGTTGCCGGCGCTGCGGGCGTTCGTCGCACGACGCCGGACCGGGGTATCAGGCTGATGGCTTCCACGCGCCGTCCCGCGAAGGCCACGCGTCGCAGCGCGACGACCGCGTCGTCCTCGACCCCTGCCGATGGTGCCGCTCCGGTGCGGGCGCCGCGCCCCCGCTCCGCCGCTGCGCGGCTGGCGCTGGCGACCGCGATCCAGCGACGACTCGCCGCGGCGTACCCGGACGCGCACTGCGAGCTCGACTACCGGAATGCGTTCGAGCTCGCGGTCGCCACCGTCCTCTCGGCGCAGTGCACCGACCGGCGCGTGAACATGGTGACACCGGAACTCTTCCGACGCTGGCCCGACGCCGATGCACTCGCCGCGGCCCCGCTGGCGGACATCGAGGAGGTCATCCGAAGCACCGGGTTCTATCGCAACAAGGCGAAGTCCCTCCAGGGGCTCGCCCGCGCGCTCGTCGCGGACCACGGCGGCGCGGTCCCGGCCGATATGGACGCGCTCGTCGTCCTCCCGGGGATCGGCCGGAAGACCGCGAACGTCGTCCTCGGCAACGCCTTCGGGATGAACGAGGGGGTCGTCGTCGACACGCACGTTGCGCGCCTCTCGGCGCGCTTCGGGCTCACCCGCGAGACCGACGCCGTGCGCATCGAGCGGGCGCTGATGCCGCTCTTCGCGCGCGAGACGTGGGCGCAGCTCTCGCATCTGTTCATCTGGCACGGGCGTCGCGTCTGCGACGCGCGCCGGCCCCGCTGCGGCGACTGCCTCCTCAACGACCTCTGCCCGTCGGCGACCTGCTGACCGGAACCCGCCCCATGGCCCTCGTTCGCCTGACCCTCCGTCGCTTACCCGTCCTGCTCGGTGGAGCTCTCCTCGCCGCCGCCTGCGCCCCGTCGACCGCTGCCACCCCCGCCACGGTGAACGCGCGGCCGATTACTCCGCCCATCGACTCCTGCGTGACCGCACGCGAGGATGCGGCCGCGGACCCGCGGCTGGATGTCGAGCGTGTGCCGACGCCGCTGGCGATGGAGCCCCCGCCGATCCGCCGTCCGGTGCCGCGGAACGCCCTCCGGCGCGACGGGAGCGCCGTGATCCGCGTCGAGGTGATGGTCGATACCCTCGGGAAACCCGACATGACGACGTTCACCGTGCTCGAGTCGTCGAACGTCTGGTTCACGAACGGGGCGAAGGCCGCGATCGCCAAGTGGACCTTCCAGCCCGCCCTCCGGAACGGGTGCAAGGTGCCGCGGTTCTACCTGTTCAGCGCCACGTCACCGGCGCGGCGGCGCTGACGGAACAGCCGTCGGACGACACAGCCCGCCGCCACATCGCCGCACTCCGTCACACTCCGTCACACTCCGTCACACTCCGCTACACAGCGCCGCACTCAAACCGCGACCGCGCTCCACCGCACCGGCGCGGTGGTCCCGGAGGGGCCGTCGCCAGTAGATTTCCGGGTACGCTGAACGACCCTGACTCCCGATCCCTACCGATGAAGACCGCCACCTTCGAGACCAACAAGGGCACCATCACCGCCGAGCTGTACGAGAAGGACGCGCCCGGGACGGTCGCCAATTTCGAGAAGCTCGCGAACGAGGGCTTCTACGACATGATCCGTTTCCATCGCGTGATCCCCGAGTTCGTCGTGCAGGGCGGCTGCCCGAACGCGAAGATCGGCGGCACGCCGAAGGGCCCGCCGGGCACCGGCGGTCCGGGGTACAAGATCCCGTGCGAGACGAAGGGGAACCCGCAGACGCACAAGGTCGGCGCCCTCTCGATGGCGCACGCGGGCCCGAACACCGGCGGCTCGCAGTTCTTCATGGTGCTCTCCGAGCCGAACACCCGGCACTTGAATGGCGTGCACACGGTGTTCGGTCAGGTGACTGCCGGACTCGACGTGATGAACCAGCTGACGGACAAGGATCACATGGTCACGGTCCGCGTCGCCTGACCAGTCAGCCGCCAGCGTTCTACTTCCCGCTCTCCGCGTTCCGCCTCAACCCTTCAGCCTCCGGTTCCCCCCATGACCTCCGGCACACCGATGTCCGGCCGTGACACCGCGGCCGCCTTCAAGGGCCTCATCATCGGGCTCATCGCCCTCGCCGTGGTCGTCCTCGTGACGGTGAAGCTCACGAACGACAAGTTCGACGCGCACGAGGGTGCGCCTGCGGCGGCTGAGTCGCACTGACATGAGCGCGGCCGCCACCCCGGCCGCCGAGCGCCCTGTGCCCCCGTCCGGGCGCAGGGCGCTTCGTTTCCCCCTCGCGGCGGCGATGCCCCCGATCCAGACGCTGGCCGCCCTCGTGTTCGGCCTCTCGCTGCGGCTGCATCCGGCCCTCGCGCGCTGGTCGACACCGGCACTGCTCACCTCGCTGGTGCTCCTCGGGGCCCCGGTCGCATGGCGGACGATCCGCGGAATGTTCCGAGGCGAATTCGCCGCCGATGTCGTCGCAATGCTCGCCATCGTGACCGCGATGGTGCTCCGCGAGCCGATCGCCGGCCTGGTGATCGTCCTGATGCAGACCGGGGGCGAGCTCCTCGAGCGGTATGCCGAGGGCCGTGCGTCCGATGCGGTGCGCGAACTCGAGGCGGCCGCCCCACGCATCGCGCATCGCCTCACGAACGGAGGCGGGAACGGCGACGCCGAGGCCGTGGAGGATGTGGCTGCCGACCAGATCCAGGTCGGGGACCGCATCCTCGTCCGGCCGGGCGAGATGGTCCCGTGCGACGCGGAGGTCGTGGCCGGCTCCAGCGCGCTCGACACCTCGCGCATCAGCGGCGAACCGCTGCCGGAGCGCGTCGGACCGGGCGCACTCGTCCGCTCCGGCGTCGTGAACACGTCGTCGCCGCTCACGCTCCACGTGACCGCGCCCGCGCGCGACTCGCTCTACGCGCGCATCGTCGAGCTCGTCCGCACCGCGCAGGGCGAGAAGTCCCCGATCCAGCGGCTCGCCGACCGCTGGGCGATCTGGTTCACGCCCGTCACGCTCGTCGCGTGCGCCGTCGCCTGGGCGCTCTCCGGCGACCCGCAGCGGGTGCTCGCGGTGCTCGTGGTCGCCACCCCCTGTCCGCTGCTGCTCGCCACGCCAGTCGCGGTGATCGGCGGCATCAACCGCGCCGCGCGGCGGCAGGTCATCGTGCGGAACGGCACGGCGCTCGAGTTGTTGGCGCGCGTCGACACCGCCGTCTTCGACAAGACGGGGACGCTCACGCACGGGCGTCCCGAGGTCACCGCCGTCGAGGTCCTTGGTGACGCGACGCACGATGACCGCGTGCCCCGTTCGGGCCCGTCGAGTGACGGCACGCGGAGTGACGCGGGGATCGACCGCCTGTTACGCCACGCCGCGGCGATTGAGATGGGGAGCGGGCACCTCCTCGCGCGGTCGGTCGTCGATGAGGCCGCGCGACGTGGCGTGGCGATCCCGCCCGCGACCGACATCGTGGAGCACGCCGGCCGTGGCGTCACGGGCCGCGTCGACGGGCACCGGGTGAGCGTCGGCAATCGCGCCCTGGTCGCCGACCTGCATCCGGATGCGCGCGCCACGCTCGACGCCCACGTGGCACCGGCCACCGGCGGGCTCCGCGCCTACGTCGCCGTCGACATCCCCGCGCGATCCCCCGCCCTCGGCGTCATCACCTTCGGCGACCGAATGCGCGCCGATCTCCCGGCATTCTTCGCTCGGCTGCGCGCGCTCGGGCTCGGCCGTACCGTCCTCCTCTCAGGGGACCACGCAGAGAACGTCGCACCGATCGCCGCGTCCCTCGGCATCACCGACGCGCGGGGCGACCTCCTCCCCGATCAGAAGGTCGCAGCCGTGCGTGCCCTGGAGGCGTCGGGCCGCCGCGTCCTGATGGTCGGCGATGGCACCAACGACGCGCCGGCCCTCTCAGCCGCCACGGTCGGCGTGGCGTTGGCCGCGCACGGCGGCGGCATCTCTGCAGAGGCCGCAGGCGTGGTCCTGCTCGCCGACGACGTCACACGGGTCGAGGATGCGGTGCGCATCGGGAAGCGCGCCGTCGCCATCGCGCGTCAGAGCATCGTCGCGGGCCTCATCCTCTCGGGAGCGGCGATGGTCGTGGCCGCGTTCGGCTTCATCCCGCCGACGGCGGGGGCGCTCCTCCAGGAGGGGATCGACGTGGCAGTGATCCTGAACGCCCTCCGGGCGGCTCGTCCTCATGCAGCCTCCGCAGCGCCGGGGACCTGAGGTCGACCCCGGTGGGGCTATCTTGCCTTTTCACCGACGCCACGCGCCCGCCCATGAGCACCCCTGCCACCCTCCCCGCCTACGCCGACGCCGTCGCCCTGATGGAGTCGTGGACCGCGAGCGTCTCGCTCCGCACACATATGCGTGCCGTCGAGACCGCGATGCGCGCCTACGCCAGGCACTTCGAGGAGGACGAGACCCGGTGGGCCCTCGCCGGCCTCCTCCACGATTTCGACTATGAGCGCTTCCCGAACGCGGCGCAGGCCGCGGACGCGGAGCACCCGAGCGAGGGCGTCCGTCACCTCCGCGCCCTCGGCTATCCCGACGACATCTGCGAGGCGATCCTCGGCCACGCCCTCTTCACCGGGGTCCCACGCACGACCCGGATGGCGAAGACCCTCTTCGCTGTCGACGAGCTCTGCGGGCTGATCACCGCCGCGGCCCTCGTGCGCCCGTCACGCAGCGTCCTCGACCTCGAGGCGAGCTCGGTCCGAAAGAAGATGAAGGACAAGGCCTTCGCCCGCGGGGTATCACGCGAGGATGTCGTTAACGGGGCGGCCGACCTCGGCGTCGAACTCGATGCCCACATCGCCTTCGTCATCGAGGCGCTCCGCGGGAACGCGGCGGCGCTGGGGCTGGCCGGCAGCTGACCCGCGACCGCCGCGGGGACGGCGGGCCCAACGCCCCTCCCCTGGCCCGCGTATCGGAGACATGACCGGTGGCCCGTCGTGAACACGTTCGCCCTGCCCTGGACCGTCGCCTCCACCCGCCCCGTGGTGAGTGATCGGCCCACCGACGAGCGCGACCTGATCCTCGCCGCCCAGCGCGGCGACGAGCCAGCGTTCGGCGAGCTCGTGCGGCGTCACCAGCGGCGGGCCTACATCGTTGCCCGGGCAATCGTGCTCAACCACGAGGATGCGGAGGACGCCGTGCAGGACGCCTTCCTGCACGCCTTCCGCGCGCTCGACCGGTTCCTCCCCGACCAGGCCTTCGGGGCGTGGCTGCACCGCATCGTCGCGAACGCCGCGCTCGACCTCACACGGCGTCGGAAGGTGCGTGACGCCGACGATCTCCCCGAGACCGTCGCCTCCCCCTTCCGCGACCCCGCGGTGACGGACGAGTTGCAACGCCGCCTCGCCGCGGCGCTCGCCTCCCTGCCGGCGCGCCAGCGCGCCGTCATCACCCTGCACGACGTCGAAGGCTTCAAACACGCGGAGATCGGCGGGATGCTCGGCATCCCCGAGGGAACCGCCCGATCCGACCTCCACTACGCGCGGGCCCACCTGCGCGACCTGCTGCGCGACCTCCGGAGCGAACCATGACCGACCACGACCGTCCCACCCTCCATCGTGACGACGAGCTGACCACGCGTCTGCGCACGCTCGTCGCCCCGCCGACCGACCCGGCGTACTGGGCCGGCCTCGAGTCCCGCATCCTCGCGCGGGTCCGGCAGGGACGCGAGACCGCCGCCTGGTGGGCGCTCCCGGAGCGCATCTACCGCATCGGGCTCCTGGCCGCCGGCCTCACCCTGATTGTCGCGGGTTCGGTCTCCCTCCGGCACCGCGCGCTCGAGACGCGGATGGCCTACGAGACGATCCTCGACAGCGCTGATGACGCCCCGGTCTTCGCGCGGCGCGGGCTCTTCGACGGCGAGCGCCCCGACCCGCTCCGAGCCTCCCCGGCCGCGACCCCGGAGTCCGGTCGATGACCCGAACCAAAGGCCTCGCGGCGGCGTTCTACCTCACCGCGGTCCTCGTCGGGGCCGCCATCGGCGTGACGGTCGACCGCTGGGTCCTCCGGGAGAGCTGGACCCGCGAGATGCGCGATCCGCGTGCCATGCGGGGCCGGATCGCGGAGGAACTGGCGTTCGACTCGACGCAGCGCGCCGGGCTCGATTCGCTCCTCGACACCCGCAACCGCCGGATGGATTCCCTGATGGCCCCGGTGCGCCCCGGCATCGATTCTGTGAGCCGTGAGGCGCGCGAGGCCTTCGACCGCCTGCTCACCCCCGAGCAGCGGACCAAGTACGAACAGTGGCGTCGCGAACGCGAGGCCGGACGACGTCAGGAGCGCGAGTGATGCGGCAGTGGATGTGGATGGTGGCAGCGATCCCGATGGCCCTCAGCGCGCAGGAAGCCGCCCGGCCGATCACCCTCGATGAGGCCGTGCGCCTCGCCCAGCGCAACGCGCCGGCCGCGGTGCAGGCACGCAACGCCGTCCGCAGTCAGTCCGCGGTCACGCGGACGCGCTACGCCGCGTACCTCCCGACCCTCTCGCTCGGCGCGGGGGCGAATCGCCAGAACGGCACCCGCTATCTCCTCGACCTCGACACGATCCTCCCCAACGACGTGCCGTGGCGCGCGAGCCACAGCCTCAGCTCCAACATCGAGCTCTTCGACGGCGGCCGGCGGTACTTCGACGTGATGGCGGCGCGCGCCAACGTCGACGCCGCCGAGGCGAGTGAGATCGCCCAGCGCTTCAACATCGCCCTCGGCGTGAAGCAGCAGTACTTCGCGGTTCTCGCCGCGCGCGAGCAGCAGGGCGCCGCCGAGAAACAGCTCGAGCAGACGACCGAGCAGCTCAAGGCCGCGAACGCGCGGGTGGCGGCCGGCGCCGCCACCCGGTCCGATTCCCTCCGCTCGGTGATCGCCGTTGGGAATGCCAAGCTCGCCGTCCTCGCCGCCGACAACGCGCTCGCGACCGCGAATGCATCCCTCTCCCGCCTCGTCGGGTCGGTGGCGCTGGTCACCGCGACCCCAAGCGACACGGGGGACGCTGCCCGGGTCACCCTCGGGGACGCGGAGCTGGTCGCCATCGCCGAGCAGGGCCCCGCGGTGCGGCAGGCGGAGTCCGCGGTGGCGGCGGCGCGGCAGCAGTCCCGCTCCGCCAAGACCCCGTATCTCCCGACCCTCTCGGTCGGCCTCTCGCAGAGCTACGCGGCCTCCGAGGCGGGGTTCGCGATCCTCGGCGACACCCGCAACAAGAACCTCGCGACCAGCCTGCGTGTGAACTACACGCTGTTCAACGGGCTCCAGCGTGAGCAGCAGGTGGTGCAGGCGAGCATCGCCGAGCAGAACGCGGAGGCCAACCTCCGCGATGCGCGGCTCAACGCGCGGCAGCAGATGATCCAGCAGCTCGGGACCCTCCGGACCGCGGAGGCGCGTGTCGAGATCCAGCGCCAATCGGTCCTCGCGGGTGAGGAGGACCTCCGGGTGCAGCAGGAGCGCTACAACCTCGGCGCGGGGACCCTGCTCGACCTGCTCGCGTCGCAGTCCACCCTCATCTCCGCGCGTCAGGCCCTCATCCAGGCCCGCCTCGATGCGCGCGTCGCGAAGGCGCAGATCGAAGCGCTCCTCGGCCGCGCCCTGTGATTGACATGCCCACCACATCCGCCTCGCCCGCCTCTTTCGGAGCCGTCTCCGTGATCCGTCGTCCCGCCCTCGCCCTGCTCGCCACCCTCACCCTCGCCGCGTGCGGCAAGGACACGGTCGAGCCGCTTACCATCCGGACGGCCGAGGTGGCGCGCCGCACCATTGTGGTGCAGGCGGAGGCCACCGGCGTGATTGAGCCCATCAACGTCGTCGAGGTGAAGTCGCGCGCCTCGGGTCAGGTCACGCAGATGCCGGTCGAGACCGGCACCCTCGTGCGGCCGGGCGACCTGATCGTGCAGCTCGACACGCGCGACGTGCAGAACCAGTTCAACCAGGCCAAGGCCGACCTCGAGGCGGCGGAGAAGAAACTCGAGGTCTCCGCCATCCAGAAGAAGCGCTCCGACGAGCTCCTCGCCGCGCGCATCATCACCGCGCAGGAGAACGAGGCCGCGCAGCTCGACTATGCCAACGCGCAGTCGGCCATCGTGCGCGCCCGCGCCTCGCTCGACCTCGCGCAGCAACGGCTCGACGACGCCCGCGTGACCGCGCCCGTCACCGGGACGATCATCGAGAAGCCGGTCGCGCTCGGACAGGTCATCCAGTCGGGGACCAGCGCCGTCGGCGGCGGCACGACGATTGTGAAGATGGCCGACCTGACGCGCGTGCGGGCGCGCGCGCTCGTGAACGAGACGGACATCGGCTCGGTGCGCGCCGGTCTCGAGGCGACGGTGATCGTCGACGCCTTCCCCGACCGCCCCTTCCGCGGCGTGGTGGAGAAGATTGAGCCGCAGGCGATCGTCCAGCAGAACGTGACGATGTTCCCCGTCCTCGTGACGCTGAACAACGAGGAGGGGCTCCTCATGCCGGGGATGAACGGCGAGGTGTCGATCGTCTCGGAGCGGCGCGAGGAGGTCATCGCCGTCTCGAACGACGCGGTGCGGTCAGTGCGTGAGGCGGCCCAGGCGGCGGGAGCGCTCGGGTTGAATCCCGACAGTGTGCAGGCACAGCTCCGCGCGGGAATGGGTGGTGGGTTCGGTGGCGGCGCAGGCGGTGGCCGCGGCCCGAACGGCGCCCCGAACGGTGGCGGCCCGGGCACGCCGGCCGCGACCGGTACCGCGCCGCAGGGGCGTCCCGCGGCGGCTGGCAGCCCCGGGGCCGCGGCGACCACCGCCCCCGAATGCGCGGCCTTCGAGGCGGCGCGCCGCGCGAAGCCGGCGGCGGCCAAGAAGCTCGATGACCTCACGGCGAAGATGCGTGCACCCGACGCCGATCGTCGCGCGCTGATGGGTGAGATGCGTGCCGTGTACGAGGAACTCGGCGTCGACGCGCAGACCGCCCGCGGGTGCCGCCAGCAGGGCGCGAACGGCGGCGCGGTCAACGGACGCCAGACGAGCGGCGAGGCGACCAGCCGCGGGATGGCCGCCGGCGGGTCAGGACGCGGGACCGGAGGGGCCTCGGGGGCGCGCCGCTCAGCGACGCGCAGCGGCTTGGTCTTCGTCCAGAAGGCCGACTCGACCTGGGAGCCGCGCGTCGTCCGACTCGGCGTCTCCGATTACGACTACACCGAGGTCGTCAGCGGCCTCCAGCCCGGCGAGAAGGTCGCGCTGCTGAGCGCGGCGCTCCTGCAGGCCCAACGTGAACAGAGCAACGACCGCTTCCGCGCGATGACCGGCGGTGGCAGCCCGCTCGGCGGCGGCACCGGCGGCGGCACCGGCGGTGGCACGGGTGGTGGTGCGGCCGGCGGCGGTCGGCCCGGTGGCGCGGGCGGTGGTGGCGGCGGGGCGCGCTGAGCCATGGATTTCGGCGAGACGATCCGCGTCGCCCTCGGGGCGCTCCGCGCGAACAAACTGCGCTCCCTCCTCACGATGCTCGGCATCGTGATCGGGGTGTCGGCCGTGATCGCGGTGGTCGCGCTCGGCAAGGGCGCCCAGCAGGCGGTCAACGACCGCATCTCCTCGCTCGGGACGACGCTCCTCACCGTCTCCCCGGGCCAGGCGCGCTCGGGCGGGGTGATGTCGTTCGACGTGCGCTCGCGACTCCTCCTGGAGGACGCCCAGGCGCTCGAGGATCGCGCCGAGGTCATCACCGCGGTACAGCCGGAGATGTCGAGCAACCTGCAGGTGCAGTATCTCAACAAGAACGCGGGCACACAGGTCGTCGGCACGACGGCGAACTTCCCCGAGGTCCGCAAGTACGAGCTCGCCTCGGGACGCTTCTTCACGCAGGCCGAGGACCAGAGCCGCCAGCGGCTCGCGGTCGTCGGCCCGACCGTGCTCGAGAACCTGGGGCTTCAGACCCCCGAAGCCCTCGTCGGCGAGGATATCCGTATCCGCGGCATCCAGTTCACCGTCGTCGGGGTCTACAAGTCGAAGGGGCAGGCCAACCCGTTCAGTAATCCCGACGACCAGGTCCTCATCCCCATCCAGACCGCACGCTTCCGCGTGCTGGGCTCGAACCGGCTCCGCTCGATCTCGGTGCTCGCGCCGGACGAGAAGCAGATTCCCGAGGCGATGGCCGACGTGCAGAAGGTCCTCCGCCGCGAGCACAAGCTCCGCGCGGACAAGCCGGACGACTTCCAGATCCGCAATCAGGCCGACTTCCTGAGCACCCTTGGCGAGACGACGCAGGTCTTCTCGATGCTCCTCGCCGGGATCGCCGCCGTCTCGCTCCTCGTCGGCGGAATCGGCATCATGAACATCATGCTGGTGTCGGTGACCGAGCGGACGCGCGAGATCGGGATCCGGAAGGC
>Ga0078894_10000215_pt1 | contig 38313 bp, 35 predicted proteins | sample LauGreSu1BDMLBSD_2_FD_67506 | JGI IMG/M metagenome (GOLD analysis project Ga0078894, IMG submission 67506) | Freshwater lake microbial communities from Lake Michigan, USA - Su13.BD.MLB.SD (version 4) (version 4) | ecosystem: Environmental > Aquatic > Freshwater > Lake | place: Lake Michigan... | reverse complement strand
ACCATTTTTGTTTTCATCTTCATTCCAATTTCTGGTTATATCATTTCATTAATTGGAAAATCATTAAAATCAAAATCACAAACCATCCAATCTGAAGCTGGTTATTTAATTTCCATTGTAGAAGAAAGTCTTTCCGGATTAAAGGTTGTTAAAAGTTATAATGCAGAAAATAGCTTTAAAAGAAGATTTAATGATTCGGTTGGTCGTTTATTAAAGTTATCCAATAGCATTGGCCGAAAAAATAATTTAGCATCCCCTTTCAGTGAGTTTATGGGAATCATTGTAATTGCCGTGTTACTTTGGTTTGGCGGAAATATGGTTCTGGTAGACAAATTACCAAATGGAAAAGCGGTTCTTGAGGGCGCTCAATTTTTAGCGTATATGGGATTAGCATATAATATCCTAACACCTGCAAAAGCTATTTCTAAAGCAACTTACGCCGTTAAAAGCGGAATGGCTGCAGCACAGCGAGTTTTTGAAGTATTGGAGGTTCAAAATACCATTACCGATAAACCAAATGCTTTGGTTAAAGCATCTTTTGATAATGAAATAGCAATTGAAAATATTAATTTCAAATATGAAGATGAAAATGTATTAAAGAATTTTTCACTTCAAATACCAAAAGGAAAAACCGTGGCTTTGGTTGGCCAATCGGGAAGTGGAAAAAGTACCATCGCCAACTTACTAACACGTTTTTATGATGTTCAAGAAGGATCTATAAAAATAGATGGAACCGACATAAAAGACATGACGATGAACTCGCTTCGAAATATGATAGGATTGGTAACGCAAGACTCTATTCTTTTTAATGACACCATAAAAAACAACATTCTTATTGGTAAAGAAAATGCAACCGATGAAGAAATTATAGCAGCTTTAAAAGTTGCCAATGCGTATGAATTTGTAAAAGATTTACCAAATGGAATACACACCAATATTGGAGATGCTGGAAACAAATTATCAGGTGGTCAAAAACAACGATTGAACATTGCTCGTGCCGTATTGAAAAATCCTCCAATTATGATTTTGGATGAGGCGACTTCTGCATTAGATACTGAAAGCGAAAAATTTGTTCAATTAGCAATAGAAAACATGATGCAAAATAGAACTTCAATTGTAATTGCACACCGACTATCAACAATTCAAAAAGCGGATAAAATTGTGGTAATGCATCGCGGTGAAATTGTAGAACAAGGAACGCATGACGAGCTTTTAGCACTAAACGGAACCTACTCTAAATTAGTGTTAATGCAAAGTTTTGAATAAACTATCTTAATTACAATCTAGCAGTCAATTTAATATTAAATACTCGCGTGGTCATGTAATTAGGAATTCCATATTGATTTTTTGTATAAGCATCTCTAACCCAAGTATTGGTAATTGCATTTTGGTTATTGAACATATTATAAATTTCAAAACCTAAAGACAAATCATTAAATTTCTTTAACCAATGCCCATTTGGACGCTCGTTATTTTTTTCGGTAAACAAATAAGAAAATCCAACATCAACACGACGGTAATCTCTCAAACGACTTTGGTATTCATAGGCATCAGCATATGAAGGAGATCCGCCAGGCAATCCTGTATTATAAGTCAAATTCAAATATAATTTCACATTAGGAATATTTGGCATATAATCCTGGAATAAGATTCCGAATTTCAATCGTTGATCAGTTGGTCTTGCAATATAACCTCTGTCGTCTTGATTTTCTTCGGTTTTCATGTATCCAAAGCTAAACCAAGATTCAGTGCCTGGTACAAAAGCACCATTTAATCTACAATCAAACCCATAAGCATAAGCAACTGCGTCATTATTAGCGCGGTAACGAATTCTAACATTTTCTATCGAGTAGGTATTTATATCACTCATTGTCTTATAATAGGCCTCGCTAACTAATTTAAATGGACGATTCCACATTTTAAAATTATAATCATTACTCAAAACAAAATGTACAGATTGTTGCGCTTTTACATTAGGTTTCACAGCTCCGAATTGATCACGCAATTCTCTATAAAATGGAGGTTGGTAGTAAAAACCGGTTGAAAACCGGAAGATCATATCTTTTTCCCAATCTGGTTTTAAAGAAATTTGAGCTCTTGGACTAACTACTGTTTGGCTTTTTGCATCGGTAGCCACATCACCAGAAACCATCCAATTATGAGCTCTAACTCCGGCATTTAACCATACTTGATTATCTCCAAGAGTGGTTTTTGTACTCCATTGGGCATAACCTGAAAATCTATTAATGTTAACAAAATTTAGTGCCCGTACATTTTGAAACGGCACTAAAGGACCTGTATAGGCGGGCGAATAAGGATCGTCTCTAGGCGGCACACTTGGCGGGTTCACATTAAAACCAGCATCATTTACTACTTCCCATTCTACAATTCGATCTCGAATACTTTCATGTGTAAATTTGAAACCCCACTCCACTTGATGACTATTTTTCAAATTGTGATTTCCTTTAATCTCACCATTAAAAATTAGTGCATCCAAATCATTTCTTGCATGATTTAATTGTGTTCCAATAGCTCTATTATAGGTAACACCTCCAAAAGTTTCTGATCCAATGTTAGTATCCACTTCGCCTAAAAAATAAGCAGCATCAATATCAAAATATTCTTGTTCTTGAGTGTGATAAGCAGAAGCTATCAATTTATAGGTACTTTTTTCTGAAGCGATGTAATTGGTTTTAAAAGCACCGAATAATGTTTGATATTGGTATTTTTCTTGTCCCTCATAAAAAACTTGAAGGGCAATAGGATTGTTTAAAGTACCAAAATTTGTTTGTCGTGTTAAGGGTTGGTAGTTGTACTTATTTTGTGAGATATTTCCTAAAAAACTAAGTTGTACTTTCTTATTTAAATTGTAATTTACATTCGTTTGAATATCGGCAAAAGTCGGTCGGTAATTGGTTTGTGTTTCTTGGCTATTTACCAAAAGAGAATTGTCGCGGTAGCGGATTCCAGTAATTGCACTCCATTTTTTATTTTTTGAAATTCCTTCAACAGACGCATTTGCGCCTAGCATACTGGCTTCTAATGATGCCCCAAATTTAGTTGGCTTTCTGTAAGTAATATCCAAAACAGAAGACATTTTATCTCCGTATTTTGACTGAAATCCGCCAGCCGAAAAGTCAATATTCTGAATTAAATCGGTGTTGGTAAAACTCAATCCTTCTTGTTGTCCCGATCGAACTAAAAACGGACGGTAAATTTCAATTTCATTTACATAAACCAAATTCTCATCATAATTACCACCACGAACCGAATATTGCGAACTTAATTCGGTGTTGGAAGCAACTCCCTGTAATGTTTTAATGATTCCCTCTACTCCACCTGACAAACTAGGAACTTTCTTGATTACATCGGTTTCAATACTAACAATTCCTTGCACTCTTTTTTTGTTAGTAGTAATGACAACGTCTTCAAGTTGTTCATTTTTTGAACTCATTATCGGATTATAATCCAATACTTCTTTCGGTTTTAGCTCAAAGGTAGCTGTGATTCTTTTTAAAGAAATGTGGGTGTATACCAAAACTACTTTTTGATTTGACGGAATCTCAATTAGATAAAATCCATTGGAATTTGTAACTGAAGATTTACTTTGATAACTTACATTTACTCCTTCTACTGGTTTTTTATTTTCATCTAAAACAACCCCAGTAACTTTTGCATTTTGAGCAAAAATGAAAGTGCTAATTAGAAAAAAAAGTAGCGATAAAACTCTATTTCTTGTTTTCAAATGATATTGAATTATTTTTGACTTCTATTAAATTGCGTTTCAAAGATAGTGGAATTTCCTACATTATCAGTTACGATCACTTTCAATTTATTGGAACCTTCCAAAAGCAAACTATCCTTAAAAAAATGTGTGATTTTATTTAACTTAGACTCATATTCAAATAAAATCCATTGGTCGTTGAGATAACCATTATAAGTTTTAATACCAGAAAAATCATCAGAAATAGTCAAGCTAATACTTTTTTTATCGCTCATCCATTTGCCTTCAATATTTTTATCTATTTTAATTTTTGGCGCAATGGTATCACGCATTAATGCAAATTGACCAAATGTTTTTGCTTTGCAGGTAAACGAATTTTCGTTTAGTTTTGTTGGATTGTAGGTCCATTTTTTTCCATTATAAGATGCAATAAACATTTTCTTTTTTTCCTCATTGGAAGCTTTTTCATCTGTTGCGGTAATTGTGAAATTAGTATGCGCAGGAACAGTATCTTCATGTAAAACTAAAACCTTATTCTTAACTTCAAAATTCAGGTAGAAATCTTCATAAAAAGTTCCAGCTGGAAAAAAAACTGAAAAATTATCTTTTTCAAACAGGGCATCCACTTTTGCTTTTACAAAATAATTAGTTGGTTTAATTGGATTCAAAACTTTTGCAGCCTGATTTGAATACTGAATTGGAACCGTAATAACTGTTTTATTTTGATTGAAATCAGATACTTCAATTCGTTGACTAGAAGAAAAATTTGGTGTTACATTATAAATTCCGTTTTCTACATTTTGATAGATATTGCTCCAATTAAAAGGATTTTTCATGAATAACTTTTGAATACGTTGGTGTGTTTTTTTATATCTAGCATAATCTATAAAGGCATTTACAAAGCGAGCATCATCAAATTGCATTTGATCCAATTCATAACCAAATATTGGAGTACCGTTGGAAATCAATTGCGTTTTATACGCCCCATTTGCATTGTAAGAAACATCGTCCCAATCAACTGCATTTATCCCAAATCCAATCCTCCCTTTAGCCAAAACTTTATCTGAAATATAAGTGCCATCTTTTTGTAATGACAAACTCAACATCACCGGAATTTTTGATTCATTTACAACCGAATTTTCATCAATTGGATATACATATACTCCCGAAACAATTGGTTTTTTTGTATCTTTTATATCCAAACCAAAAAATAATGGATTGATTATTTTTTCTGTTTTACTATCTCGAAATTCAAAGTGCAAATGCGGCCCTTCTGAACCTCCCGTGTTTCCAGAAATGGCAATAATTTGATTTTTGGTAACCGGCAATTCATTGGGCTTGAAATATTCTTCTATTTCATAACTTTTGGCTGCATATTGCAGCTCTTCAATTTTATTTTGAATGGCTCCAACAGCTTTTTTCAAATGCCCGTACACAGTAGTATATCCGTTGGGATGGGTAATATAAATGGCTTTTCCGTAACCACCCGATGCAATTTTAATGCGGGAAACATACCCTTCTGCGGAAGCATGAACATTTAACCCTTCTTTTTGATTGGTTTTAAAATCAAAACCTGCATGAAAATGATTTGGTCGCAATTCACCAAAATTTCCCGAAAGTTGCATCGGAATTTCCAATGGAGGAACAAAATAATCTTTGGGATACTGATTTTGTGAAAAACAAAAAAAGGAGCTTAAAAATACTAACGGGAAAAATTTCATTTAAAAAAATTGGTTTTGGCTAATTTACAAAATAAGAAAGATACAAAAAAATAAGTGGAATTATTTTTAATAAGTTCATGTTTTCCAAAATGTTAGTAATGTATTGAAAAATAAATATTTTTTTTAGCAAAAAATATTGCTTTAATAGATTAGGAATTATAAATTTGTAAGATTAAGTAATGAATAGTGTTATAGATGAGTGAAATCACCGAAATAATAGATACTCTAGAAGCAAAAATTCAGAAATTGTTTTTGAAAATCAACAGTTTGGAAGAAAAAAAGCAGGAGTTAGAAAAAAAGCTAGCTATTTCATCGGATTCAAATCAAAATCAAAATTTAGTTATTGAGCAACTAAAAAAAGATATTGAAACTCTAAAATTAACCAATTCACTACTTGGCAGTGAAGATTATAAAAGAGATACAAAGCTTAAAATAAATTCATTAATTAGAGAAATAGATTACTGTATTTCACAGATAGCAGATTAAAACTATGAATGAAAAGCTTAAAATTAAATTATCAATTGCAGATCGAGTTTATCCTTTAACGGTAGACCCTACTCAAGAAGAAGCGATGCGTAGTGCATCGAAAAAAATTGATAATATGATTAAGCAATTTGAAGAGAATTATGCTGTTCGTGATAAACAAGATGTTTTGGCCATGTGCGCACTACAATTTGCTTCTCAATTGGAACAAAAAAATGTGGATAATGCTATAGATGGAACCGAATCTATAAAGCGATTGACAAAAATGAATGAGTTATTAGATCAATATCTAAAATAATATTTCAAAAAAATACGTTCTTACAAATAGACTAAAAATACTGCCTACATTAGTTCATTTTTGGTAAACTCAACACTAACAAATTAAAATGAGTAAATCATCGTTACTATAGTATGCCCGCATCTTGTGGGAAACTTGAACAGCGAGTTAACTCAAAACTTGTCTTATCGAGTTTATACAAGCAATTAATGTAGGTTTTTTTTATATAATTTTTTTTAAATCAAAACATGGACATAGTATCTATAATTATCGGATTGGTTGGTGGATTAGCAGGAGGTTTTACAATAACGAAAGTATTGGAAAAAAGCACCGCATCCAACTTACTAAAAAACGCCAAAAAAGAGGCCGCATCAATATTGAAAGATGCAAATCTTGAAGGTGAAAACATCAAAAAAGACAAATTATTACAAGCCAAAGAGAAGTTTCTGGAGTTAAAATCTGAGCATGAAAAAGAGATTTTATCTAAGGATAAAAGAATGGCTGAAGTAGAAAAAAGAATTCGAGATAAAGAGTCGCAAGTTTCTAGTGAATTAGCAAAAGCTAAAAAAGTAAACGACGACTACGAAGCTAAAACAGCTGAATACGAATCAAAACTTGAAGTATTAAATAAGAAATACCAAGAAGTTGAAAAAATGCATAAAAGCCAGGTAGAACAACTTGAAGTTATTTCGGGATTGTCTGCTGAGGATGCTAAAGAGCAATTGGTTGAAAGCTTAAAAGCTGAAGCAAAAACCAAAGCTATGGCCCACATTCAAGATACTATTGAAGAAGCTAAGCTTACTGCTCAACAAGAGGCTAAGAAAGTAATCATCAACACCATTCAACGTGTAGGAACAGAAGAAGCGGTAGAAAACTGCGTTTCTGTTTTCAATATCGAATCGGATGATGTGAAAGGTAGAATCATTGGTCGTGAAGGTAGAAACATTCGTGCTCTAGAAGCTGCTACCGGAGTTGAAATCATTGTAGACGATACCCCTGAAGCAATTATCCTATCTTGTTTTGATCCTGTTCGTAGAGAAATTGCGAGACTTTCGTTACATAAATTAGTTACGGATGGTCGTATACACCCTGCTCGAATTGAAGAAGTAGTAGCAAAAACGACTAAACAAATAGAAGAAGAAATTGTAGAAGTTGGAAAACGAACTGTAATTGATTTAGGTATTCATGGATTACATCCTGAGCTTATCAAAACGGTTGGTAGAATGAAATACCGTTCTTCTTATGGTCAAAACTTATTGCAACACTCTCGCGAAGTTTCTAAACTTTGCGGAATCATGGCTGCTGAACTTGGACTGAATGTAAAACTAGCTAAACGTGCTGGTTTACTTCACGATATTGGTAAAGTACCCGATGCTGAAAGCGATTTACCACACGCATTACTAGGTATGCAATGGGCTGAGAAATATGGTGAGAAAGAAGAAGTTTGCAACGCCATTGGAGCACACCACGACGAAATTGAAATGAAATATTTAATTTCTCCGATTATTCAGGTTTGTGATGCGATTTCGGGTGCAAGACCAGGAGCACGCCGTCAAGTATTGGATTCATACATCCAAAGATTGAAAGACCTTGAAGAAATTGCTTTCGGATTCAACGGAGTTAAAAATGCCTATGCAATTCAAGCGGGTCGTGAGTTACGTGTGATTGTAGAAAGTGAAAAAGTAAATGACGATATGGCTTCCAGTTTATCATTTGAAATTTCTCAAAAAATACAAACTGAAATGACCTATCCAGGTCAGGTGAAAATTACCGTTATTAGAGAAACAAGAGCGGTAAATATTGCTAAATAATTGTGCTTAATTAATTATAAAAAAAGCCTGTCTAATGACAGGCTTTTTTATTTTCTAGGATGGTACGCATTTACTATTTGCGTTAAATGTTTTCTATCTAAATGCACATATATTTCGGTTGTGGTAATCGACTCGTGACCAAGAAGTAATTGTATGGAACGTAAATCGGCACCATTTTCTAATAAATGCGTCGCAAAAGAATGCCGAAGCGTATGCGGACTAATCACTTTATTTAGGTTTATTGCAACAGCTAACTCTTTGATAATGGTAAATATCATAGCGCGTGTGAGTTGTTTGCCTCTACGATTTAAAAACAAGGTATCTTCATGCCCTTTTTGAATAACCAGGTGGCTCCTTATTAAATCTTTATACATTATGATGTATTTCTGCGTGACCTCACTTATTGGAACAAAACGTTGCTTATCGCCTTTCCCAGTAATTTTAATAAAACCTTCATCAAAAAATAAATCGGATATTTTTAAAGTCACCAATTCGGATACGCGCAATCCACAACCATATAAAGTTTCTAAAATAGCCCTGTTGCGTTCGCCTTCTGGTTTTGATAAATCGATAGCGGAAATTAAATTATCAATATCTTGAACCGAAAGGGTATCGGGAAGTTTTCTACCTAAACGCGGAGCCTCTATAAGCTCCATAGGACTATCGGTGCGATAATCTTCAAATATCAAATAAGAAAAGAAACTTTTTAATCCAGAGATGATTCGGGCTTGCGATCGTGCATTTACTTCTTTAGAAATAGCATAAATAAATTGCTGAATGATTTCTTCTGAGATTGTAATTGGAGAAACTGAAAGGGCATTTTGCTCTAAAAACAAACACAATTTCTCAATATCCAAAGTGTAATTATCTATGGTGTTTTTAGATAAACCCCTTTCAATTTTAAGAAACGACTGGTAGCTTTTTAAATAGGTATTCCAATTCATACCTACAAAGTAACGAGAAAAGAAGCAATAAAAAAAACCACCCGGTTTCTCGAGTGGTTTAATGATCATTAATTATATTATTAACAATTATTGTAAATAAAATCTGAATCCAGCATTAAAAGAAAATGTGCCTGTACCATCAGGTGTGCTATTATTATCTAAAGAATTTAAAGTTGAGGTGATAGCTTTAAAATAATTTGGTGCTTTCCCAAGTCCTATTTCAAAAAAAGTACCCCATGAAGAATTACTACCATAAAGTAATTCTACACCAGCTGATGCTAAATAACCCATTTCAGTTTTAGCTGGAGTAACTTTTGATGTTGAAGATGAAAAAGGAAATGATAAAGTAGTAGTAGTTGATACTATTTCATTAGTATGAATTTGACCAACACTAGCTCCAACATATGGTCTTGCTGTCACTTGAATCCAATCATTACTAAATAAATCAGATTTTTCAAAAGAATACCTTCCATAAATACCATAAGATGATGGCAAAGGAATTGCATTTAAATCCATACCCAATGAGTAATACCCACCTACATGAATATTTTCATTTAATGAATATCCTGCTTCAATTTTTAATAATTGTGATCCACCTGAAAATCCTCCATGAACACCTTGAGCTTTTGTTGTAAATGCACCAAAAAGGCATATACAAATAAATAATAATTTTTTCATTTTTTTAAAAGGTTAAAGTTTATTCAACAAATATAAAAAAATATGTTAAAATAATTAACAAGAGGCAAATATAATATCAAAAAATTCTCTTGCACAAAAAAACCACTCCATTTCTGGAGTGGTTATTAAGAAATAACTAACTTATCTTAGAAATGTAAAGACAATGACATAGAAGCAACTCCTACATTACCAATTCCGAAAGAAGTTGATTTTGCTCCATCAACACTAGTTGAAGAACCTCCAGTTGGAGTAGTAGTTGTTGAACCAGCACCTGCAATGTTAAGATTAACACCGTAAGTATACTGAGCACCAATAGCAATTTTAGGAAAAATGAAATACTCAGCTCCTAAGAAACCTTGAGCACCTAACATAACTCCTAAACCACCTTTTTCTTCTACAACAGCAGCTGAAGTAGTTGTTTTTTCGTTATTAACTAAGTTAAGACCTGCCATTAAATCATATCCGTAAAAACCTTGTAGACGAGTTTTACCTCTTCTCCATTCTTTACCAATACCAGCTTTAATAGTAATATTAGTTCTAGAAATTTCATTAGATCCTTGAGTTGAAGAACCATTAGATAATTCAAAACCTGCAGAATATCTATCAGCTTGATTAGCAGTTTTGAATTTTTTTCCTGTGAATAAACCACTTGAATTTCCGTTACTGTTTTCTACTGAACCGATAGCATTTGTACCTGAACCATTAAAAGCATTACCAACATAGTTAAATAAGTTGTCTGCTCTAAAACTAATAGACCAATCACCAGCTTCTGGTAAAAAGTTTTCTCCTTTTTTAGATTTCAAATCTTGTGCATTAGCAAACGATAAAGCGAATACTGCAGCAACTGTTAAAATAATTTTTTTCATAATTAATTTTTGTTTAAAGTTAATAGGGCAAATTTAAATACAATTTGATAATGGTTTAACATCATGCTAAAATCAGTTATTAACAAGAAATGAACTATAAAAATTATGTTAATTCATTCTTTATCAAGTATTTAAAAAATAAATTGTTAACAACTATTAAAAACACGTTAATATCTTACTAACTAAAAAAACAACTTAATTTAACATTTGATAAATACTAGTATGTTTTTTTATATTATTCAAACAATTACATAACTAAAATTATCAGATTCTCATTTTGGTAATTTTAACCCAATAAGATAATTACCAATTTCAACAATTTATTCTTAAAATTATTTATTTTTACAGAAATCAATTTTTCATGAAAGTTATTATTATTAATGGTCCCAACTTAAACCTATTAGGTAAAAGAGAACCTTCCATATACGGAAGCGAATCTTTTGAAGATTATTTCATTTACTTAAAAGAAAAATTTCCAAGTATAGATTTAGACTATTTTCAAAGTAATGTAGAAGGCGAACTAATTAACAAATTACAAGAAGTAGGTTTTACTTATAATGGTATACTATTAAATGCCGCAGCCTACACCCATACTTCTATAGGCATTGGCGATGCAGTTAAAGCTATAACTACTCCAGTAATTGAAGTTCACATTTCAAACACAATGGCTAGAGAAGAATTTAGACACCAATCTTATATTTCACCAAATGCTTCCGGAGTGATTCTTGGATTTGGATTAAAAAGCTATGAATTAGCATTACAATCTTTTTTACTATAATTTTATGAAAAAAGCTATTCTTATATTAATTCTATTTTTTTCTATTAGTTCTTTTGCTCAAGTTAAAGGTACTGTTACCGATTCGAAAGGAAAACCTATTGCATTTGCAAATATTTATGTCAAAGACACCTATATAAGCACCACATCGAACGAGCAAGGTAAATATGAATTAAATATTAAAATTCCAGGAACCTATGTAATACTTTACAAGTACTTGGGCTATAAAACCGAAAAGAAAGTAGTGGAGTTTGATAAAGTTGCTGTGTCGCTAGATGCTACTTTACAAGAAGAGGAAATCCAATTGCAAGATGTGGCAATAAGTAATAAAATAAATCCTGCCATCGAAATTATTAAAAATGCTATTGCAAGCAAAAAAGTAAACACAAAAAAAACCGATAAATACAACGCCGACTTTTACTCAAGAGGAATATTTAGAGTTAAAAATCTTCCAAAAACTATTCTTGGTCAAAAAATTGACTTCTTTGATGAAATGATTGATTCCACCAGAAGTGGAATTTTATACTTATCAGAAACGGTTTCTAAAATTACTTTTCAAAAACCGGATAAAATGAAAGAAACCATCATCGCCTCAAAAGTTAGCGGTAGAGATAATGGTTTTAGTTTTAACAATGCTGCCGATGTAAATTATGACTTCTATGAAAATTATTTAGATTTTAACACTAAAGTGGTATCGCCAATTGCGGATAACGCATTCAATTATTATAAATACAAATTCGACGGATCCTTTGTAGATGAAAACAATAAAATTATTGATAAAATAAAAGTTATTGCCAAAAGAGAATCGGAACCTGTTCTGGAAGGCTACATTTATATTGTAGATGATAGTTGGGCAATATATGCTGTAGACCTAACTATTAAAGGCAGTCAGATGGGAAATCCTGCAATTAATAAATTGGTTATTCAACAAAGTTTTAGTTACAATAACTCCAATAAAATTTGGGCAAAAAACACCCAAACCTTCGACTTTGAAGCAGGTATTTTAGGAATTAACATAAGCGGTAGATTTACCTATGTATATTCTAATTTTGAATTTCCCGAAAAAATAGAAAAGAAAACCTTCACTAATGAAGTATTAAAATTTGAAGCAAATGCCAATAAAAAAGAGGATTCTTTTTGGAACACTATTCGTCCTGTTCCTTTAACATTAGAAGAAAGCACCGATTACTTAAAAAAGGATGTACTTCAAACTAAGAAAAAGTCAAAAACTTATTTAGATTCTATAGACAACAAACGAAATAAATTCAGAGTTTTTAATGTGATTTCAGGTTATAATTATTCCAATTCCTATAAAAAATGGAACATAAATTATGACGGATTATTATCAAATTCTTCATTTAATACGGTTCAAGGATGGAAATTTCATTCGGGAATCTCCTACACTAAAAGAGAAGAAGAAAAAAGAACCTTCACTAGAATTAGCTCTAATATAGAATACGGTTTAGCTGAAAAGAAATTAAGAGCCACCGGAAGTTATGTTCACAAATTTAATTCGGTTAATAATGCCACCTTGTCTATTAATGCCGGAAGCAGCGTTGCTCAATTCAACAGCAACAACCCCATTTCGAATACCATAAACACCTTTAGTAGTTTACTTTTCAAAAATAATTTCATGAAATTGTATGAAAAGAATTTTGTTTCGGCCAATTTTGGTAGAGAACTAGTTAACGGTTTAAACATGAATTTTAATTTGGATTACTCTGAAAGAAAACCTTTATGGAATACAACCGATCAAAGTTTTACCAAAAAAGAAACTGAATATACTTCCAACAATCCATTACTACCATACGACTTTATCATGCCAGCATTTGAAAAACACAATTTAATGAAAGCAAATGTAGTAGCTGTAATTAAATTTGGCCAACATTATTGGACAAGACCCGATGGTAAATTCAACATTGGCAACGACGACTACCCTACCATTTCGTTGGGATTTGAAAAAACATTTTCAGCTACAGATAAGAAATATGAATACACCTTATTGTCTGCAAGAATTAAGCAGGATTTTACCTTTGGTAACAAAGGAAATTTGAAAGTCAATCTTAAAGGTGGGGAGTTTTATAATGCCGAAAACATCGCTTTTGTAGATTATAAACATTTTAACGGAAATCAAACTCATATTGGCAGTGCAGATTCGTACACCAATCAATTCAATAATCTACCTTATTATTCGGCAAGTACAAATACTAAATATTTTGAAACGCATATTGAACACAACGACCAAGGATTCATCATGAATAAAATTCCTTTATTGAATAAGCTGCAATCGCAATTGGTTTTGGGCTTTCATAATTTAGCTATTCCAGATAGAAAACCTTATCAAGAATACACTATTGGTTTGGATAATTTAGGTTTTGGAAAAGCAAAGTTATTCCGATTGGACTATGTTCGTTCTTACCAAAATGGGTACCAAGGAGATGCCATTATATTTGGATTGAAATTCTTAAATGTTTTAGAATAATTAATTTATAATTTAAATACATCATACCCAAATCGGATAAGGGTAGCAACAACAATAATCAAAAAAAAGATTCGTATAAATCCGTTTCCTTTTTTAATTGCCAACTTTGCGCCCATCCATCCACCAAAAGCATTACATGCCGCCATTGGAAGTGCAATTGCCCAAATTATTTTTCCTTTCAAAACAAATAAACAAATCGACCCAAAGTTGGTAGCTAGATTCACCATTTTAGCATTTGCAGAAGCATGCAAAAAATCGAACCCTAAAATAGCCACAAAACCAAGCACTAAAAAACTCCCCGTCCCCGGACCGATAAATCCATCGTAAAAGCCAATACAAATGCTCATTACAATTCCAAGAAGCAGTTGTTTGTTTGGAGTTAAATTTTTGTCTTTGCTTGAACCAAAATCTTTTTTGGCAAACGTATAAATCGCGATTAAAATTAACACCACTAACAATAGCGGTTTCATAAAATCATTGCTCACCATTGTCAACAAATTAGAACCTAAAAAAGCAGCGCCGAAAGACAATAATGCCATAATTAAAAGTAATTTCCAATTCATTTTAACTTTCTTCAAATACTGTTTGGCTGCAAATGAAGTTCCGCTGAAAGCTGGAATTTTTAAAGTTCCAATAATTGAAGCGACGGACAAATTAGGCAACAAAACCAGAGCAACAGGTGTTTGAATTAATCCGCCTCCACCAACTATAGCATCAACAAATCCCGCGCAAAAAGAAGCCAAACAAAGTAATATAATGATGTAGGTTTCCATAATTTCTTTAAATGAAAAAGAGGTACATGTTGTACCTCTTTTTCAATATTTAATTCTAATTATACTCTAACAATATTCGCTCCAAGTGCTCGTAGACGCTCATCGATGCGTTCGTAACCTCTGTCTATTTGTTCGATATTTTGAATTGTAGAAGTTCCTTTCGCAGAAAGGGCAGCAATTAATAAGGAAATTCCTGCTCTAATATCTGGCGAACTCATAACGGTTGCTTTTAATTGTGATTTAAAATTATGTCCCATAACCACGGCTCTGTGCGGATCGCACAACATAATTTTAGCACCCATATCAATCAACTTGTCCACAAAGAACAAACGGCTTTCAAACATTTTTTGGTGAATCAATACATCGCCATTGGCTTGTGTTGCTACCACCAATACAATACTCAATAAATCAGGTGTGAATCCTGGCCATGGCGCATCGGCAATGGTTAAAATAGAACCATCAATATCGGTTTTAACTTCGTATCCATTTTCATGAGAAGGAATGTAAATATCATCTCCTCTTCGCTCTAAGGTAATTCCTAGTTTTCTAAATACATTCGGAATAACACCTAAATTATCCCAGCTTACATTCTTAATTGTGATTTCACTTCGTGTCATCGCAGCAAGACCAATCCAAGAACCAATTTCAATCATATCGGGAAGAATTCTGTGCTCGCAACCACCAAGGCTTTCTACTCCTTCAATAGTTAGTAAATTCGAACCTACTCCGTTAATTTTTGCACCCATAGAGTTCAGCATTTTGCATAATTGTTGCAAATACGGCTCACAAGCTGCATTATAAATAGTAGTTACTCCTTCAGCCAATACGGCTGCCATAACAATATTGGCCGTTCCGGTAACTGATGCTTCATCAAGCAACATATAGGTCCCTTTTAATCTGGTAGAAGTTTCTACACCATAAAAGTGATCTTCTTTTTCATATCTAAATTTTGCACCTAAATTGATAAATCCTTCAAAGTGGGTATCCAATCTTCTTCTTCCGATTTTATCTCCTCCTGGTTTAGGTATGTAACCTTTTCCAAAACGAGACAATAACGGACCAACAATCATAATAGAACCTCTAAGAGATCCACCTTCTTTTTTAAAGGCTTCGGTTTCTAGGTAACCCACATTCACCTCATCGGCTTGAAAAGTGATTGATCCAGGACCATTTTTTTGAATTTTTACACCTAGGTTTCCTAAAAGCGTAATCAATTTATTTACATCAATAATATCCGGAATATTATTAATTGTAACTTTTTCTGGTGTTAACAGCACCGCACATAAAATTTGTAACGCTTCGTTTTTAGCACCTTGAGGGGTTACATCCCCTTTTAATCTAATGCCTCCTTCAATTTTAAAAGTTCCCATATAGTCGATTTAGGTTCTTAGGTATTTAGCAATAAGTTTCTTAGTTTTCTTAGTGCCTTATCTCCTTTTTTTATTTTGGATTATTATTATTTTTAATGAATGGTTTTTTTCCTGATTGTTTTTTAAAACCTTGTTTCATGTTTTTTTGCATTGGAGCACCTGCTTTATTCGATACTTTTTTATTGGTTCGAATTAAATCGGTAGTGTTGGATAGCTCTTCCTCGCTTCCCAATAAATTAATCGTTCCTTCTGAAAGCTCAAATAAATGTTCAAAAATAACCACATCCGTTACTGTATCTTTATTCCAGCTCAAATAGGATTTTTTCATGTGATTGGCAATCACCTTCACCAAAGCACTTTTCATTTCTCCCTCCTCCCATTTGTTGGCTACTTCAATCATGTATTTGATATTGTTGCCATAAAAACGGTATTTCGGATTTTTTTGAGGATACGCCAATCGTTCTGGCTTTAAATTAATAACATCTCGAGTCGGAATAGGATAAGGAGAATCTACATCCATCATAAAATCCGACATGATAAAAAGTTGATCCCAAAGCTTGTGCTGAAAATCGGGCACATCACGCAAATGCGGATTCAAACTCCCCATAACTTGAATGATGTATTTCGCTGCCTTGTTGCGTTCCTCGCGGTCTGCAATTACTTTGGCTTGATCGATCAGTTTTTGCAAATGACGACCATATTCCGGAATAATTAAATGCGGTCTTTCGGCATTGTATTCCAAATGTCCTACAACCTCATTCGCATTCTCTTTTATGTATTTTGGCACCATATTAAAATGAAATTATTCCTTCTATTGTAGCAACTTCTAGGTATTTTTCAACGACATGCTCTGGCGAATTCATACGCACATTTACAGAAACACTTGTATATTTTCCTGCTTTTGATTGGTTGGTGTTAATCACTGCTCCCATATTATCAAAGGCTTTTTCTACCGCTTCAATTTTAGTTGCATCGGTAGGGACAATAAATTTATACAAATATTCTGAAGGCCAAGCAGAGGTGCTACTCAACTCTTCTTTTAGGCGAATATAAAATTCTTCTGTCTTTTTATCCATTCGTTAATTAAATAAAGGCAAATATACATTTTTGAAATTAGATAAAGATATCCTTATTTATATTTTTATTTCGATTCAAAATAAAATAATTAGTATCGTTTATTTCATAAAAAAACTACAACATAAAGTTGTAGTTTTTTTATATAATTCCGAACTAAATAGCTTTTAATTTTTAACACAACGAACAGCTAATGCACTGCTTTTAATTGCTCCACTTCGCACGAATTCATCACTTGAACTGTTACAATTTCTTACCCAGTTATATTCAGCTGAATTACCTGGTGTCGAACTCCACCAATAAGCTGCTTTTGTTTTCCATTTAAATAAATCTGAAAGCGCTGGAACAGCAGGTGAAGGTGGTAGATTGTAATTCAAATACCCTACTCCACCTGGTATTGCCGAAAACCCGGATTGATTGGTAGCAGAATGTGTCGTCACATCCCATGTTGAAGTTGAAGAATTGTCTTTTAGTTTTTTGCCAGCTACATTAGCACCACCTAAAAAATTAGTTAAACTAGTCCATTCTGCATCAGTAGCAATATGCCACCCTGTTGGAGCTAAACCTCTACTATCGTTAATAGCGTACCAATTGTATAATTTACCATAAATAGGTCCATTTGCCGTGTCGTTCTCATAATAACACCAAGCACCTGTTGTCAATGCATCCCATTGAGCCACATCAGTAACTTGAGGTATAACATCTCCATTTTTATATTTACTTACATTTAAGTTGCTACGCATCCATTCTTTTCCGTTAATAACCACAGATCCATATACTTCGCCTTCAACATCAACAAGACCACCACCAGTAGAACCCACCATATTTAATGTAGTAAAAGACATTTGAGCTCCGTATACAGTTCCCGTTGCATCTTTTGCATAAGCCCTTACATAGTAAGTGGTATTTGCAGTTAATGGCCCAATAATACTAGAAAAAACAGAGGAGCCTGCATTTAAAGTTCCTTGAACATGAGGCCCTGTTGCTACGGGATTTTGTAATGTACTCCAGCAAATTCCATAATCTGAAGTTGCATAACTTCCAAGAGTAAGAACTCCTATGCATTTTGCACTAGTAAAATTTACATCCAGAATACTGTAAGTTTGCACCTTTAATTCTCCATCTGAACTTGAAGATCCTGAAACACCTTCTTTGTTACTACAACTAAAAAGGAAGAGGGAAAATAATGCAACTACTAATATTTTTTTCATAATCGGTTAGGATTTGTATTTTGTGAATAGATTCCAAAATTATAAAAATTTAATTAATTTCCAACATTATATCTAAAACAAATCAATAAATTTGCTCCTTATTTCCAAGCATTTTGAATAAAGAAATTGTAGTTATTATTGGTGGTCCTGGCACAGGAAAAACAACAATTATTGAAGGCTTGCTAGCCAAAGGTTTTTGCTGTTATCCTGAAATTTCTCGTGAGGTGACCCTAGAAGCGAAAAAACAAGGCATTGAACAATTGTTTTTGGAGAATCCGTTGCTTTTTAGCGAACTACTATTAGAAGGCAGAAAAAAACAATTTCACAAAGCCCAGAAAGAGCCCCACAATATTGTCTTTTTAGACCGAGGAATTCCCGATGTGTTGGCTTACATGCATTATATTGGCGATAGCTATCCTGCTTTTTTTGATCAGGCGTGCCGCGACCATATTTACACCAAAATATTTTTACTTCCACCTTGGGAAGATATCTACATAAGCGACAACGAGCGCTATGAAAACTTTGAGCAAGCCAAACTCATCTACAACCACCTTACCGAAACCTACCAAAAATATGGTTATGATTTAATTGAAGTTCCTAAAGGTACGGTGGAAGATCGAATCTCTTTTATTTTAAACCAATTATAATTTATTGTTTTATTACTTTTACGAAATACTAAATTCGTAATTATTCGATGCCTAAACCGATAGAAATTCTTAAAAAATACTGGAACCATGATGCGTTTAGAACGCCTCAGGAAGCCATTATTAATTCGGTTTTAGAAGGCAAAGACACCTTTGGATTAATGCCTACGGGTGGAGGAAAATCAATAACATTTCAGGTTCCTGCGCTAATGATGGAAGGCATTTGCCTTGTGATATCTCCATTGGTGGCCTTAATGAAAGATCAGGTTGAAAACCTGCAAAGCAAAGGAATCAAAGCAATTGCTTTAACAGGTGGCATCCACTCGGAGGAGCTAATTGACCTTTTGGACAATTGCCAATATGGGAATTATAAGTTCTTATACCTTTCTCCTGAGCGACTTCAAAGCGACTGGGTGTTGGAGCGTATCAAAAACCTGCCCATTAACCTCATCACCATTGATGAAGCACATTGTGTTTCGCAATGGGGACATGATTTTAGACCAGCCTATTTAAAAATTGCCAAGCTAAAAGAGTTTTTCCCAAAGACCCCTTTTTTAGCATTAACAGCAACCGCAACTAGCAAAGTACAAGAGGATATTATTGCGCAATTGCAAATGCAGAATCCACAAGTTTACACCAAATCATTTGCAAGGGAAAACTTAGCTTATATGGTTTTTAATGTGGAAGACAAACTGAATTTGCTAGAGCAAATACTCCATAAAAATCCGCAACCTGCTATATTATATGTGAACAATCGGAAGTCCTGCTCTGAAACAACCCTTCAGTTGAATGCTTTAGGGTTTACTTCAACTTATTACCACGGCGGTTTATCTGCCAAGGAAAAAGAAAAAAACAGAATGCTTTGGATGGATGAAAAAGTTCAGGTGATGGTCGCCACCAATGCATTTGGAATGGGTATTGACAAAGGCAATGTAAAAACCGTGGTGCATCTTCATATTCCATCCAATATAGAAAACTATTATCAAGAAGCCGGAAGAGCGGGCCGAAATGGTGAAAAAGCATTTGCCATTTTACTAACCAATCCTTCGGATGTGATTCATGCCGAATCGCAGTTTTTAAGTATTTTATGTGATAAAGCCTTTTTAAAAACGGTTTACATCAAACTTTGTAATTATTTTCAAATTGCTTACGGAGAAGGTTTGGATGAAAAATACACTTTCAATATCAATCATTTTTGTACAAAATATTCGTTTCCTGTTTTAAAAGTATACAATGCCTTACAATTTCTAGATCGACAAGGAATCTTAACTCTTTCGCAGGAATTTTCTGAAAAAATTACATTGCAATTCAGCATTCCTTCTAAGGAAGTTATGCGCTACATTAGTTTGAATCCGCAAGATGGAGAAGTGCTATTGACGGTATTAAGAACCAATCCGGGTGTATACGAATCGCAATCGGTAATAAATATTTCGTTGATTGCTAAAAAATCTAACTCCGATGAGAGTCAGGTTTTGGCCATTTTACACAAATTAAATGAAAAAGGAATCATAGCACTACATGCTAAAAATAATGATGCTTCAATTACCTTTAATGAAGTCCGCGAAGACGATAGAACCATAAACCGAGTAGCTAAATATTTGGAGGCTCAAAATGAACTCAAGACTAACCAACTGCAATCGGTTTTACATTATATTAAGGAAGACAGCCAATGCAGAAGCAAATTGCTCTTGAATTATTTTGGAGAAAAAACAAATGAAGATTGCGGGGTTTGTTCCTATTGTATTTCAAAAAACAAAAAACAAGTAAGCACACAAACAATAGCATTTGAAATAATTGAACTTTTAAAAAAAGAGGAATTAAACTCTAGAGACATTCAAAAAAGTTTAAATTATCCAAAAGACGCTATTATCTTTGCGCTTCAAGTATTAATGGAAAACAACAACATTATTATTAATCCAACTAACTTATATTCTATTAAGAAATAAAAAGAGGCGATGCCTTTTGAATCGCAACGACCAAAAACTATGGAAAAATTAAGAATCGTTTTTATGGGCACGCCCGAATTTGCAGTCGGAATTTTAGACACCATAATTAAAAATAACCATGAGGTGGTTGGCGTAATTACGGCAGCTGATAAGCCTGCAGGTCGTGGTCAAAAAATAAAATATTCGGCTGTAAAAGAATATGCTTTAGAAAATCAATTGCATTTACTGCAACCGAACAATTTAAAAGACGAACAATTTTTAGAAGAACTAAAAAGCTTAAATGCCAATCTGCAAGTGGTCGTTGCTTTTAGAATGCTACCCGAAGTAGTTTGGAAAATGCCAAAACTAGGTACTTTCAATCTTCATGCTTCACTCCTACCTAATTATCGCGGTGCGGCTCCAATAAATTGGGCTATAATAAATGGTGAAACAAAAACCGGTGTAACTACATTTTTTATTGATGATAAAATAGATACCGGAGCCATGATCTTATGCAAAGAAACTCCGATTTCAATTTCTGAAAATGCGGGGATTCTTCACGACCGATTAATGGATCTTGGATGTGAGGCCGTAACTGAAACGCTCGCTTTAATAGAAAAAGGAGCTGTTAAAACTACCATTCAAGAGGATTCAAACGATATTAAAACGGCCTACAAACTAAACAAAGACAATTGCAAAATAGATTTCTCCAAATCGGGAAGTGAAATCTATAATCTCATTAGAGGACTTTCTCCTTATCCAAGTGCTTGGTGTACCATTGTGGATGGTGCTACCGAATGGAGTGTAAAAATATATGAAGCCAAATTAGTTCCAGAAACACTACCGCTCCCTAATGGAAGTATCCAAACCACCAAAAAAGAAATGAAAATTGCAGTCAATGATGGACACCTGGAAATCATTAGTTTGCAGTTTCCTGGAAAAAAGAGAATGAATACCGCCGAATTATTAAACGGAATGACACTTTCTGACGCTGCAAAAGCGGTGTAAACCACTGTAAATATTGGTTTAAACCGAAAAAAAAGGCCTAAAAATGCCGCTTTTATCAACAAAACCCGCTACTTATCAACAAAATTGGCTAAAATAGCCTCAAAGCCTTGCGCAGTAGGTATTTTCTACTAAATTTGTTTTGATTAAAAAAATGTTTAACCAACAATTAATAACTATTATTATGAACAAATCAGAATTAATCGATGCTATTGCTGCAGATGCAGGAATTACAAAAGCTGCTGCTAAATTGGCTTTAGAGTCATTTTTAGGAAATGTAGGATCAACTTTGAAAAAAGGTGGTAGAGTTTCTTTAGTAGGTTTCGGATCTTGGTCAGTTTCTAAAAGAGCTGCTAGAGATGGAAGAAATCCACAAACTGGAAAAACTATCAAAATCGCTGCTAAAAATGTAGTGAAATTTAAAGCTGGTGCTGAATTAGACGGTTCAGTAAACTAGTCAATTTCCACATCAATATAAAATCACGCTTTTAGCGTGATTTTTTTTTACCTATAACTTGGATTCTTTAAATCGTTTTTTGTAATTTTAAATTATAAACCATTTTTATGATCTCAGAAAAACTTCAAAAAGGACAATTATTAATTGCAGAGCCTTCCATTTTGGGAGACCTGCAATTTAATAGATCTGTTATTTTACTTGCTGAACACAGTAATGAAGGTTCACTGGGCTTCATCATGAACAAACCACTAGAATATACCATTAGTGATTTGGTTCCCGATGTAGAGGCGTCATTTAAGATTTACAATGGAGGTCCAGTTGAACAAGACAATCTTTATTTCATTCATACCCTACCCGAATTAATTTATGATAGCATCGAAATTTCGCATGGAATTTATTGGGGAGGCGATTTTGATCGCACTAAAAGTTTAATCAATGAAGGAAAAATCAATAAAGAAGATATTCGATTTTTCTTGGGTTATACCGGTTGGGGTGCCAACCAACTAGAAGAAGAAATAGAAAGCAATTCCTGGGCAATAGCTGCAAACAAACAAAAAAAGGCTTTGTTAAGCACTTCTTCAAAGAAAATTTGGAAAGAAAAAATCACTGAATTGGGTGGCGATTACCTTATTTGGTCTAATGCTCCCGAAAACCCGAATTTAAATTAAATCATTTAATTTTTCAAGTAGTTGGGCAGATACATTAGTTGTGTAGGTTTTTTTACGGTATTGTGTGATGGGCTGAATACCTTGTATGATATTTGTAATAAACAGCTCGTCTGCTTTTTGCAAATCAAAAGGGGAAATTGGCGCTTCCACCATTTCTATTCCTTCCATTTTTTTAGCAAGCGCAATAATTTGCTTTCTGGCAATTCCATTTAAACAGCCTTCTTCAGTTGGAGGTGTAATCAATTTAGTACCCAATAGCATAAATAAATTCCCGTTTAAAGCCTCTACCACATTTTTATCGTTATTCAACAACAAGCAATTGTTCAAATCATTTTCCTGAGCATAAATACTACCGGTGATTGAAATCATTTTGTTGGTTGTTTTAATGGTCGAAAGCAACTGTTTTGAAATAAAAAAATCTTTATATAAATCAACTTCATAAACCGCATCAGAAAAGAAATACTTTACATTTTCCAATGGTGAAACTTGAATCACATAGGAAACCTCACGAGTTTGAGGCAAATAATACCCTCCGTCATTTCTAAAAACAGTAAAACGAATACGAGCAGAAGCAGCACAATTGGCAGCTTGCGCCGTGCTAATTACTTGCTCTTCAAAATATTCTAAGGTAAAATTATTCGGGATTTGCATGCGCACAATGCGCATCGATGCCATTAAGCGAAAATAATGATCTTCTAAAAATAAAACTTTTTGATTTACAACTTTTAAGGTTTCAAAAACGCCGTCGCCATATAAAAAAGCCCTGTTAGAACTCGACAAAAAACCATCGGAAGGAAGTAAAGAACCGTTGAAATTAATCATAAAAAGAAAAAAATTAAACCGAACCAATTACATGTTTCAAATCGGAAACTTGATTTTCCCATAATTGTTTGGATTCATCCAACTCGTCTTCTTCGGCAAAATCAACAATTAGTAACGATACATCTTTGGTTAATTCGTCTTCAAGAATTCGAATTTCAAAATAATATTCGGTGTCTTTTTTATTTTCATCAACCCATTTAAACTTGATTTTTTCTCCGGGTTTTTTGGAAGCCAATCGCGCATATTCTTGAGAATCATTCCATTCAAAAGTAAAAAAATCACCACGAGAATTCACCTTGTCTGCAAACCATTCTTGCAAACCCGATGGGGTAGAAATATATTGATACAATAATTGAGGCGACGAATTAATAGGAAATTCAATCTCGTAACGAACTTTGGGCATCATAATCTAAATTTTGCTAAATATATAATTTTTATTTATAAATCAACAAAAGAAAAAATATTTTATTTTCTTAAAGTAATATTTGTATGCTGTGATTTTAGTATTATATTTGCACCCGCATTCAAAAACGCAAATCGACATTTGGCGAGGTAGCTCAGTCGGTTAGAGCGCAGGATTCATAACCCTGAGGTCGGGAGTTCAAATCTCCCTCTCGCTACAACAAAAAGCCCAGTTTAAAAACTGGGCTTTTTTATTTGTTATTTATTTTTATTAATTTTACAATAATAATATTAATAATAATAATATGTTAAGTAAATTTCAAAAAATTTTAGCAATTCTGGTAATTTTAATTATTTCTTCTTGTAGTAATTCGGATTCATCAGAACCGGATTTAACTGACAAAGCATTTTATGGTGTCGCAGTTACAACTTGTCCATCAACAAACATTACAAATTTGACAAGTGAGGAGTATGTTCTTATGACATTTGTAGATAGTAATGGCAATTCAATATCGTACCAGCCTTCTGTAAACACTTGGTATAAAATGGATAACTCAAATACTTATGTAAAAACAGGAACAGATGTTTCTCCTAAAGAAGCTACAATCACATGGGATTTTAAAACAACTACTTACTCTAGTCCATGTCAATAACTTTAAAAATTTAATTTTCCTTTACTAATTAATTATTAGCTATGTTTGAGATTACATATCTCCCTCTCGCTACAAAAAAACCCAGTTTAACAACTGGGCTTTTTATTTATCAGTTTTTTCATTCCTAAAAAAAGAAGGTGTTTGGTTTTTCTTTTTTAAAAATACGCGGTTAAAATAACTCAGCGTTTCAAATCCGCATTCAAAGGAAATTTGGCTAATTGTTTTATCGGTTTGCAATAACAAACGGGAAGCTTCATTAATTCGAATCTCATTTAAATAATCGGAAAAAGTTTTACCAGTAGCTTTTTTGAAAAATTTACAAAAATTACTTTCCGTTAAATAAATTTGGCTAGCCACTTGCTTTAAAGTGATGTTCGAATTGAAATTATTTTGAATAAACAAACAAACTTCATTGATGCGCAATTCACTTTTTTTGGAAGCAATAGTATGAAATGTGTTGGGTGTAATTAACGTGTAGTTTGATTGCGCTAATTGGTTTAAGGCAGAAATTAATTGCAAAATCCGATCCATTCCCTCCTTCTCAATTAGGGTTTTAATTGCTTGAACCAGGTCTTGTGTTGCCTCAAATGCAATCCCTCGGGCCGAATTTTCTAATAATTTTTTTATAGAATATGCTTCATCAAAACCCAAAAAAGCAGTGATGAATTCTTTGGAAAACTGAATCACAATGGCCTCAAAAGGTTCACTTTCAACGGCCTTTCCAGTCCAAGTATGGGGTAAATTTGGCCCCAATAAAACCAAGTCACCTTCGGTGTAGTTTTCATAAGTGTTGCCCACTATTCGGTATCCATTTCCTTTTACAATGTAGGTCAATTCATATTCGGGATGATAATGCCATTTGAATTCAAAAAAAGGAACCTGAAATTGGTACGCATAAAAACTCGAAGTTCCTTGTTGCAATTTTATATCTTCTAATACCGCTTTCATGGTTTATAGTTTACCAATTTTTATAAATAATTACAAATATAATTCAATATAGTATCATAATTTAATAATTTAATGTTAAATCAACTACTTTTGAATGATTAGTTTTGAAATTAATTAACTGAATCAAAGCTTGATATGACACAAAATATTCCCAATTCAATTCAGGAACACCTTAACAACCCTTATTCTTTGAGTCAAGACCAAATTGACTTTTATCAAAAGAATCGATTTATCAAATTAAAAGAAGTGCTAAATAAAGAAGCGCTTGCTTTTTTTAATGCCGTAATTTCGGAGCAAGTAGAACTTATGAATCAAGAACAAACAGCCCTTGAAGAACGAACTACTTATGGAAAAGCATTTTTACAATTATTCAATTTATGGTTGGAAAACCCAATGGTAAAAGAATTGATTTTCAGCAAAAGAATTGCAAAAATAGCCTCCGATTTGATGCAAGTAAACGGAGTTCGTTTGTACCACGATCAAGCCTTATTTAAGGAAGCAGGAGGAGGCATTACGCCATGGCATGCGGATCAATATTATTGGCCATTGGAAACCGACAAAACCGTTACGGCATGGATACCGTTGCAGGAAACGCCACTCAATATGGGTCCGTTAGAATTTAGTGCAGGTAGCCATGTAATTGTAGAAGGTCGCGAATTGGAAATCAGTGATACGAGTGAAGAACTTATTGAAAAAAAATTACGTGTCACCGATTTTAAACATGTGATTGAACCATTTGATGCGGGTGAAATTAGCTTTCATTCGGGTTGGATATTTCACAGAGCGGGAGCCAATGCAACCGATGAAATGCGAAAAGTGATGACCATAATTTACATGGATAAAGATATGATTTTGAAAAATCCAGAAAACGCCAATCAAGAACACGACTGGAAAACATGGTGTCCTGGAGCAAAAATTGGAGAAATTATCGACTCCCCTATCAATCCGTTATTATATTCCAACTAATTATGAAAATTAAATTTCTTTGCACCTATTGGGGAAGCGAAAATTTATCTGCAAAAGCATTTTTATACAAAGCCATTGAAGAGGGTTATGAAGGTGTAGAAATTAATTTTCCAGAGGATAATTCATTTATAGAAGAATTCCAAAATGAACTAAAAATCATTCGAGAAACCATCAATTCCGATTTCATTTTTATTGCGCAACAAGTTTTGCCCAATAAATCAGAATCGGTAGAAGACTATTGCCACAGGATTAAAGCGCGATTGGAATTTCTAACAAAATTAAAACCCAACGCGATCAATTCCCATACTGGAAAAGACTTTTTTGAGTTTAGTGAGAATTGCAAAATAATTGACCTTACCGAACAAATTTCTAAAGAAACGGGAGTTCCCATTTGGCATGAAATCCATCGTGGCCGATTTTCATTTCATTTAAAAACTCTTTTGAAGTATCTTGAAATCTATCCGAAATTAAAACTTATAGCCGATTTTTCTCATTTTTGTGTAGTTTCCGAAAGCAATTTAGACGATCAAAAAGAATTGCTAGAGCAATTATTTCCAAATATAAAACACATTCACGCCCGAATAGGATTTGAACAAAGTCCTCAGGTGAACAATCCTTTTGCACCGGAATGGGACGGTTATTTAAATCAATATCGGAATTGGTGGCAGAAAATTCTTGAAATTCAAAAGCAAAAAAATATTGAATTCACAACCATCACACCCGAGTTTGGTCCTTATCCCTACATGCCTCAAGAACCCTTTACATTAAAACCACTTTCCAACCAATGGGAAGTTAATTTAGAAATGAAAAATTATTTACAACATAACTTATAGCTATTATGCCTAAAAACAACAAAAACTACATTTTATTTATTGCATTAAGCGCCGCACTAGGCGGATTATTATTTGGCTATGACACAGCTGTAATATCTGGAGCTATAGGAAATTTAACCGAGTATTTTAAATTAACTCCCGTAGAAACAGGTTGGGCCATTTCAAGTGCATTAGTGGGCTGTTTAGTAGGCGCTTTACTCTCCGATTATTTTAGCGAAAAGTTTGGAAGAAAAGCTACTATGTTGATTACTGCAATTCTTTTTATTTTAAATTCTATAGGAACAGCAATACCAGATTCGTTCTCAATGTTTGTCATTTTTAGAATTATAGGCGGAGTTGGTGTGGGTATTGCCTCAATGGTAGTGCCAATGTATATTGCCGAAATAGCGCCACCAAAAAGACGTGGAGCGCTTGTAGGAAACTATCAATTGGCAATCGTTATTGGGATAGTGGTAGTTTATTTTGTGAATTATTTCATAGCACTTCAAGGAGATGACTCCTGGAATCTAAATATAGGTTGGCGCTGGATGTTTGGTTCAGAAATTATTCCTTCGGTTCTATTTCTTTTCTTTATTTTTCTTATCCCAGAAAGTCCCAGATGGCTGTTTCAAAAAGGTGAAAAGAAAAAAGCAATTGCAGTGCTGCAAAAATTAAACACAAAAGATGAAGTAGTTCAAATACAATCAGAAATTGAAAATTCATTACACCAAGTAGAAAAAAATCAATGGAAACATTTAAGTAATCCAAATTATAAAAAAGCACTTTATGTTGGCATCGGACTTTCTGTATTGCAGCAATTAACTGGAATTAATGCGATTTTATATTATGCTCCTGAGATCTTCAAAAGCTTAGGAAGTTCAACAGATGTTTCGCTATTAGAAACAAGTACATTGGGCGTAGTAAATTTAATTTTTACATTACTTGCGATAAAATGGGTAGATAAAATGGGAAGAAAACCATTATTATATATTGGTTCTCTTGGAATGACCGTAGCATTAGCCGCTGTTGGAATATTTATTTATTTCGATGCCGTTGGTAATTGGGTATTGCCCTTTTTACTATTGTTTATGGCTTCCTTTAGTATCTCCTGGGGACCAATCGTTTGGGTACTATTATCAGAAATTTTTCCAAATAACATTAGAAGTTTAGCACTTGCAATAAGTGTTTTTATTCAATGGGTAGCTAATTTTGTTGTAACTCAAGTTTTTCCAAGTTTAGTAAATAATAAGTGGCTAAGTGATAACTTTAACGGAGCATTTCCATTTTATTTGTTTTCGGCCATTTGCTTATTTTCATTGCTTTTTGTTTGGAAAAAAGTACCTGAAACTAAAAATAAAACCCTTGAACAAATGGATAGTTTATGGAAATAAAAAGAAAACTATTTGGTGCATTGTCTTTGCTTTTCCTATTACAAATAAATGCGCAAAACAATTCCAAGTTTGTAAACACCTTTATTGGTACGGATGGTACAGGCCACACTTTTCCTGGACCTTCGCTACCCTTTGGAATGGTGCAACCAGGACCCGATAATAATATAGAAGGCTGGAATCACACGAGTGGCTATCAATATAAGGATACGCTGCTGTTAGGGTTTTCTCAAACCCGTTTTAGCGGCACCGGAATTGGAGAAATGGGAAACATCTTATTACTTCCATTTGAGGTGACCAAACAAAATTTGAAAAACAGTTACCACAAAAAAAGTGAAAAATCAGCTGTTGGTTATTATACCCTTACCAAAAAAGACGGTATCAAAGTAGAATTAACTTGCTCAGAAAGAGTCGCGTTTCATAAATACACCTACCCCAATCAAAAGGCAAAACTACTACTCGATTTTCAACACGGATTTCAATTTTTGAACGACAGTTTGGTATTGGAAAGCGACATCAAAATAGAAAATGCAAGCACAATTTCTGGGTATTGCAAAACCAAAGGTTGGGTAACCAAAAAATATTTCTTCTCTATTGAATTTGAAACTCCCTACAGTGCAATTAAAGAATTAGCCAAAGAGAAAAAACAAAATGCACCCAAATATATTTTGGATTTTGATTTGCCTCAAAATAAAATAATAAATATCAAAATTGCGCTTTCTACAGTGAGTCGTGAAGGTGCAAAAGCGAATTTAATTGCGGAGATTCCGCATTGGGATTTTAATAAAGTGAGGCAAAATGCTGAACAAGTTTGGGATGCTTATTTGAATAGAATAACCATTGAAGCACCCCGTAAAAAGAAGGAATTATTTTATACTTCGCTGTATCATTTATTGCTTCAACCCTCAAATATTGCCGATGTAGATGGAAAATACCGAGGAGCAAATGATGCAATTGGCATGGCGCCAAATAAAGAATATTACTCTACATTATCTATTTGGGATATCTATAGAGCAGCCTTTCCGTTACTACAAATTATTGCTCCCGAAAAAATAAACGGAATTGCTAATACCTTGCTGCTACATCATAAAGCAGCTGGTTTTTTACCAATTTGGACTGCTTGGGGGCAAGACAATTATTGCATGATTGGAAATCATGCTATTCCAATGCTACTTTCGGCTTACACAAATGGATTTACAGGATTTGATAAAAATGAAGCGTTTCAAGCCATGCTTGAAACTTCCACAAAAAGTCATATCAACTCCGATTGGGAATTGTACAATCAATACGGATATTACCCATTGGACAAACTAGATAACGAGGCGGTTTCAAGAACCTTGGAGAGTGGTTTTGATGATTGGTGTGTAGCACAAATGGCATCTAATTTGAATCAAAAAAACGAAGAAGTTATCTTTAACAAAAGGGCTCAATATTATAAAAATTTGTTTGACCCCGAAACCAAACTCTTTCGAGGAAAAGACACCAAAGGTAATTGGAGAACTCCATTTGATCCACTTACGGCAACCTCTCCCATGAACAATCCCGGGGATTATACCGAAGCTAATGCGTGGCAGTATTTTTGGACTCCGGCTCAATATGATATAGAAGGCATGAAAAACCTATTGGGTGGCACCTCCGGATTCACAAAAAAATTGGATGCTTTTTTTACCATACAAAGTTTGAATCCAAATAAATTTTTGGGGCAGGAAGCCATGATCGGTCAATATGCACATGGCAACGAGCCTAGCCACCACATTGTATATTTGTATGCCTTTTCGGATAGTCCAAAAACCGGACAGAAATACATCCATAAGATCATTAACGAGTTTCATAATACTACTCCAAACGGAATGATTGGCAACGATGATTGCGGTCAAATGTCGGCTTGGTACATCCTATCAACTTTAGGATTTTATCCTGTAAATCCTACCAATGGAGAATTTGTGATTGGAGCACCACATTTAAAAAAAGCAAAAATTCAATTAGCAAATGGAAAAGTATTTTCGATCCATTCGGATGATTTTTCAAAAAACACCCTGTACCAAAACAAGTGTTTGCTAAACGCAATTCCATTACAAAAACCAATTATCACCTATTCGGAAATCATGAATGGTGGGACACTTCGATTTAAAATGTCAAAAAAATAATTATCATGAAAAAAATTCTGATGCTATTAATCTTAGCAATTTCATTTCAATTCAACGCACAAGATCAACTAAAAGAAAAATACAAATCGTTTCCTTTTGGAACTGTAAAACCTACTGGGTGGATTAAAACCCAAATGGAATACGACATCAATGGTTTTGTGGGCAATCTTGATAAATTGGTTCCCGACTTAATATATGATCCCATATATAGTAGCGGAAGATTACATAAGAATAGTGTGGCAAAAGATTTGGGGAACTTAAAAGATGGAGATGCAGAGGGAAGTGAACAATACAAATGGTGGAACAGCGAAACGCAGTCTAATTGGTGGGATGGATACATTAGAAATGTAGTGTTACTGAATGATAAAGCCGGACTAAAAAAGATAGAAAAGTACATTGAAAATGTACTTAAATCTCAGGACGAAGATGGCTATATCGGTATTTACGCTAAAGATTTACGCTACAATTTTAACTCCGAAAACGGAGAATTATGGTCTAAAACCACTATGTACCGTGGGTTGTTGGCTTATTATGAATACAGCAAAGACAAACAGTTATTTCAGGCAATTGAAAAAGCGGTAAATAATGTCATGGTAAATTATCCTATTGGAAAATCCAGCCCTTATTTTTCGGGAACTAATTTTAATGCTGGGGTGTCTCACGGACTAACTTTCACTGATGTTTTGGATAAAATGTATCAAATTACGGGTGATAAAAAATACATTGAATATGCTCAATTTTTATATTTAGATTTTTGCAAAACCTATCAATCGGAAAAGGATGCCAAACTAGAAAACATCTTCAACCCTGATTATAAACTGCAATCCCACGGAGTACACACCTATGAACATTTAAGACCGCTACTTGTGGCTTCCTTTTCAACAAACAATCCCGAATTACAAAAAGCATTAGAAATTTATAAGCAACGAATAGAAAAAACTACCACACTTACGGGAGGTGCAATTGGTGATGAATGGATTGGTCAAAGAACTGCCGATGCTACAAATACAGGATATGAATATTGTTCGTTACAAGAATTATTACATAGTTATTCGATGTTGTTTCAAAAGCAAGGAAATACAAATACAGCCGAAGCGGTTGAAACGATTTTCTATAATGCAGCCCAGGGAGCTCGAAATCCAAATCATTCTTGTATAGCCTACTTAAAAACCGACAATTCCTATGAAATGGAAGGCACGAAAAATGGAGAAATAGAACCCGATAGAAAACAAATCCGCTATAAATATTCTCCGGCTCACCAAGAAGTTGCTGTTTGCTGCAATCCAAATGCAGGTAGAATTACACCTTATTTTCTAGAGAATTCTTGGTTATTTGAAAATGAAAACACCTTTGTTAATGCGCTGCTTGGGCCAACTAAATTAGAAACAAATTTAAACAACAACCCAATCGACATAGAAGTTGTTACAGAATACCCGTTCCAAAATAAATTAACTTATAAAATAACAAACCCGAATTTGGCTTCATTCAAAATCAAAATAAGAAAACCTTCGTGGGCAACTGATGTTGTTACATCTGAAAAATATAAAATAGAAGATGGGTTTTTATTATTTGATAGAAAATTCATGAAAGTTGATTCCATTCAAATAGAATATAAAACAGAAGTCAGCATTAAACAAGATGCAAATCGGGAAAAGTATTTCGCTTATGGAGCTCTTTTTTATGCTAAAGCCATTGATGCAGAAGAACAAAAAGGCAAATCGTATTTTGAAGGATTTGATGATTATTTGTATAAACCAAAAAACAACTTTCGCTACCAATTTGTAGAAACAAATAAGGCCGTTTATGAAAATAATCAAATAAAATTAAGTGTTAAAAATGCTATTACCAATCAAATTGAAGAAATTACTTTAATTCCTTTTGGAAAAACAATATTGAGACAGGTTAGTTTTGGAATGGAGAAATAATGTTAATTTCTTTATTTTTTTCGTTCCATAACATAGTTCACCATAAGGATCAAACTATCTTTATATACCGATTCCGGGTAGTCTTGAATCAATATCAGAGCTTCTTTTTGAAACTCCACCATTTTTTGTTCGGCGTAAGCCAATCCGTTTTTGTCTTTTACAAATTGGATGACCTCTTTCACGCGCTTTTTATCCTTGTTGTGATTTTTAATCGAATTGATGCACCAACTTTTTTCTTTATTGGTACAATGATTTAAGGCATAAATTAACGGCAAAGTCATTTTTTGTTCTTTGATATCAATTCCGGTTGGTTTACCAATTGCCTCATCGGTGTAATCAAACAAATCGTCTTTTATTTGAAAAGCCATTCCGATAAGTTCTCCAAATTTTCGCATATTTTCAACTTGCACTTCATCATCAGAAACCGATTTGGCTCCTAGGGAGCAACAAGCAGCAATAAGCGTAGCTGTTTTTTGACGAATAATCTCGTAGTATATATCTTCGGTAATATCTAATCGACGTGCTTTTTCAATTTGCAGTAATTCACCTTCACTCATTTCACGAACGGCAACCGATATGATTCGAAGCAAATCAAAATCACCATAATCTATAGAAAGCAATAAACCTTTTGAAAGTAAATAATCGCCAACTAGTACTGCAATTTTATTTTTCCATAGGGCATTAATAGAGAAAAATCCTCTTCTTCGATTACTATCATCAATCACATCATCATGAACTAAAGTAGCAGTATGAATTAATTCGATTACACAAGCACCTCGGTAAGTTCGTTCGTTAATTTCTCCCCCCGAAACCATTTTGGCCGTTAAGAAAACAAACATGGGGCGCATTTGTTTCCCTTTTCGATTAACAATGTAATAGGTAATTCTATTTAACAAAGCCACCTTAGACGACATCGATTCATAGAACTTTTTTTCAAAAAGTTCCATTTCTTGCATTATCGGTTGCTTTATTTGCGAAGTAATATTCATTAGGTCAAAGATACAACATTCCCACAATTTGAAAATTATTTTTATATTAAGATTAAACCATTTATATTTGTATAAGTCCTAATGACACAACCTATTAATTTTATTCTTATGAAAACAAGATCTTTTATTAAAATGGCAGTAGTTTGTGCTAGTATTTTCTTTGCTAGTTGTAACAGAAATGAGCGTACTGAAAATCTTATGTCTAAAGAAGAAGCGCAATCAAGTTCAAAAATTGATTTAGCAAGTGACGATATTGGTTCAATAATTGAGGATCAATTTAATAATATCGATTCCAATTCTTTTTCTTTCAAAAATGGCGAAGTTGCTTTATCTGCGTGTGCTACAATTACAAGAGTACCTAGTTTTGGAACGCCTTTAACTCCGGGAACACAAGTTACAAAAACAATAGATTTTGGAACAGGATGTACTTTATCAAACAATAATGTGGTGAGTGGTAAAATAATTATAAGTTTTACTTATCAGCCAACTGCAACAAGTCATACTGTAAATTATAGTTTTGTGAATTTTTATCACAACAATATCAAAATTGAAGGAGATAAATCATTTACAAGAACTATGACTCAGGCAACCGCTACTTCTCCTAGTCACCCTATTGTAGTTATGAATATGGATTTAACAGCTACAATTAATGGACAAATCCACCATAGAGTTGGAACAAGAACTAGAGAAATTATTGAAGGATACGGTACTCCAAATATTTTTTATGACAATGTTTATAGCATCATTGGAAATTGGACTACTACGCATCCAACAGGAGTTGTAACCAGTACAATTACTACACCACTTAAAGCTAAAATGAGTTGTTTAAATCAAAATAAACCTCTTTTAGTTCAAGGTATAATTACATTTACAAAAAACAACAATACTGCTACTTTAGATTATGGAAATGGTGAATGTGATAATTTGGCAGTGTATACCGTAAATGGAAATTCTTATAATATTGTTATAGGTAATTAATATAATTCAACTAAATTAGTAAAAAAAGTCCCATTTTCATGGGACTTTTTTTATGATTCTTTATTTGCTAATTGGCCGCATGCGGCATCAATATCTTTACCTCGACTTTTTCTAACTTTTGAAATAATATTATGTTTGGTTAATTCTTGAATATACAAATCAATTGCTACATCTGAAGCTTGTTGAAACATTCCATCATCAATGGGGTTGTATTCAATTATATTCACTTTACACGGCACATATTTACAAAATTTAACTAATGCATCAACAGCTTCTTTAGTATCGTTTATGCCGTTCCAAACCACATATTCATAGGTAACTTTACTTTTTGTTTTTTGATACCAATACTCTAATGATTCCCGTAATTCGGTTAACGGAAAATTCGTGCTAAATGGCATAATTTGGTTACGCACATTTTCAATAGCAGAATGTAATGAAACTGCCAATTTGAATTTTACCCCATCATCAGCCATTTTCATGATCATTTTGGGTATACCCGATGTAGAAACTGTAATTCTTTTTGGAGACATTCCGAGACCTTCATCAGAGGTGATTCGGTCAATTGCTTTAATGACATTATTATAATTCATTAACGGCTCACCCATTCCCATAAAAACAATATTCGAAAGAGGTCGGTTATAGTACAATCTGCTTTCGCTATCAATCGCCAAAACTTGATCATAAATTTCGCCTGGCTCTAAATTACGCATACGCTTCAATCGAGCCGTAGCACAAAAATTACAATTCAAACTACAGCCTACCTGCGAGGATACACAAGCTGTTGTTCTAGTATTTGTTGGTATTAATACACTTTCTACCACTAAGCCATCGTGAAGTCGTACCGAATTTTTTACCGTTCCATCGGCACTGCGCTGCATGGTGTCAACCTTAACGTGATTGATCACAAAATGAGCTTCAAGCATGGCTCGTGTTTCTTTAGAAACATTGGTCATGTCTTCAAAACTATGGGCTCCTTTACTCCACAACCACTCATAAACTTGATTCCCACGAAAAGCTTTATCACCATTGGCAACAAAAAAATCTCGAAGTGCTTCTTTAGATATCGCGCGAATGTCTTTTTTCTCAATCATGGTGCAAAGGTAAAACAATTAGTTGATTTGGTTATTTGTGTTTTGTTATTTGTAATTTTGCTAAAAAATAAAATACCATGCATTTCATATCCGAAGAATTAGAAGCCTACGTTGAATACCATTCGCAAAGCGAACCGGAATTATTGGAAAAACTTTTTAAAGAAACGCATCAAAAAATTTTGCAGCCACGAATGTTGAGCGGTCATTTTCAGGGGCGTGTGCTAAGTATGTTATCCAAAATTATTCGTCCAAAAAATATTCTAGAAATTGGAACCTATACGGGTTATGCCACATTATGTTTAGCTGAAGGAATGCAAAAAGATGGCACTTTAGACACCATAGATATTAAAGAAGAATTGGTTTCTATCCAAAAAAAATATTTTGATTTATCGCCATGGAAAGACCATATAACTGCTCATTTAGGAAATGCTTTAGATATTATTCCGACATTAAATAAAAAATACGACTTGGTATTTATAGATGCCGATAAAGAAAATTATATCCATTATTTTAACTTGGTTGTGCCCATAATGAACCCGGGAGGCATCATCCTTTCGGATAATGTATTGTGGAGTGGAAAAGTATTGGAAGAATTAAATCCAAAAGACACGAGTACCAAAGTACTTTTAGAATACAATCAAATGGTAAATAACGACCCGAGAGTAGAAACCGTTTTATTACCTATCCGAGATGGATTGACGGTATCGCGAGTGCTTTAAATTTTATTGAAATATTTTTGGTAAACCGAATAAAAACCAAATCCTAAAGTAGCCCCAAAAACATATCCAGTTAAAATATCAGTAGGAAAATGTACGCCTAAATAAATTCTGCTGTAGGCAAAAATAATGGGATATAGAAAAATCAAAAAAGCATATTTATAGTATTTCTTCAAAATCATGTAAAGAAAAACCATGGTAGCCATTGAATTAGAGGCGTGTCCGGAGAAAAAACTATAGGTACTTGAATGGTGAATAATTCGAATAATACCTTTAATTTCAGGATCATTACAAGGACGCAATCTTTGAAAAGTTGTTTTAAAAAATTCCACAGAAGTGTCGCAACAAAGTAAAATTACTGCAATAAACAACACAACAATTCCGAGTTTCTTAGGTCCAATTTGTTTATACAAAATAAATGCCAATAATAAGAAAAACGGGGTCCAATAGGCTTGTTTTGTAATTACTAACCAAAGTCCGTCAAAAGCTGGAGATCCTAAACTATTTAAGAAAATAAATACCTTTTTATCTAAAGCAATGATCTTTTCAAGCATTACATTTTTCTTTTTATTGGACCAGTAACTTCCTGAATATCTTCATTAATTTGAGATACCACAGTGGGTGCTTCATTTAGGATATTATTTTCAATAGATGCATTAGACGCTTCTACAGTAGATTTTACTTGTTCTATCTCTTGAGTTAACGAATGAGTGATTTGCTTCATAGAAGCATCTAATTCTTTTACATCTACACTGTTCTGTATTTCGTTTTTAATCTCATTAGTAGCATTTTTAAGTGTTGCTACAATTTTGGCATACCCTTTCACGACTTCAGGAAGGTTCTTAGAACCAAACAATAAAAAAGCTATAAGAAGTATAAAAAAGAATTCTCCTCCAAACATGGCACTAGATTTAATAAGTGGTACAAAGGTACAAAGTTCTTAATCAAATTTTGAATTTACTTCTGCTTTTGGCCAAGTATTATTTGACAAATCAATATCAGCAGTTTCTAAATTTGGATCCAAATTAATTTTTACAATTGCTTTTTGTGTTGCAAATGTTCTATTCACCTCTTTATCGTTCATTCGCCAAATTTGCGCTGGGAATTTTTGTATTTCTGACGTTCCATCTTCATAAACCAATTCTACAATAATTGGCATTACTAAAGCACCTGGTTTATTAAAAGTTACTTGATAAAAATACTTTGGCTCATTTAATTTAGCGCGTTCTTCGGCAGTAAAACGTGAATTCAAATAATCCGATAATGCCGTAAAATCTGTAATTTTAAATGGTTTATTCAACTCCTCTTTATAATCTTCACTACCTTCTGCGATCATGTAAACCATTGGACCTGGTTTGCTGTCTCGGCGGCGTTGTTTTTTCATGAACTCGGTTACTTCTTTTGAAGGCTCGTTACTTACAAAATACTTTTTCACCTCTTTAATTCCAATATCATTGGAATCGGTGGTATAGAACCAACCTCTCCAAAACCAATCTAAATCAACTCCCGAAGCATCTTCCATAGTTCTAAAGAAATCTTCTGGAGTTGGGTGTTTGAATTTCCAACGGTTGGCATAGGTTTTAAATGC
>Ga0078894_10000214_pt1 | contig 38390 bp, 40 predicted proteins | sample LauGreSu1BDMLBSD_2_FD_67506 | JGI IMG/M metagenome (GOLD analysis project Ga0078894, IMG submission 67506) | Freshwater lake microbial communities from Lake Michigan, USA - Su13.BD.MLB.SD (version 4) (version 4) | ecosystem: Environmental > Aquatic > Freshwater > Lake | place: Lake Michigan... | reverse complement strand
GCTTGCGCGCTATTCCATTAAAAACCGACTTTATTGATATCGGTGTTCCTGACGATTACCATCGGTTTTGTCGATGGATCGAAGCAGGTCGCCAAGTGCCCTTATGCAACTAGATATTTTCCTGATTGCCAAATCCGCCACTTTGCGTAGTGCACTGCAGCGCATCGAGGTCAATCATCACGGTATGATTTTTGTGACTGATTCAACCGGTGCCGTGACTGGCTTGGCGACTGATGGCGACATTCGTCGGTACCTGCTCAAAGGCGGATCGCTGGACGATGCAATTGCTCGTTGCGCCAACCCCGATTTTGTTTGGGAAAAGCCGGCCACGCCGCGTGAGCTGTTGCTAAAGAAGCTGGACCATCGAATCCGATTGATCCCACTGCTTGATGACTCTCATTGCTTGGTGGGCATAGTCAGTCGCGACCATCTTCCTGTTCAGGTCGAAGGTGCAGTATACGCACGCGCACGGGCCCCAGTTCGCATCAGTTTTGGCGGTGGCGGTTCCGATTTGACCTACTACTTTTCAAGCAACGAGGGTGGTGCAGTCATCAACACCGCCATCTCGCTCTACAGTCACGCTACGCTGCGCATTCGTGAAGACACACAGATCATTATTCGCTCGCTCGACCTTGGGGAAACCATGCAAGCGGATGACTTGCCTGCCGCCTTGGACCAGACGAGCCGGTTTGGACTTATTCAAGCGCTACTGCGGTCGATAAACCCTGATTTTGGGTTTGAGCTTTACCTGCACTCTGACTTTCCCATGAGTTCGGGGCTCGGCGGTTCCGCAGTAGTGTCGGCCTCGGTGTTGGGTTGTTTCAATCAGTTTCGTCGCGATCAGTGGGATCTTCATGAATTGGCAGAATTAGCCTATCAGGCTGAGCGACACTACCTAGGCGTCGCTGGCGGTTGGCAAGATCAATACGCGACAGTATTTGGCGGCTTCAATTTTATGGAATTTCGCATGGATCAGAACATCGTTCATCCACTACGCATCCATCACGATACACTCCTTGAGCTTGAAGAAAGTTTGGTCTTGTGTGATACCGGTACTACCCATGACTCGGGTGATATTCATCAGAATCAGCGGCAACAGATGGCGACTGCCCATGTGCGCGATGTGGTGGAGACCAGTGTCCGATTGAGCTACGATATGCGCAATGATCTATTGCGCGGTCGTCTGCTGCAATTCGGTCAGTCACTCGACAAGGCTTGGCAATTCAAACGTCAATTCAGTGACAAAATCAGCACATCCCGCCTCGATCTTATTTATGCAACAGCCAAAGAAAATGGCGCGATTGGTGGAAAGCTTCTGGGCGCAGGCGGTGGCGGATTTTTTCTTTTTTATGTCCTGCCCTTCCGCAAACATGAATTGATCACACACCTCGAAGCATCGGGACTCAAAATTCGAGCCTTCCGCTTCGAGCCGCAAGGCCTGCAGGCATGGACCGTGCGCGAAGTTAGAAATCACCGGGAAAGCAAACCAGCATGACAATCCAGATAGGTAATTTCGAAATTGGGGCCGGGCGAGCCTTCGTCATCGCCGAGATCGGCAACAACCACAACGGCAGTTTCGAACGTGCCGTTGAGATGATCGATAGAGCCCGTGAAGCCGGTGCCGATTGCGCCAAGTTTCAGATGCGCCACTTGGAACAGGTTTACCGTCAGCGCAGCCTAAGTAAAAGTGGTGATGACCTTGGCACCGAATACGTTATCGATTTGCTCAATCGTTTTGAACTCAACATAGATGAGCACCGTTGCTTGTCCGAGTACTGTGCCCAGAAGGGTATCCTATACATGTGCACCCCTTGGGACAGCACGAGTGTAGAGGTGCTCGAAGGTTTTGGTGTGCCAGCCTACAAAGTAGCCTCAGCTGACCTGTCCAATCTGCCTCTGTTGGACCGCTTGGCGCAGACCAGCAAGCCGTTAATCCTCTCTACAGGAATGAGTACCGCCGATGAAGTAGAAATCACGGTGGCCTTTCTGAATAAACGCGGCGCTAAGTTCGTCTTGCTCCATTGCAACAGCACCTATCCGGCACCGCTGCATGACATCAATCTCAAATGGATCCCTGCTCTGCGCCAAATTCACCCGCTAGTCGGCTACTCCGGGCACGAACGCGGCATCAACGTTTCGTTAGCCGCCATAGCGCTAGACGCATGCATCATCGAGCGCCACTTCACGCTTGACCGCACCATGGAGGGCCCAGATCATGCCGCCAGCCTGACTCAAAGGGAATTCGCCCGCATGATCGAAGGCATCCGCGAAATTGAACAGGCGCTCGGCCAAGGCAAGTCGCGCCAGCTTTCGCAAGGTGAGATGATGAACCGCGAGAACTTGGGTAAGAGTTTGGTTGCGGCTGCGCCCATTACGAAAGGTACGGTGCTCGGCCCGCAGCACGTGAAGGTGCGTAGCCCTGGCCAAGGGCTCTCACCGCAGCGCTATGAGGCATTAATTGGCCGGACACTGCAACACGACATGGGTGAAGAGGACTTTTTCTACCCTTCCGACTTGCTCGATAGGCGCATCGAACCCAGAAGCTATCGCTTTACCCGCCCTTGGGGGGTTCCAGTGCGTTACCACGATTTCCGTGAGTACGCAGCGCGTATCCAACCGGACCTGTGGGAATTCCATTTATCCTATTCAGACATGGATTTGGACCCAGCAGCCTATCTTGATGGCCCTTACGAAGCGGGCTTGGTCGTACATGCACCAGAATTATTTTCCGATAGCCGGCTGATGGATTTGGCCACGCCTGATGAGGCCTATCGCAAAGAATCAATTCGCGAAACCCAGCGCGTCATTGACATCACCCGCAACTTGAAGCGGTTTTTTCCCAACACACCACGACCGCTCATTGTTGCCAATATTGGCGGCTTTACCATGGATGCGCCACTGCCGGCATCCGAGATTCGTGGCTACTACGAGCGCTTTGCTCAAAGCTTGGGCGAACTGGATATGGAAGGTGTTGAACTGATCCCTCAGACCATGGCGCCCTTTCCGTGGCACTTTGGGGGGCAGCGTTACCAAAACATCTTCGTAAAGATCGATGAGATCGTCGAATGGTGCAGAAGACTCAAGTTGCGCATGTGCTTCGATATTTCGCATACCCGTTTGACCTGCAATCATTTCGGCATCGACTTTTATGAGTTCGCCGAAAAAATTGCTCCGTTTTCCTCACATCTGCATTTGGGCGATGCCAAAGGTCTGAATGGCGAGGGCTTACAAGTGGGAGAGGGCGAGATTGATTTCACCCGTCTCGGAGTCATTCTGCAAAAAGGCTGCCCTACGGCAACCTTCATTCCCGAAATCTGGCAAGGACACAAGAACGGTGGCGAAGGCTTCTGGGTCGCACTGGAAAGGCTGGAGGGCGACCTATGACCAAGACCGAAATCCGCGCACAAATAGAGGCATCGATCTGTGCCAAGCAAGCAGTACTCGACGATGGGAAGCTCATTGCCCAAATCGAAACCCTCGCGACGAACTGCATGAAATGTCTTCAGTCTGGAGGCAAGATCATCTTTGCCGGCAACGGTGGCAGCTTTGCTGATGCGCAACATCTGTCGGCGGAGCTCATCTCGCGCTTTATGTTTGATCGTGCTCCTCTGGCCTCATTAGTGCTCGGTGCAAACAACTCTGCAATTAGTGCCATTGGCAACGACTACGGCTACGATCAGGTGTTTGCGCGTGAGTTTAAAGGTGTCGTCAACACAGGGAATGTTGCTATCCCCATCTCAACCAGCGGCAACAGTCAAAACATTTTGGTTGCGGTTAATGAGGCCAAACAGCAGGGCTTAGTCACGATGGCGCTCACCAGTGCCGTTGGCAGCAAACTCGCCGCTCTGTGTAACTGTCTGTGAATACCAGCTCGCAAGACAGCGTGTATTCAAGAGTGCGATATCATGGTGGGGCATATTATTTGCGGTTTAGTCGAAACTGCCATATTCAAGAAGTGAGTAAATCATGACGAAAGTTGTAGCGCTAATACCCGCTCGAGCGGGCTCAAAAGGGGTGCCACACAAAAACATTCGGCCACTTGGAGGACATGCGTTGATTGAATGGTCAATCGTTGCCTGCAAAAAGTCCAAACGAGTTGACCGCGTGATTGTGTCAACAGACTCTGTTGAATACCAATCACTATGTCGAGGCTTTGGTGCCGAGGTGCCGTTTTTACGTCCAGCTAAAATATCAGGTGACCGGTCTACGGATTATGAATTCATTGTTCATGCCCTTGATCGGTTAGCGGCTAATGGTGAAGAGCCTGATTACATCGTACACATTCGACCGACCACTCCATTACGCGCACCAGAATTAATCGATGCCGCAATTGAAGCATTTGGCTCTGTCGGTACAATAGCAACTGCACTCCGCTCGGTACATGAAATGGCCGAGTCGGCCTACAAAACATTCGAGATCGCACCGGGCGGTCAACTCAAGCGCTTAGGGTCTGATAGTACCGCCCTCGATGCCGCCAACGATGCTCGACAAGCATTTCCAAAGACATACATTCCCAACGGTTATGTGGATGTCCTGTCTACCGCCTTCATTCGCGAGTTTCGATTGCTTCATGGCGATCATGTCATTCCGTTTGTCACCCCGACAGTCGCGGAGGTAGATACCGAGGACGATTTCGATTTTCTTGAATATCAACTTACCCGCGAACCAACACTTTCCACATGTCTTTTTGGATGACTTAAATCATGGCAGCCTACAATTTTTCCTGCACCCCCGTTGCAGTGCCAATAGTGGACACCGCATTCCGGCAGATCAAAACGGCTATTCCTGCGCCAGGTACGCAAGACGTCCTCGCGAATTTGGAAAAGAACGAGTCCCGTTCCATGCATGGCCAGTTACCTATCATCTGGGACAGAGCGGAAGACTTCAGCGTCTTTGACATTGCGGGTAATAAATGGATCGATTTCACCTCAACCATTTTCGTTGCCAACGTCGGGCACTCCAATGCGCACGTTACGGCTTCGATTAAGGCGGCGCTGGACCACCCCTTGTATAGCTGCTACGCCTACGCCAACCCTGTCCGTGCACGCTATCTGGAAAAGTTGGTTGCTTTTGCTGGCGCACCTTTCGAAAAGGCATTTTTGTTGTCGGCCGGCACCGAGGCCACAGAGGCCGCTCTCAAATTGATGCGCATGCAGGGACAGAAAATAGGCAAGCGGCGGAGAGGAATCATTTGTATTGAGGGCAATTGGCATGGCCGCACCCTCGGCGCTCAGATGATGAGCAGCAATCTTGCACAACGGGAGTGGATCGGTTATCAGGATGCCGATATCCATCACATTCCTTTTCCCTATCCTTGGATATTGAACGGTCGCGATCCAGTAGCGTTTTTGGAAGATGGATTGAAGCAGCTTTCGCAAAAAGGTGTCGATCTGGCGCAGGATGTCTGTGGCTTTATGCTCGAAACCTTTCAGGGATGGGGAGCCGTGTTCTATCCGAAGGAGTATGTTCAAGCCATTGAACGCTTCTGCCGGCAGCATCAAATACTACTGACATTCGATGAAATGCAAGCAGGATTCGGACGAACTGGCAAAGCCTTTGGTTATCAGCACTACGGAGTGACACCGGACCTAATTTGCTGCGGGAAGGGAATGGGCGGCGGCGTTCCACTGGCGGGTGTAATCGGTCGGGCTGAAATCATGGATTTACCAGATGTCGGCAACATGAGCAGCACCCACTCAGCCAACCCGTTGGTGTGCGCAGCTGGCTCGGCAGTCATTGAGGAACTGGAGTCCCGCAATTTAATTGCCGAAACGGCGCGAAAAGGCGATTTGCTTTTTAGCGGATTGAGAGACCTTCAGCAGCGTTTCCCCGACCGTATATGCCAACTTCTTGGCAATGGGCTGATTGCAGCTGTGGTCTTCCGGTCCCCGTCGACTGGCGAGGCGGATGGACCATTCACTAGCCGCGTGGCGGAGCGTTGCATGCAAAAAGGGCTGTTGGTTGTACATACGGGACGAGAATCGATCAAACTTGGCCCACCGCTGACTATCCCGGATGCTGCATTGTTAGAGGCGATTGCCGTTCTAGGTGAGTCTATTGCGGAGATCGCAGCTGAATGATTAGCGCCATTCGCCATACTGGCCTGGTGGTAGCCGATCTTGACCGTGCCCTTCATTTCTGGTGCGACGTGCTTGGTTTTCGTGTCGAGCGCCGAATGGATGAATCAGGGCCGCACATTGATGCCATGATGGGGTTAGAGGGCGTGCGCGTAACGACAGCTAAGCTCGCGGCACCCGATGGCAACTTGATAGAGTTGCTACATTTTCAATCGCATCCGGACAAGCCGACCTGGAAAGGCGACCCCTACTCTACAGGGTTTACTCACATCGCACTGACGGTGGATGACCTTGATCAACTTGTCCTGAAACTCAGTGATTTCGGAGTTAAGTTTCCAGCACCTCCTCAACGCTCGCCTGATGGCTACGCAAAGGTTATTTATGCCCAAGGGCCTGAAGGGGTCCTCCTTGAACTTGTAGAAATCTTAGCCAAATGATCCAAGTTACTAAAACAAGACCAGAGTACATCAAACCGGTTTGCCCTCTCTGTGCATCTGATACTAGCGAATTAATCGCTGATAAATTACGGCGAGGAAATGGCTCAGTTGTCTATTGCGCAGCTTGTGAGCATGGGTTCCTTATCCATAATCAGTCGATTGACGCCAAAGAGTATTACGGTGAACTGTATCGCCAAGAATATTCACACAATGCGGAAGCGGCGGCAACAAATGCGCGTGAAATTTATACCGTTTACAAAGAATATCAGCAGGAACGGCTCGCCCATATTTTTCCCTACATGAATCCAGATACACGACTGTTGGAAATTGGCGCATCTGCGGGCCAGTTCCTTGTGCATATTAAGGATAAAGTAAGTGAAGTTAATGCCATCGAACTTGATAAGGCATGCTGTGCGTTTCTACATAGCGAGCATGGTATCGACGCGGACTCTGAATTTCTCGAGAACTCCCGGTTTGCTGACTCGGCCTACGACATAGTGTGTGCTTTTCAGGTAATAGAGCACGTCGAGCACCCCGTGGCATTTCTTAAAACCCTCCAACACGCGACGAAGAGGGGGGGGGTTATATATGTGGAGGCCCCTAACTTGCGCGATCCACTCCTGTCAGTATGGGATGTACCAACATACCGGCAGTTTTTTTATCACTCAGCCCATCTTCATTACTTCACTGAAGCATCATTGACCAAAGTGGCAATAGATGCTGGCTTTAGGCCTGACCAAATTGAACTCAATTTTTCTCAGGATTACAACATTCTGAATCACTTGCACTGGGTAATGAACAACGGTCCCCAGGCAAATTGCACCGTAGGTCTGAGCGAAATTAGTCTGCGTGGCGAAAATGAGGAAATAGCTAGTTGGCTGTCCGAAGAAATGAAATTATTGAATCGTAAATATATCGCAAAGCTGACTGCTGCCAAATGCACCTCAAATATTTTGATGAAATTAACAAATGACTAACTATATTGGCTTCATGCAGGGACGACTTTGTGAGCGCGTGGACGGCAAGATCCAAGCGTTTCCATGGCGTGATTGGGAGAGTGAATTTCCTGCGGCTGCAGCGATCGACCTTCATCTGATGGAGTGGACGCTAGATCAGGACCGTCTATTCGAAAACCCGCTGATGACAGCAGATGGACAGGAAAGGATAAGGAGACTTTGTCGAGACCATGACATATCTATTCCTTCCCTGACCGGCGATTGCTTCATGCAAGTACCTTTCTGGAAGGTCGAAGGTGATGCCCGAGCAAACCTGCAGCGAGACTTTCTGGCGATCGGCAGCGCGTGCGCTCAGGTCGGAATCCAAATGATGGTCGTGCCGCTGGTAGATAACGGCCGCTTGAACGCTTCGGATCAGGAGGAGGTGCTGGTCAAGTTTTTGTTGGAACAGCAACCGTTCCTGAACGAGTGCAATCTACAGGTAATCTTTGAGTGTGACTTCCCACCTACCGAGCTTGCTCGCTTCATCAATCGACTGCCGGCCGAGCGATTTGGGATCAATTACGATATCGGCAACAGTGCGGCTCTTGGCTTTAATCCGACCGAGGAGTTTGCCGCTTATGGTTCGCGTGTGGTCAATGTGCATGTCAAGGATCGAGTGCTCGGCGGTACTTCCGTGCCATTAAATACGGGAAGCGCTGATTTCGATGCCGCATTTGCCGCACTTGCGCGACAAAATTATCAAGGCAACTACATTCTGCAGACCGCGCGAGCAGTTGATGGAAATCATGCAGAAGTTTTAGCTGCCTATCGGGATATGACCCACCAGTGGACGCGCCAATACGGTTTGGCAGCGACAAAATGATCGTCCCACAACTAATATGCCGTCCCTCCAGCGCCGACTCTTGAAACATGCAGCTTAATCTCTCCGGAAAAGCAGCACTCGTGACCGGTTCCTCTAAGGGAATCGGGAGAGCGATTGCGGAAGTGCTACACGGCGAAGGGTGCCACGTAGCCCTGAATGGCCGCAACTCGGTCGACTTGGCTAAGGCAACAACCCAACTCGCAGGGACTATTGGAGTAGTCGGTGACGTTACACGCCCGGAAGATGCACGCCGCGTCATCTCCGAAGTCGTCAGCGCATTCGGTCAACTGGATATTCTGGTGTGCAACGTGGGCAGTGGTCGCTCTGTGCCCCCCGGCATTGAAACCGCCGAAGAATGGCAACGCGTGTTCGCCTTGAATCTCTGGAGTACGACAAACACTGTCGAAGCGGCCAAGGACGCATTGCTAGCAACCAAGGGAGTTATTGTTTGCGTCTCCTCCATCTGCGGGCTGGAAGTAATACCCGGAGCGCCCGTAACCTATTCCGCTGCCAAAGCAGCACTGCATGCCTATGTGCGAGGAATTGCACGCCCCTTAGGCAAGCAGGGAGTGCGCATTAACGCCGTAGCGCCGGGCAATATTCTGTTTGACGGGTCGGTCTGGTCTCGTAAATTGGCTGAGGACGAACATGCCGTTCAGTCCATGTTGCACAAAGACGTTGCACTCGGCTGCTTGGGAAGGCCAGCTGACGTCGCCAGTCTTGCCGCCTACCTAGCGTCACCGTGTAGTCGTTTCGCTAGCGGTGGGATATGGACACTCGACGGCGGACAGGTTCATTCATGATCATCGTTAGGCGTTATTGGAAGAGTAACCGAAATGGCATTTGAAAAATTTGACTTGACCGGTAAGACTGCACTAATAACAGGTGCCGCTGGGTTACTGGGAATAGAACACGCAGCGGCCCTGCTTGAAAGTAATGCCAAAGTAGTGCTGACGGATATTAGTGAAGCCGCGCTTAACTCCGCTCGTAACGCACTGGCACTTAACTTCGACCCCGCAAAGATAATCATCCAGGTGATGGATATATCTCAGCTAGAAACAATTCGCGCGGTCGCTGAACAGCTTTCAGAAGACGACATTCATATTAGTATTCTGGTCAATAACGCTGCGATTGACCCCAAGGTTAAAGGCGACCAAGGGGTTCTGGAAACATCACGGCTAGAAAACTTCCCATTGGATCAGTGGAATTTGCAAGTGGCTGTCGGCCTCACAGGAGCGTTTCTTTGCAGCCAAGTCTTTGGCACTGCCATGGCCAAATATGGGAACGGCGGCGTCATTCTCAACATTGCATCAGATCTTTCGGTTTTCTCGCCAGATCAGCGTCTGTATCGTAAAGAAGGGCTGCCAGATCACCTGCAACCGGTTAAGCCTGTGACCTATTCGGTGATAAAGGCAGGCTTGGTCGGTTTGACGCGTTACCTGGCAACCTACTGGTCAGAAAAAGGTATCCGTTCGAATGCTCTATCGCCGGGAGGTGTGTTTAACGGCCAAGGCGATGAATTTGTTCAACGCTTATCCGCGTTGATTCCCTTGCATAGGATGGCGAAGCGCGACGAGTATCGCTCCGCGGTGCAGTTTCTATGCTCTGATGCCTCATCATACATGAATGGCCAAAACATAGTCATGGATGGGGGCCGCAGCACATGGTAGGTCGGTTTCTTGTTACGACTGCACTGGAAGAAACTTGGCCTGCCGATGACGTACCGGTGCTTTTTTTGGGTGAATGGTGCCGACTCTACGATCGAAAATCTGCTTGGGAAAAACGGGATGCATTAGTGGCACCGTATCATTGGGACGATCGCAAGAAACTACATCAAGACTATTTATATCTACGAGATGTATATGAGTCATCGCTGAGTGCGCTGACTGTCGAGTTCGCTAAGTTTCATGGGGAGCGTCATTCAGTGCGCTACTGGCGCATTTTAGTAGGGCCTTGGTTAGGTTATTTTATACAGATGCTGTTCGATCGCTGGTTTATGCTGCAAACGGCGGTCAGCAGCTACGAAGTTATCGGGGTACGTATTATTGATCGAGCCCCATTTGACCTTGTGCCGAACGACATGACTGACTGGACCTCTCCCCAGTCGAGGCACCAGGGGCAATTGTTTATTGGAGATAATTGGACAGAGTTAATTACTGGGCAACTGTTCGAATGGTCGGGAATCCCAATTGAAAGAGTGTCAGCTCGGAGCAGCCTTGAAGAATCAATCCCAAGAACGTCATACGTGTCAGCAAGAAGCAAAATCCGGAGTTTTCTCGGCAGAGCATTGCGTACTTTTTCACGCGCTAATGACTACTTTTTGCTCACTACTTACCTTGGCCTTCGCGCAGATTTCTCTCTGCAAATTCGGCAGGGACAGGTTCCACAACTATGGAGCTCTACTCCGACACCATGGACGGCGGTGGATCCTGATGCACGCAAGTGGACGCTTGGCATAGGGCGCCCTAATGATCCCGATGAGTTTCTTGATCTGCTGGGAAAATTGATCCCAATGCACTTACCCACAGCCTATTTGGAGGGGTATCGGGCACTGCTTGCTACTACCGACCGGTTGCCGTGGCCGCGGTGCCCAAAAGCTATATTCGACAGTAATTCTTGGAATTCCGATGATGTTTTCAAGGCATGGGCAGCAGCGCGGGTTGAATCGTATGGTGCATCACTTGTCCTTGGACAGCATGGCGGAAACTACGGCACGGCGCTCTGGAACTTCAACGAAGAGCACCAGATTGCCATCAGTGACCGATTCCTGACCTGGGGGTGGGATGTAGCCGATCAACAAAAGGTGACACCCGTTGGAAATTTTAAAGATGCTAACCGGCGGGTGACGCCAGACCCCAATGGGGTGGCTCTCATTGTGGGAAACACCAGCCCTCGCTACAGCTACCACATGTACAGTGCTACGGTCGGCGCAGGCCAGTGGCTAGACTATTTCGACGAGCAGTGCCGATTTATCGATGCCCTGCCTTGCGATATAAAGACCGACGTTTTGGTCCGTCTATACCCTAAAAGTTATGGGCTGCAGCCGGATAAACGTTGGCGGCTGCGCTTTCCAGATCTTGTACTTGATGTTGGTAACCAGCCGATGGGCAATTTGCTGAAGAAAGCCAGAATCTATATAAGTACATACAATGCAACAACATACCTAGAATCATTATCCCTCAATTTCCCCACCCTCATATTCTGGAACCCGAAACATTGGGAATTACGTGATAGTGCGCTACCCTATTTTGAGAAGTTGAAGTCAGTTGGAGTATTCCACGAGACTCCCGAAAGCGCAGCAAGGCAAATGGCAACTGTTTGGAGTGATGTACTCGGTTGGTGGCACAGTGCAGATGTTCAATTGGCGCGGCAAGAATTTTGTGAGCGATATGCAAAAACACTCGCGAAGCCATTAGATGAACTCAAAAAAGTTTTTTGCGGGATCAATGATGAGCGCGGCTGCTTATTAAAGTAGTGCTAGCATAGACGTGAAGTATATTTAACCATAAGGTCACCGTCTCGCTAGCGCCGACTTTTTATACAAATCCCATTCAATCGAGGCATCCATGTTGCACCGAATAAAACAATTTGTTAAGGCAGTATTATTTAGTACCGTACATTTCGTCGGGAAGTCAAAAATTGGCGCTTATATATTTGAGCTGATCGTAAATGCTTCAATGCAAGCAACTCAAAAGATTACCCACTCAAAAATATCGCTTATTTTTTCTGTTTCAAATCAACTAAATCGTTATCGAGTTGATAGTTTTTCGACAAAGGAGCCCGAGACCTTGGAATGGATAGATAGCTTTCCGCGGGGATCGGTTGTTTGGGATATCGGAGCGAATGTTGGTCTATATTCTTGTTATGCTGCGCAGGCTAGAGGCTGCAAAGTGTTTTCTTTTGAGCCATCTGTTTTTAATTTGGAGTTACTCGCGCGAAATATTTTTTTAAATTCTCTCACCGCTAGCGTAACAATAATTCCTTTGCCACTATCGCATAGTTTGGCTTTCAACACGCTCAACATGACAAGTATGGAATGGGGGGGGCACTGTCTACCTTTGGCCAAGAATACGGATGGGATGGTCAGAAAATCAAAAAAATATTTGAGTTTCAGACTGTGGGCCTTTCCGCCGACGATGCTGTACGACTAATGGCGTTGCCGCAACCGAACTACATCAAGATCGACGTTGATGGCATCGAGCATCTTGTATTGAGCGGGGCAACGAGTGTCTTGACTAAAGTGGATGGTGTTTTAATCGAGGTTAATGATGATTTCTCGGAGCAAGCAGATAAATGTAATTCCTTGCTTTTAGAGGCTGGGTTGGTATTGAAAGAAAAAAGACACGCGGAAGCGTTTGATAGTATTGAATCGTTTGGCGGAGGAAAGGTCTGGAATCAGGTTTGGGGCAGAGTGAAATCCTAGTAAATTCGATTTCCCGCCACGGTATTGGCCTTTCTAAGGGCGTTGGCAGAGTCGACAGTCGCTTTCGATACGGCAGCGATGCGCACAACCGCCCCGCCCCGTTTGGGCATTCGTACGCAAGATCACCCACAGTGTCAGGTCCTATCATCAACAACACACGGTGTTGTAACGTGTTTTGCTGAATACGGAGCAGTCGATGGCTATGAATTCGACAACTCATTACTTCAGTAAGGCATCGTGGGCAAACTCGGCCGCCATCCTGCTTCAGGAAGCGGTTCAGCAAGCCACCCAGCAGCGCGGTTCTTGTGACGTAATGCTCACCGGCGGGCACAGCGCTGAACTCGTTTATCGTGCGTGGGCGGAATTGCCGGAGTTTGAGCAATTGCGAGACATTCGATTCTATTTTGGCGATGAACGTTGCGTGCCCCCCGATCATCCTGAAAGCAACTTTGGCATGGCTGTGAGCGCACTTTTTCCTATTCGTTTGCCCGACAACGTACGGGTTTATCGTATGGAAGCCGACCGCGCAGAAAGAGACGCGGCGGCTGATCGCTACGCAGCGCTCCTTCCTACTGCTATCGATGTACTATTGCTAAGCATAGGGGAAGACGGTCACATTGCCTCGTTGTTTCCTCATTGCGACGAGCTTCACGAAACCCGCAAACGCGTGGTGCCAGTTACGGGGCAAAAGCCCCCATATCAGAGGTTATCCATCACGCCACCAGTGATTCAGAGCGCCGCTGAAGTGATTGTTTTGGCCTTGGGCCAACGAAAGCGGGCGATGTTTGAAGAGGCACTCCTAGATCCAGCGAATATTGATGCTATTCCGGCGCGGTTGGTGATAGAAAGAACGTGGATTTTTGGAGAATGATTATGGGTGAGTCCGGTTTAAAAGAGAAATTGCGCAAAGGCAGGCTAAGTCTTGGCGCCTGGATTACCCTCGGTCATACCGGCATCGCTGAGATTTTTGCGAAAGCCGGGTTTGATTGGCTAGTGGTGGATATGGAACATTCCACTATTTCAATTGAGCAGGCCGGCGAACTTATCCGCACTATTGATCTTGCGGGGGTTGCACCGTTGGTGCGATTGACCTCAAATGACATCAATCAGATTAAACGCGTCATGGATGCCGGAGCGCACGGGATTGTCGTGCCCAACATAAACTCTCCTCAGGAAGCGAAAGATGCCGTGATGGCTACCCGTTATGCACCTGCGGGGCGCCGGGGCGTTGGCTTGGCCAGAGCCCAAAGTTATGGCCCCGGGTTCAGAGACTATTTGGAGTGGCAGAAAGACGGTCCGGTGGTAATCGTGCAGATCGAGCATCAATCCGCGCTGGATCAGCTCGACGAGGTTTTTGCCGTCACCGGCGTCGACGGATTCATTATCGGCCCCTATGATTTGTCGTGTTCCATGGGGATGCCGGGTGAGTTTGAACGGCCAGAGTTCATTGCCGCCATGCAGCGCATTCTTAAAGCGGGTCTCAAGGCCGGATGCCCCGCCGGTATGCATCTTGTGGAACCCGATCCGGTTCGCTTGCGCCAGATTGTTGACGAGGGATATCGTTTCATTGCCTACAGTGTCGACATTAGAATGCTAGATGTGTCGGCAAGAATCGGGGTTCATATCGCTATAGAAATGGACAAATGATGAAAGCCATTGGTATCGTACCTGCTCGCATGGCGGCTACCAGGTTTCCTGGCAAGCCTCTTGTCCCGATGTTGGGAATGCCAATGATCGGGCATTGTTATCATCGTGCCCGGTTGGCCCCGGGACTTGCTTCTGCCTATGTGGCGACCTGTGATCAGGCTATCGCTGACTACGTGGAAGGGATCGGTGGCCACGCGGTAATGACCTCGCAATCGCACAATCGGGCATCCACACGCACTGCTGAGGCCTTGGAGATTATCGAACGACAGACCGGGGAGCGCGTCGATGTGGTGGTGATGGTGCAAGGGGACGAACCTTTGATTGCACCGGAGACCATTGGTGAGACGTTGCGCCATTTTGCAGATCCTACAGTTGAGATAGTCAACATCATGTCGCGGTTGCGCACGCTCGAGGCTTTCACCGACAAGAACAACGTCAAGGTGGTCGTCGACCACAAAAGCGATGCGATGTACTTCTCGCGTGAACCTATTCCCTCGCCATGGAAAGGGTGGGAACATTTGCCCCGATTCATGCAGACTGGGATCATAGCCTTTCGCCGGGACACCCTGTTGCGATTCAATGCTATGCAGGAAACACCGCTGGAACAGTATGAATCCGTTGATATGAATCGGGTGCTCGAAGCAGGCGAAAGTATCCGCATGGTCGCGATTGACGCATTTACTATCGGCGTGGACACGCCAGAAGAGCTGGCGGTGGCCGAAATGCATTTACGTAACGACCCTGCGCTACACCGGTATTTGAATCAATGAAAGAAACTGATATTCGTCCCGAAGCATTGCTTCGGAAATATCTAGAGTTAAGCGAACAGGACGCCACCAATTGTTTTGGGCACGAGCTCAGAGTGTCGATTCCCTGTGTGGGTTGTGGCGGTCACGAAGTCGAAACTGACTTTGAAAAGCACGGTTTTGCATACGGACTGTGCCAAGATTGCGGAACGTTGTACCAAACGCCCAGACCACCCTTGTCAGCGTTCGAGGCTTTTTACCGGGATTCGGTGTCCTCCAACTACTGGGCTGAGGTCTTTTTCCCCGCGGTGGCTGAAGCCCGCCGCGAGAAAATATTTCGCCCTAGGTGCGAACGCTTAGCAACCATGTGCGAAGCACAAGGATTGGTTATTAGGCGCTTGATTGATGTGGGTGCTGGTTATGGCATCTTCTTGGACGAGTGGCGGAAGCGTGCTCCCGATACCCGGTTGGTCGCAGTAGAGCCTTCGGCTACTCTAGCCGAAGAGTGCCGCTCAAAGGGTTTCGAGGCGGTAGAGGATATCGTCGAACAGGTTGGCAAGGAATACGAAGGCTTTGCTGACTTGGTGGTGTGCTTCGAGGTGCTGGAGCATGTCTATGAGCCTATGGTGTTCGTGAAAAGTTTGATGCGTTTGGCCCGACCAGGAGGCGTGGTATTTGTTAGCACCCTGTGTGTCGATGGCTTTGATCTACAGACGCTTTGGCAGAAGTCGAACCAGATTTTCCCGCCTCATCACATCAATCTTCTGTCAGTGGTCGGGTTCGAGAAACTTTTTATGCGCGCGGGCTTAGTGGATGTGACCGTGACCACTCCCGGAAAGCTTGATTTGGACATCGTGCGTAATGCATCGCGTCTTGATCCAAATGTTTTACGCGGGCAACGTTTTATCCAAAAGGTGATCGATGATGATGTAAAAGCTGCAGCTTTTCAAGACTTTCTGGCAGCTAATCGTCTAAGTTCTCATGCATGGGTATTAGGTAAGGTTCCTGATTACAATCTCTCATAGTTCTGAATACTTTATTCATTTTTCACCGCCGCAAAAACTACTGCTAAGAAAAGACTTTATAAAAATGTATACTACGAACAAACAACGCACAGACGAGTGCTTGAAGAAATTTGACCGCGAAAAGGTCCTGAAACTTTTGATTAAAGATACTGCTCCCGTAATTCTCGATGTTGGAGCGAATAGCGGCTCTTCCCTTGCTGACTTCAAGGCATATTGGCCTAATGGAACCATTCATTGCTTCGAGCCGCAAAGAGAATGTTGGGCTGAGCTAGATGCGCGAGCCACCCAGTACCCGATGGGTTCAGTGTTCATCAACAAAGTCGGCGCTGGAGAGACGGCGAATGAGGCACTTACTTTTTACACTCACGACTTAACTACCGGTCAGTCAGGGTTTAACCGGATCAATATCAAGAGCCGTGATTCAATCCGTTTACAGGAACTTAGCGATTCACAGGAAATACTTGCTGAGTATGCGGCATCTGTGAACCATGCGCGTGAGGTACCTTTGGTCCGATTGGATGACTATATCGCCAGCAGAACTATCAACAAGGTAAATCTCCTCAAAATTGACACGCAAGGTTATGAGCCAGAGGTACTCGCTGGTCTAGGGAAGCGGCTTTCGGATGTTGATGTAGTGATTACCGAGTTGATGTTTTACGATTTCTATGAGCGTAGCCTATCTTTTTCTGATATTGAAAAGTATCTGCTGCCGGCAGGCTTCAGGCTATATGACATTAGCCATATCGCAAAAAACCCGATGAATGGCAGAACTGACTGGGTTGACGTCATTTACGTCAATGTGAAACCTAAACAGGTTAAGAAGAATGCTTAAAGTAGGTATAGCTGGTTACGGGATTGTTGGCAAGCGTCGGCGGGTTTGTGTTGACCGGCACTCGGGTCTAAGCTTAGTGGCGATTTGCGATCAGAACTTTGACGGAAGTGGCATGCTCCCTGACGGTGTGCGCTACTTCAACAACTATATTGATTTAGTGACCGAAGATTTGGATGTATTAATCGTCTGCCTTACCAATGATGTCAACCCGGATGCTACAATTGCCGGCCTGCAGCAAGGTATGCATGTGTTTTGTGAAAAACCTCCGGGACGAACACTGGGGGACATTGTACGGGTGATGCGGGAGGCGGAGAATCATCCAGAGTTAAGGTTGATGTATGGATTCAATCACCGTTACCATGATTCGGTTCAGGATGCGATAAAAATCATTCGTACTGGAGATCTAGGTAGCATTATTAACCTGCGTGGTGTGTACGGTAAATCCAAGATCATCACTTTCAACCAGTCTGATTGGCGGACCAAACGGACAATCGCGGGTGGCGGCGTATTGCTTGATCAGGGCATCCACATGGTTGATCTTATGCGCCTGTTCGCCGGCGAGTTTGTTGAAGTTAAAAGCATAGTGTCAAACAGTCACTGGGGTTATGACGTCGAGGATAATGCCTACGCTCTTATGCGCACGGCAAACGGTGTTGTCGGCTTGCTCAATTCGTCGGCCACGCAGTGGCGTCATCGATTTCATCTTGAAATCAACCTTGAGAAGGGTAGCATTACTCTGGGCGGGCTGCTTACCGGCACCAAGAGCTATGGCGCCGAAACCTTGACGGTTGCTATGGTCGACCACGCCAACGACAGTGGTGATCCTCGAGAACAGATCACCCACTATAACCGTGACCCCTCGTGGGAGCTGGAAATTAACCATTTTGCTGCTAGTATTCTTGAAGGCACACCCATCGAGAGCGGTACACCTCAGGACGCCTTCAACACGATGAAACTGGTCGGGCAGATTTATTACGCGGATCCAATTTGGCGTGAGAAATTCAACATCCCAAACCCTAATCAAATCACGCTATGAACAATCTTGATCGAATCTTTACTCGTGATGCCGCCGAGTTCTCTAAACGCTATATGCACTATCTGGGGAACGTGTTAAATAGTATCGATCCCGAATCTATTGCCCGTTTTATAGAGACACTCCTTGATGCGCGTAAGCATGGCGCAACAGTGTTCTTTGTCGGCAATGGGGGCAGTGCAGCGACTGCTAGCCACTTTGCTAACGATCTCGCTATTGGTACCAGTTCGTACGAGCGCCCCTTCCGCGTGGTTAGTCTCACCGACAATCAGGCAATCATCACTGCCTTGGCCAACGATTTCGGTTATGACGAAGTGTTTGTGCGCCAGCTGAAGGTATTGGGACGCAAAGGCGACGTGGTGGTGGGCATTTCCGCTTCCGGAAATTCTGCGAACCTCATCCGGGCATTTGAATATGCGAAAGAAACCGGCATAAAAACTGTGGCACTAACTGCTTTTGACGGTGGCAAGATGAAACGCATGGCCGATGAGGGAATTCATGTGCCGACCGAAGCTAAGGAGTATGGCCCCGCTGAAGATGCTCACATGGTTCTGGATCATCTAGTGGGTGCGTATCTGATGCGCATGGTCCAGCATGAAGCTCTATCAGGCTGAACTTCATTTAGCCAAGGCTGTTGTCCGGGAGGTGTTCGCTGAACTTGCGCAAGCGAAACCAGAGTCTGCCAGTTTCGAATATGCCGATACGCTGCCACGGGAAATGAAGGCGGCTATCGACCGGGCACTCGAAGACATTATCCTGAAGCGCCTAATGCCAACTGGAATTGGGGTGCTCAGCGAAGAAGCAGGAGCCTTGGGGGAATACAGTGCCGGAGGCTTGCGTTGGGTGGTTGATCCACTGGATGGTACCGTCAACTTTATTCGAGGCCTTGCCCCCTGCGCTGTTTCCATCGCATTGTGTCATGGCGATGACCCCGTCTTGGGAGTGATCGGGGAGTTTCCCTCGGGTAATGTTGCTTGGGGCGGGGGGACTTTGGGGGCATTTCTTGATCAAAAGCCATTGCGCGTTTCTACTCTGGCCGACAAAGCAAAGGCCGTTTTATGTACCGGTTTTCCAGCCCGTTTTGATTTTTCCGGGCCGGGGATGGCCAAGTTTTCTAGCAGAGCCGGATCTTTTGGCAAGGTACGCATGTTGGGTGCGGCGTCCCTGTCTTTGCTCCAGGTAGCCAAAGGGGCCGCAGAGGCATATGCCGAACAGGACATCATGTTATGGGACGTTGCTGCCGGTTTGGCGCTTGTGCAAGGTGCTGGGGGCTGTGTCTCCATGCAAACAGGAAATTTCGCCCATTCATTGGATGTATTTGCCAGCAATGGCCACATTAACGATTAATCGAGCCAGAAATGAACAGCACTGACAAAGTGGCGGTTTGCTCCCGTTCGTTTTCAAAAAACCTGATTCTCCGCGCCGAATTGCTCGCTCGCTACAAGCAAGTTACGTTCAACGAAACCGGACGGCAATTAGACGGAGAAGAATTAATTGCATTTCTCCGGGGCCACGACAAAGCTATTACTGGATTGGAGTACATCAATGACCATGTGCTCGCATCTTTGCCAGAACTCAAGGTCATTGGCAAATACGGCGTCGGCCTAGATATGATTGATCTCGATGCCATGCGTCGACACGGCAAGCGGCTAGGCTGGACCAGCGGGGTCAACAAACGCTCCGCGTCCGAACTGACCCTCGCGTTCGCTATTGCAATGTTGCGCCATGTTCCCGCATCGAACCGGGAGGTCGTCGCTGGAACATGGCGGCAGCTAATGGGAGGGTTACTTAGTGGGCGCACCGTGGGCATCATTGGTTGCGGCAACATCGGCAAAGACCTCGTGCGACTGTTGCAGCCCTTCGGTTGCCCCATACTGGTCAACGACATTCGCGACTACCCGGATTTTTATGCGGAGTACGCCATCGAGCCCGTGAGCAAGGAGGCATTGCTTATGAGCGCTGATGTGGTGACGCTTCACGTGCCGTTGGATAACTCAACGCGTCATCTGCTTGCGGCTGAGCACTTGGCCCTGATGAAGCCAGCCGCCATCCTTATAAACGCCGCCCGGGGAGGCCTGGTGGATGAGGTTGCCTTGAAATCCGCGCTTTTGGAGCGGCGACTCGCTGCAGCAGCCTTTGACGTATTTGCCCAAGAGCCACCCCAAGATCGCGAGTTGCTTGAGCTGCCAAATTTCCTCGCAACTCCCCACATCGGGGGCAGCGCAGAGGAAGCAATTTTAGCCATGGGGAGAGCAGCGATTGATGGATTGGCAAATTGCGAATTGCCAGAATAGCGTCAATGAAAAAGAAAGATTTTAAGATAAGCAAGGCGGTACTTCTTGCTTACTTGGTATTTTTGTCAGTGAATGCTATGTATTTCTATTTCATTACCGTCAACTGGGAGTTCGTTTTATCTAACGATGGCGGTAACGCTTTTGGTATATTTCATTTTGTTCTGAACGGTGACTCGCTAAAGGCCTACTTTCCAGATCTCGAAATGCTGATAAATGGTACGTCGGAGCAATTTCGATTCGGCAACAGTATAAGCTATCTATACTATGCACTTTGGCTTATCTTTCCTTATGATCTTGAAGATGTAGTCTATTTGGCTTTTATTGCTAATAATATCGCTATTGTTGTTGCGTACATCTTTTTCTCAAAAATTGGCCGAGAAGTTCTTGGTCTGAACATGAGATACCGCTGGCTTTATTTTCTTAATCCTGTCCTCATCTTCTCCAGTCAGATGATCAGCAAAGAAGCGTTCTTGTTCGCGGGGGTCGCGGTCATCTGCTATTACTCTATGACAAGAAAGTTTTGGATTCCCGCATTGACATCAATTTTCGTTTTGCTGGTGCGGTCTCCTTTTGCGCTTCTTTGGCCATTAATGCGTTTTGTATTTCTATCGAGGAGAAAAGTGGTTAAGGTTGATCGATTATTTGCATTCTCTATTTTATTGCTTATTTTTAGCGGATATTATGCCAGTCTGATACCTTTTGATAGTTACACTGAATTGCATGATGCTGGAATTACAAGAATCACTATTCAATATAACTATCTTTATCTGGGACCACTTCTACTTGCCCCGCTTAAGCTAATTGCTTCATTTTATGATCTGGCGAGCACTGCTCTATGGCAATCATTGGATGATGGTTATGTAATAGTTTATTACGCGATTAATTTGCCGATCGTTGTTTTTCTTGCGCTGCGAATCCGCGAATTGATCTATCTTGTGACGCATCCGATATGTGTTTTGCGAAGTTCGAGTGGATGCATATTTTCATTTGTTGTAATATATTTTGTTATTGTTATCGGGAATATTTTTATTCACTCGCGTTATATGTGGCCTATTATGCCAATATTGATCCTACTACTTTATTCGATTAGACATGTTTCCTTTTCAGCTTCCTTGCCATATCATCTTCCTGGGCGCGGTGCGAGATTAGTTTGAGTCGCTAATTCCATTGACTAGCATTCTGATCTGGGATAGTGCGGCCCCAGTGGCCGAAGAGCTAGGGGGCGAACAGGTTATAGTCTTCTGGCAAAGTTACGATTCCGGCGGTCATTCACGCTCTGTGTCGATTCCTCAATGCGTAGAAGATCATTCGGACGCGTTGCGTAAGCGCTATCTGGCTTGGGTTTATGATTTAGGTGAAACAGAGGTCAACGGCAGGCGTGTTGTGGATTGTTTGCAGATACGGCCAGGATTCAACATTTGGTGGATGTCCCTGCTGGCAGAGAAGTGTAACTTTGCCAAATCGCCGCAGATTGACAACGCGGTTCGTCTAATGACGTTGGCGGATTGGGGCGGAGCTCAGAACGTCGAGCGCGTAGTACTGGTTTCATCGAATGAGGCGCTCGCCGAATGTATATCGAGCTGGTGCGGTTCCAATAGTAGTAGTTTCGAGTGGCGCCGCAGTTCTGATAAAGCATTGCAATGTTCGTTACTACGCAGTGTCTACGCGAAATTTCCGCATGCTCTGCAGGCATTGATAGGGTTTGCTCGTAAGCTCAAGTCGTCTTGGGCACTACGAGGTACAGGACTGGTGTCCTGGCGAAAGAGCCGAGGACAGGTGACGTTTGTGTCCTATCTGTTCAATTTAGTGCCTTCCTCGAAGGCTGAGCCTAGATTTGACAGCCGCTATTGGGGCACCCTCCCAGAGGTGCTACGCGATAGTGACTGCACCACCAACTGGCTACATATCTATGTAAAAGACAGATTGATCCCTACCGCCCGCGAAGCGGCTAAGGTTCTGCGTGAATTCAATAAGTCCGCAGAGGGGTATCAGACGCATACCGCCCTTGAATCGTTCCTTAGTGTTCGTGTTGTTCTCACCACATTGCGGGATTGGTTGCGTAATGTCCAGTCGTCACGACGAATGGAGAAGTCTGTCTCGCAAACCACCAGCAACGGACTTAATCTCTGGCCCCTATTTGCGGAGGAATGGCGCGACGCTACTGTTGGAACTACGGCAATAACCAACCTACTTTACCTGAACCTTTTTGAGGAGGCGTTAAAGCAATTGCCTCACCAGCGATCAGGGGTATATCTACAAGAGAATCAAGGTTGGGAGTTTGCTTTTTTGCAGGCGTGGAAGGCGGCGGGGCATGGGCGGATCATAGGCTGCCCTCATTCCGTTGTACGCTATTGGGATCTGCGCTATTTTTTTGATGTGCGTTGTTATAATCGAAATTCCTATAACCCAATGCCCCTGCCGGACAATGTAGCGGTCAATGGCGCTGGAGCCTTGAGATCATATCTTGACGGCGGTTACCCGACAGCAGACCTGATTGAGGTAGAGGCCTTACGATATCTGTATTTGAATGACTTATGGGATGATTCCGACGACGACGCTAGCGAGTTAAAACCGAAACTGCGACTGCTAGTGTTGGGTGATTACACGGTTCGACATACAAAAACACAAATGCACCTGTTGGAACTGGCGGCCTCCTCGCTGCCGATGGGAACGGTTATCACCGTTAAACCTCATCCGGCGTGCCCGATCCGCCCGGCGGATTATCCGAAACTAGCAATGCGGGTGACCATGGAGCCCATTTCAAAACTGTTACCAAGCTGCGATGTGGCATACACCAGTTCGGTCACCGCTGCCGCCCTGGACGCATTTTGCGCAGGAGTGCCTGTCATCTCGGTGCTGGATTCTGATACCCTCAACCAGAGCCCTTTGCGTGGAATGGATGGTGTGAAGTTCGTTAGTACGCCGGCCGACTTGTCTCAGTCAATAGCGCACGCGGCCTCACAGTCTCGTAATTCGGAACAAGGGAGAGATTTCTTTCATCTCGATGCTGATCTGCCAAGGTGGAAAAAGCTTCTTGTCGATCCGACCACGATTTTGCAATTGGCTCCACGAGAAACATGATGTTTAAAGAATTTTTTTATAAAAAGTCAGTCCTGGTTACTGGCCATACAGGCTTTAAGGGATCTTGGTTGATAGCTTGGTTGCAATCTCTTGGCGCCAAGGTTACTGGCATTGCCCTTGATCCACCCACGACCCCCTCTCACTATTCTGCGGCCCGGCTTTTCGATGGAATGAGTGATCTCCGGATCGACATCCGTGACCACACTGCCTTGGCCAGCGCTGTCGTCACCACGCAACCAGATATTGTGTTTCACCTTGCAGCACAGTCATTGGTGCGACTTTCTTATGCGGATCCGCTTCAGACTTGGCAGGTCAATGTCATGGGCACGCTCAATTTGCTGGAGGCGTTACGCAAGCTTAATAAGTCGTGTGCCGCAGTGCTTATTACTAGCGACAAATGTTATGACAACGTCGAATGGGCATGGGGATATCGCGAAACAGATGTTTTGGGTGGACCTGACCCTTACAGTGCCTCGAAGGGCGGCGCTGAACTGGCCATCCGTTCTTATGTAAAGTCTTTTTTCCCTCGCGCAAGAAGTAAGGTGCGTATTGCAGTTGCGCGTGCAGGAAACGTGATTGGCGGCGGAGACTGGGCCGCGGACCGCATTGTGCCGGATTGCGTCAAGGCGTGGTCAAACGATCAGGCAGTGGAGTTGCGCAATCCTCATTCTACTCGGCCTTGGCAACATGTTCTCGAGCCGCTGAGCGGCTATCTGGTTCTCGCGACAGCCTTGATGCAGCGGACGGAGTTGCACGGCGAGCCTTTTAATTTCGGTCCGCCGGCGCAGCAGGACCAAAGCGTCTTAGAGCTCGTACAAAAGATGGCTTGTTATTGGGAGCAAGTACGGTGGATAGACGTGTCAAATTTAGCTGCGGGGCCTTACGAGTCAGGTCTGCTGAAGCTTAATTGTGACAAGGCGTTGCATCACCTACGTTGGCAGGCGGTGATGGGATTTGACGATACGGTGCGTATGACAGCAGAATGGTACCGGTCATTCTATCGACAGCCGACGAGCATAGCTTCTACAACTCGGTCACAAATCGCAGCTTATATGGCACTAGCGCAATTGCGCGGTTTAGCATGGGCACAGTAGGTCTGGATCAAATTCGGGTGACTCCCTTGGGGCGCATCCAAGTCGCCGGTGGTGACGTGCTACATGCCTTGAGGCAAACAGATGTCGGTTTTTCAGGCTTTGGCGAGGCCTATTTTTCGTGGATTCAGCACGGCGCTCTAAAGGCATGGAAACGACACACAAAAATGACGATGAATCTTGTCGTGCCAATAGGTAGTGTGCGCTTCGTATTTTTTGATAACACCGCCTCGATCTCACGGCAGGAGGTAGTCGGTGTCGACCGTTATATGCGCGTTACGGTTCCTCCCGGCATCTGGGTCGGCTTTCAGGGAGTCGGTGAGCCCGAGAGCTTGATACTCAATCTGGGAAGTATCATACACGCTCCAGAAGAGGTGGATCGCTTGGCGGTAACCGCTATTAATTTTAACTGGAAGCTATAGATGAAAGTCATCTTGTTGGCCGGTGGATTTGGAACCCGCTTGGCTGAATACACCAGCATCATTCCAAAGCCGATGGTACCCGTTGGCGGGAAACCCATCTTGTGGCACATCATGCAGATCTACGCTCGTTTCGGTCATCGCGATTTTTATGTTGCATTGGGTTACAAGGCTGAGGTGATCAAGGACTACTTCTTGAATTACCGCGCATTGAATTCGGATTTCACAGTCGACCTTGCAAACGGCTTAGTCATCCCCCATCAAATTGATCCCGTGGATTGGCGAGTGACACTGGTCCATACTGGGGATGCGTCAATGACCGGTGGGCGGGTTAAGCGTATGCAGCCTTTCATCGGAAATGAGCCCTGTTTGCTGACCTATGGCGACGGGGTAGCCGATATTGATATTAGTGCGCTGCTGGCTTTCCATCGAGGTCACGGCAAGATGGTCACCGTTTCGGCAGTCCGTCCGGCTGCGCGGTTTGGCGAGCTTGAATTGGATGGTGCCCGTGTGGCGAGTTTTCAAGAAAAACCTCAACTTCAGGAAGGTTGGGTCAACGGCGGCTTCTTCGTCATTGAGCCAGCCTTCTTTGACCTGATCGCCGGTGAAAGCACACTGCTTGAGCGTGAACCTTTAGAAAAGGCAGCGCAGTTAGGTGAGTTAATGGCATACCGCCATGAAGGTTTCTGGCACTGCATGGATACCAAGCGCGACCACGATTTGCTCGAGACTTTGTGGTCCAGCGGCGCTCCCTGGGTGGCGTAGCTTTGCGTGTTCTGATTACCGGTGGATTCGGATTTGTAGGCGGGTGCGTTGCCCGGTACCTGCAGGACGCTGGCTGTGACACCGTGCTTGGCACTCGCAAAGCAATAGAGATCGCTGACTGGCTGCCTAGGGCGCGGGTGCTGCAAACAAATTGGTGTGACGTCACTGCGTTGGAACATGCCTGCATTGGGATTGATGTCATCATTCATGCAGCTGGCATGAACTCAGCGGAATGCGCGGAAAATCCTGTGGCCGCATTGGAGTTCAATGGGGTAGCCACAGCGCGCTTGGTCATGGCGGCAACACGCGCCGGTGTGAAGCGCTTCATTTATCTCTCCACTGCGCATGTATATGCTAGCCCTTTGGTAGGGCGAATATCAGAACGAACCTGGCCGAATAACCTACACGCCTACGCGACATCTAATCTGGCAGGGGAGCTCGCTGTACTGCAGAATACGAAGCAGGGGGAGTTAGAGAGCATCGTGCTGCGGTTGTCCAATGTATTTGGTACTCCAGCGCACAAAGATGTCAAGTGCTGGAATCTATTAGTGAATGATGTCTGTCGGCAAGCAATTCAAACTCGCAGAATTTTGCTGCACACCTGCGGTCTGCAGCACCGAGACTTTGTTTCGATGACGGAGGTCTGTAAGGTTGTTGCGTCGTTTGTTTTAAGACACCATACCAAACAAATTCCAGTGATTTTCAATGTGGGGACCGGGGTATCGCAAACCGTGCTTGAGATGGCCCAGTTGATACAAATTCATTGCAACAAAGTACTTGGGTTTTTGCCAGAATTACATCGACCTATAACAACTACGGGACAGGTCACTGAGCCGCTCTATTATGAGGTAGAAAATCTTCGACTAGCCGGCTTGAAGATGATTAAGGACCCGACAGAGGAAATTGGTCGACTCCTTCAATTTTGTGATACTCATTTTGGGTCGAGCAGAGAAAGATGAGTCCCAGCGCTAAACCACAGCCCCTAGTTTCAGTGGTCATTCCGACTTATAACCGCGCCCACTGCCTCGATCGAACTATCAGGTCAGTGCAAAACCAGACGTTCACAAATTGGGAGCTGATTATCGTTGATAATCACTCGACGGACGATACCGATGCCCTCGTTGCAAGCTTAAACGACCCGCGAATCCGGTTGCTCAAAATACACAATGAAGGCGTAATTGCTGCATCCCGTAATAAAGGATTTCGAGCGGGAACCGGAAAGTATGTTGCATTTCTCGATTCAGACGATTGGTGGCTACCAGAGAAGCTCCAAGCGTCCGTTGAGCAACTGAATGCGGGCGCAGACATCGTTTATCATGATTTGTACATAATTTCATCCTATCCTGCCAAGCCCTGGGGTTGGAATCGAGTCGAAACGCGCCAGGTTAATTCACCGGTATTCCTGGATCTATTGTCGAATGGTTCGGCAATCGCAAATTCCAGCGTGGTAGTTAATCGGGCGTTACTAGATCAAGTGGGGGGCTTTTCGGAAGATCCGACGCTGATAGCGGCCGAGGATTATGAAGCGTGGCTGAGACTTGCAATGCGTTCGGAGGCGTTTGTTAAAGTCAACAAAACGCTCGGCTATTACTGGGCGGGTGGCGGGAACATTTCGACACCAAAGCGTACTCTCTGTTATCTTATGAGGTTAAGAGAGCTGTACGCAAATGACCTAAAAGAGGAGGAGGGGTGCCCGGTTTCAGCTTGGCTTATGTATAACCTTGCTCGAACAAACTGGATTATAGGAAACCATCAAGAAGGCGTTTATTTTGCAAAAAAACTCATTAAAAAATTTCCATTAAATTTGTTTTCGCTTAAGTTATATGTGCTTTGGTTTTTGGAAATTTTTCGAAGGCGAAGTAGCCAGGGAGATTCAGGCTCGTGAAGCCAACGATATTAATATTTACCGGCTATTATTTTCCCGGATATAAGTCGGGTGGCATACTACGGAATATCGTAAATACTATCGATAACCTCGCAGAATATTACCAATTTTGCATCGTTACCAGAGATCGAGATCTTGGTGATCTGCATCCGTACACCGAAGTGTCTACAGCTCAGTGGAACCAGATTGGAAAAGCGCTTGTATTTTATCTTCCCCCAAATGGTGCAACCCTCGCTCATCTGCGCGAGTTATTAAATACTACAACTTATGATGTGATTTACTTGACGAGCTTTTTCGATTCGCTTACGGTAAAGCTCCTCTTCATAAGGCGGTTTTCACGCATAAGTTCTAAGCGTGTCATTGTTGCTCCATTTGGCGAGTTTGCGTGGGCGTCATTCCGTCAAAAAATAATAAAGAAAGTAATTTATGTCGTCTTGGCGAGATTATTTGGTCTGTACAAAGGAGTTATTTGGCGGGTGTCCAGTAAGTTTGAGGCAGCCGATCTTGTCAAAGCAATGTCCCCCCCTGAAGCTACCATAATGGTAGTAGGTGATTTACCTATCTGCGCAAACTCAACATCTAAGATGAGTCTCGGCGAGACTGACAAACCAGCTAATTTGACGAATGACTTAAAAATCGTATTTTTATCTCGAATATCAAAAGAAAAAAATCTTGATGTGGCGTTAAGTATTCTAAGCAAAGTGAATTCAAGAGTCGTTTTTGACATTTATGGTCCGATTGAGAATAAATCCTACTGGACTGACTGCCAAAAATTGATTGCAAAAATGCCATCCAATATTGTTGTACGTTATTGCGGAATAGTTCGACCCACAAAAATTCTCGATACATTCGGTGCCTACGACCTATTTTTATTTCCTACCGGAGGTGAGGCATACGGCAATGTCATTGCCGAATCACTTTCAGCAGGAACAGTAGTACTAACTAGCCAAAACACACCGTGGCGTAATTTGCAAGCCGACGGTTTGGGTTGGGATTTGGACGTCAGAGATATAGATGAATTTGCGAGCGTTATAGAGATAGAAGCCACTCGTGACTTGAACTATCGTGCTGTTCAGCGAAAGTGTGCGATGGAGGCGGTTTGCTCTCGATTGTTTGATCCTGAAGTCATGGATTCAAACCTTCGTCTGTTCGGTTTAGACAATCGGATAATTAAATGACATTGATCCATTTTGTCGAAGGAATGCGCGGATAATGCCGGTGGCTTGTGTTACCGGCGCCACGGGCATGATTGGACGCCGAATCGTCGATCAATTGATTGCTATTGGCTACACGGTCCGGGTTCTTACCCGACGTAGGTTTGAGAGCATGAGAGTTCATGTGTTCAGAGGGAGTCTCTCCGATTTATCGGTGATGGAACAGTTCATTTGCGGCGCCGACGCTGTGTTCCACTGCGCCGCAGAGTTGGTTGATGACTCCAGAATGCAATCGACCAACGTCGATGGAACTCGATTGCTTGCTGCTCTGGTTGATAACCACCGAGTCAAATACTTATGTTATTTAAGTAGCGCAGGTGTGGTAGGGGAAACGTCGCTTTGCATTGTGTATGAAGACTGCCCGTGCCGGCCGCAGAATCTTTATGAAAAGACGAAATTAGAGGCCGAGAGAATTGTCGAGCAACCTATTGTAGGGTGTAGGACGGTCATACTTCGGCCTACCAATGTAATTGATGCCAATCATCTGGGAGAATTGGGGCTGGCGGTGAGCGGCACTTTTTTGAGTTGGTTGAAGGCTGTCTTTAAAGGGGCAGAATGCGCGCATATTGTTCATGCAGACGATGTTGCGAACGCAGCGCTGTTTTTCCTGACGCGAACTGGCTTTCCATCGCCTCAAAAATATTTTGTATCAATCGACGAAGATCCTGAAAACACAGTTGCCAATTTATGGATGGCTTACAGAGACATCAGGTCCGGAAAGATTCATGGGAAAGCGAGTTGGCCGTTTCCCCATGTGCCAAGCTCAATCCCTTACCATCTTAGACTGATGTCTGGTCGCCCGAGTAACCACGGAGAAACGAAATACTCCTCACGAAAATTGTTGGCAGAGGGTTTTGTGTACTCGAAAGGAGTCCGCGAATCAATCAAAGCCGTATTACTTGAGCGCGAGAGAAATAGTGTGAAGTTCTAATTTTGTTTGCACCTGCCTAGAATATTTGTATGCTAGGTGTTTAATTTGCCCGTCCTGGCTTCGAGTAACCGGCGAAAATGTTAGATTCTTGGAAGTAACTGCAAATAATTCTTTAATTTCTAATATTTTTATAAAAAATGTTCGCGCGGCCGTATCAAGTTTGTACCCATTGCATTATGGATACCTCCGATGCAAGTATAGCTTTTGATGACAGCGGTCGATGTGTTTATTGTAATAACTTTTACAGAAATATTCTTCCTAGTTGGCACACCGATGAACAGGGCGAAAGGACACTTCTTGAGACTGCAGAGAAAATCAAGATCCAGGGCAAAGGCAAAGACTTCGACTGCATTATTGGATTGAGTGGCGGTCTTGATAGTTCATACTTGACTTACATTGCAAAAGAAAAACTTGGATTGCGTCCTTTGCTTTTTCATGTAGATGCAGGTTGGAACACGGATCAAGCAGTTAGTAATATAGAAAAACTGCTTGATAACCTCGGCCTTGACTTATATACCGAGGTAATAAACTGGGAAGAAATGAAGGATCTTCAAGTCTCATTACTAAAATCTCAGATTCCACATCAGGATATTGCTCAAGATACCGCATTTTTCTCAACACTCTACAAATATGCTCGGGATAATAGGATCAAGTATATTCTAACAGGAGGAAATTATTCTACAGAATGCTGTCGCGAACCGGAGGAATGGGGGGCCTATCCTGGCACGGATAAAACTTTAATTCTGGATATTCATTCTCGATTTGGTAAGAACCCATTAAAGACATTTCCTATAGTCGATGTGCTCACATCTAAGATTTACTACACATATTTTTGCGGGATGAAGGTGTTTAAGCCACTGAATTTTCTTCCTTACATAAAAAAAGATGCCGAGGAATTGCTGCACAGTCGCTTTGGCTGGACTAAATTCAAACATAAGCATCACGAATCTAGATTCACCCGTTTTTTTGAAGACTTTTGGTTGCCAAGAAAGTTTGGGTTTGACCGTCGAAAAGCACACTTCTCCAGCTTAATTTTAACCGGCCAAATGAGTCGGCGGGATGCTCTCCAACGCATATCCGTACCCGAGTTGGACGAGAATTTTATTGAGCGAGAGTTTGAGTACGTTGCACATAAACTTAACTTAACAACTACAGAGTTATGGGAGATATTCAATGGTCAAAATAAATCGATCTACGACTACAAAAGTAAACGAACTTTGATTGGTGTCGGCGCCAGAGTATTGAGCTTTCTGGGGTTGGAGAAGAGGTTGTACAAATGATAGCTATTATTGATTATGGCTTGGGTAATGTGTTGGCATTCATCAATGTATATAAAAGATTGAATATCCCCGCGGTGGTTGCGAAGTCAGTAAGCGACTTGGCCCAAGCAACCAGATTAGTCCTGCCGGGTGTAGGATCGTTTGATCACGCGATGCGGGAACTTGAGCGTTCCGGTATGAAGAGTGAGATTGAGCGGTTGGTGTTTCAGAGGCAAATACCTGTTCTAGGTGTGTGTGTGGGTATGCAGATGTTGGCCAAAACCAGTGAGGAGGGAGTGCTGCCGGGATTGGGTTGGATTGACGGCAATGTCAAGAAGTTTGCTCTCGAAACAATGTTGCATACTATTAACTTGCCGCATATGGGTTGGAACGATGTTAAACCGATTGACGACAGCGGTCTGTTCAGCGGTATGGGGCAGAAAGCACAGTTTTATTTTCTTCATTCTTATTTTTTCCAATGTAATCAAGAGGCTGATGTTTTGGCGGTGACTGACTATGATAATCAGTTTGCTAGTGCAGTCAGACGAGGAAATGTATATGGTGTTCAATTCCATCCGGAGAAAAGCCATCACTTTGGCAGTCAGTTGTTGAAGAACTTTGCTGAGATTTAGCTATGTTAAGACCAAGATTGATTCCGTGCTTATTGGTTAGAAACAAGGGTTTGGTGAAAACTGTCAAATTTCAGCCTTACAAATACGTAGGTGATCCAATTAATGCGGTAAAGATATTCAACGAAAAGGAAGCCGATGAGTTGATCGTGTTGGATATTGACGCCACTTCAAATCGGTCCGGACCAGATTTTATGATGATTCAAAAACTGGCGGCCGAATGCCGTATGCCTTTGTGCTACGGTGGGGGAGTGAAGACCGTTGATGAGGCTAAACGAATTATTGGATTGGGAGTGGAAAAGGTTGCCATTAGCTCTGCAGCGCTGGAGAACCCAAAGTTGATTTCGTTAATTGCTGCTGAGATAGGCAGTCAAAGTGTGGTAGTTGTACTCGACGTCAAAAAATCCATTTTTGGGAAGTACGAGGTTTACACTCACAACGGTCAAAATAGTACCGGGCGATCTCCTATAGAAATAGCGCAGCAAGCTGAAAAATTGGGTGCTGGTGAAATCGTAATCAACTCGATTGATCTTGACGGACAGATGAACGGATATGACCTGGACTTGGCTACTAAGGTTCGCGGGGCTATACGCTTACCGATGTCTCTACTTGGCGGTGCGGGTTCACTAGCAGACATAAAACGACTCGTTAATGTCTGTGGAGTTGTCGGTGCCGCAGCCGGTAGTCTATTTGTGTTCAAGGGCTCCTACCGGGCAGTACTTATCAATTATCCCGATCAGTCCCAGAAGGAGTCGATGCTCCACTCAGCAATTTACAAACACATCGGTTTGCAGGAATGATTGAAACTCACGAACCAAGGCGTGTCTTAGTGCTGGGTGCGACCGGGATGCTAGGTAGTGCGGTTTTTCGGCTGTTCGCTCAAAGTCCGGCGCATCAGGTTTTCGGGTCAGCTCGCTCAACTGAAGCGCTACAGCTTTTGCCTAACGACCTGCACGCTTATGTACTAACGGATATAGATGTCGAGAATAACGATAGTTTGACACGGCTTTTTGGCGTTGTGCATCCGGATTTGGTAATTAACTGTATCGGCCTAGTTAAACAGTTGACTGAAGCTGGGGATCCTTTAATGGCTATTCCAATCAATGCATTGCTGCCACATCGGCTGGCGCAGCTATGCGCAGTGGCGAGTGCCAGACTAGTCCACATAAGTACCGATTGCGTGTTTGCGGGCACGAGGGGCATGTACTCTGAGGCGGATGCTGCCGATGCGAGCGATCTATACGGCAGAACTAAGTTTCTAGGTGAGGTAAATTATCCGAATGCTGTTACATTGCGTACGTCCATTATCGGTCATGAGTTAAACGGGGCCCGTAGTTTGTTAGGATGGTTTTTGGCGCAAGAGTGCTGTATTAAAGGCTTCAAGCGCAGCATCTTTTCTGGTCTGCCAACAGTTGAAATAGCGAGAGTAATTCGCGACTATGTAACTCCCCATCCAGAAATTCATGGCGTTTACCATGTTTCAGCCGCGCCTATCAATAAATTCGATTTGCTTACACTAGTTGCGCAAGTTTACGGAAAATCAATAGAGATTGTGCCGGATGAAGAGGTAGTGATAGATCGTTCCTTAAATAGCAACCGGTTTCAGTTGGCAACGGGGTACATAGCTCCCGAGTGGCCAGAGTTAATAGAATTGATGCACGCAAATAAATAGACACGGGACATCATATGTTCAAAGACAAAATATTAATGATCACCGGAGGGACCGGCTCTTTCGGGAATACTGTGCTCAAGCGCTTTCTATCAACGGATGTGCGCGAGATACGAATCTTCAGCCGCGACGAGAAGAAGCAGGATGAAATGCGTATAGCACTGAACAATCCGAGGTTAAAGTTTTATATCGGAGATGTGCGTGATTACGACAGTGTTCACCAAGCGATGAAGGGTGTGGACTACGTATTTCATGCCGCAGCATTAAAGCAAGTGCCCTCGTGTGAGTTTTATCCGATGGAGGCTGTACGTACCAATATTATTGGTACCGAAAATATGATGAGCGCTGCCATCGCCAATGGCGTCAGTCGGGTGGTGGTGTTGAGCACAGATAAGGCGGTGTATCCAATTAACGCGATGGGTATAACCAAAGCGATGGCTGAGAAACTGATGGTTGCCAAAGCCCGTATGCAGGGTGAGGGCGAAACGGTGTTTTGTGCGACCCGCTATGGGAATGTGATGGGTTCACGCGGATCGGTCATACCTTTGTTCGTGACGCAAATCAAAGAAGAGAAGCCGCTTACGGTGACTGACCCCAACATGACACGTTTCTTGATGTCGCTGGAAGATTCCGTTAATTTGGTGCTCTACGCCTTTCAGCATGGCAACCAGGGGGACATCTTCGTACAGAAGGCGCCAGCTTCAACAGTTGCTGATCTCGCTCAAGCGATAAAAGAGATTTTTAATAATGATCGGCCTGTTCGCGTTATCGGAACACGACATGGTGAGAAGTTGTATGAATCGTTAATCTCGCGTGAAGAAATGGCGAAAGCTCAGGATATAGACAGTTATTACTGTATTCCGGCGGATAACCGTGACCTCAATTATGCTCAGTATTTCAGTGAGGGCGAGGAAAAAGTATCGCACCAGGATGACTATACTTCCCACAACACGGAACGATTGAATGTTGAACAGGTAAAAGCATTGTTGCTGGGATTGGATTTTATCAAGGATGAACTTCGTGCTTAAAGTCATGACCATCGTGGGAACACGTCCTGAACTCATCAAGATGAGCCGGGTAATCGCCGAGTTCGATAAGCACACTAACCATATTTTTGTGCACACCGGGCAAAACTATGATTACGAACTAAACCAAATTTTTTTTGAAGACATGGGTATCCGCAAGCCAGATTATTTTCTCGAGGCCGTGGGCGAGAATGCCACACAGACCATTGCGCGGGTGATCGAGAAATCTGACGAGGTAATGAAAAGGGAGTTGCCGGATGCGGTCTTGCTGTATGGCGATACCAATTCCTGCATGGCTGTTATTGCGGCCAAACGCCGCAAGATTCCGGTCTTCCACATGGAGGCGGGCAATCGTTGCTTTGATCAGCGTGTGCCAGAGGAACTAAACCGTAAGGTGCTAGATCATTTGAGTGACGTCAATCTGGTATTAACAGAACATGCGCGCCGTTACTTGATTGCCGAAGGCATACACCCCGATACCATCATCAAGACAGGTTCGCATATGCGGGAGGTACTTGATTACTATATGCCAAAGATTGAAAACTCAAGCGTCCTGCAACGCATGGGGCTTGGGGCAAACCAGTTTTTTATTGTGAGCACTCACCGCGAAGAGAATGTTGATACACCGGAGAACTTGCGGGACCTCGTTGAGACTCTCAATGCCTTGGGGGAAACCTATAACTATCCTGTCATTGTCTCCACGCATCCGCGCACTAGAAGGCGTCTTGACGCTTTAGAACTGGGAGTACTTAACTCGCATATACAGTTTCTGAAGCCTTTCGGGTTCAGTGACTACATTAAATTGCAGATGGAAGCATTGTGCGTCGTCTCCGATAGCGGCTCGATCACCGAGGAGAGTTCCTTGCTCAATCTGCCAGCCATTACCATTCGCAATGCGCATGAGCGACCGGAAGGGATGGACGTCGGCACGCTCATTATGAGCGGACTGAAGAAGGAGCGGGTACTGGATTCGGTACGCGTAATCATTGCCCAGCATGACAGGACACAGCGTGTGATGAAGCCGGTTGAGGACTACGAGGCAATCTCGGTTTCGAAGAAGGTGCTTCGGATTGTTCTAAGCTATGTTGATTATGTGAACCGGACGATTTGGTCGAAACTACACTGAAATGCGATGAAAGTATTGCTCGTCAGTCAGTATTTCTGGCCCGAAAATTTTCGTGTTAATGACTTGGTTCGGGAACTTGTCGGGCGAGGGCACTCAGTATCCGTCTTGACTGGAAAGCCAAATTATCCGGCCGGTAAAGTTTTTGACGAATTCAAACTGAGTCCGTCTGCTTTTGATAGCTACTGTGGCGCCCCAATATACCGGGTACCCATGCTTGCACGGGGTACTGGCAGCCTACGTTTGATGCTCAATTATTTGAGTTTTGCGATCGGGTCAACTGCCTTTGGTTCTTTATGCCTTATTGGACAACGCTTTGACATTGTTTTTGTATATGAACCTTCACCAGTCACGGTAGGGTTGCCTGCTGTTTTTATCGCACGTCTAAAAAGGGCTCCAATAGTTTTTTGGGTTCAAGACTTATGGCCCGAGACATTGGAAGCGCTTGATGTTGTACGCTCCCGAAGAGTACTTGGTGCGGTCGGGTTTTTGGTTAGGTTTATCTATAACCGTTGTGCATTGATCTTGGGTCAGTCGCGCGGGTTTGTCAGCAGTATCTCTAATTACTGTAGCGACCACAGAAAGATCCGGTATTTTCCAAACTGGGCAGAGGAGAGTATTTTGTCATCGGAGGTCGCAGCCGCTCCGGAGATGCCAGTGGAGGTGGATACTTTTACGGTATTGTTTGCAGGTAATGTTGGGGATGCTCAAGATTTCCCAGCCATCTTGGATGCCGCTGAAAGTCTGAAATTTAATCGTGCCGTGCGCTGGGTTGTTGTTGGTGATGGCCAGAAAAGTGATTGGTTGCGGCAAGAAGTTGTGCGACGAAACCTAGAGAGCTGTTTTTCTTTGTTGGGGCGCTTCCCGTTTGAGCGAATGCCATCTTTTTATGCGAAGGCTGACGCATTACTTGTTTCCCTTAGGAAGGCCCCTGTGTTTGCGCTGACCGTTCCCAGTAAGGTCCAATCCTATCTAATGGCGGGTATTCCGTTGCTAGGCATGCTGGATGGTGAGGGAGCAGCTGTTATTTCCGAGGCGAATGCTGGATTAGTCTGCCCAGCAGGGGACTCGGCAGGTCTTGCCCAAGCAGTACTAGAGCTTATGGCGATGCCGCAAGAGGAACGAGCAAGGCTTGGGGTTAATGGGCGAAGTTACGCGCAAAGAGAATTTGGACGGGAAATGCTTATAGATAGATTAGAAGCGTGGTTTACCGAACTTGCTGAGAGTAACGAATGGCGCCAAGCTGCAGTAAACAAGTGATTTTCGTTAGTGGTGCAACAGGTTTTGTTGGTAGTTCCCTGATCGCCAGACTATCGTTAGACAATTTTGCCGTTCGTGCCGCTGTGCGCAGCCAGGTGTGTCGTATACCTGACGGCGTTGAAACAATCAGTGTGGGCGACTTGGGTCCCAATACTGATTGGCTTGGTGCTTTAAACGGCATCTCTGTTGTAGTTCATGCTGCAGCGCGTGTCCATGTAATGGCTGATAGGGTAGTCGATTCGCTGGGTGAGTATCGCCACGCAAACGTGACCGGCACCCTGAACTTTGCGCGTCAGGCTGCCAGCGCGGGAGTTAGTCGGTTTATCTTTCTCAGTTCGATCAAGGTCAATGGCGAGGAAACTGTTTTCGGCCAGCGTTATACCCCGAACGACATACCCAAGCCGTCTGATCCTTACGGTATTTCAAAGTATGAGGCTGAGGAGGGCTTGCGGCGGATTGCTGAAAATACTGGAATGGAGGTTGTCATCATTCGCCCCGTCCTGGTTTATGGCCCGAGGGTCAAGGCTAACTTTTTTGCGCTGATGCGTTGGTTAGCGCGAGGTGTTCCCCTTCCGTTAGGTGGAATTACGGAAAATAGACGCAGTCTCGTATTCTTGGATAATCTGGTAGATTTAATAGTCACTTGCATCGACCATTCATCTGCAGCGAATCAGACTTTTTTGGTTTCAGACAATGAGGATATGTCAACTGCCGTGTTGTTGCGGCGAATGGCAACTGCATTTGGGAAGCCTGCAAGGTTGATTCCTGTGCCGGTGGGTTTAATTAAGTTGGGTGCGAAGATGATTGGGCGACCTGCTATCGCTCAGCGTCTGTGCGGTTCACTACAAGTAGATATAAGCAAAACCACTTCACTGCTCGGCTGGGTACCGCCGGTATGCGTGAACGAGGGGCTGCGGCAAACTGCGGAATATTGGCTTCGCTATGAAGCGAAAACGACTTTTTGACTTAACTTTAGGCTTGTTTTTAGCGACTCTACTCGCGTTACCGATTCTGCTCGTGGCGTTCCTCGTGAGACTTACATCGACTGGGCCTGTTCTTTATTGGTCGGATAGAGTTGGCAAAGATAACAAGATATTCAAGATGCCCAAGTTCCGTAGTATGCGGGTTGAAGCCCCGGTTGTAGCTACCCATTTGTTGCAAAATCCCACGGTTCATCTAACGATCATTGGACCTCTTCTGCGCAAGTCCAGCCTAGATGAGTTACCGCAGTTGTGGAGTATTCTTGTGGGTGACATGAGTTTTGTTGGGCCACGTCCGGCGCTGTTTAATCAGGAGGATCTGATAGCGTTGCGTACGCGGATGGGCGTCCATGAATTGGTGCCAGGCCTCACCGGTTGGGCGCAAGTCAATGGACGGGATGAATTGCCAATTACGGTGAAGGTGAAATTGGACCTTGAATATCTCCAGCGGCAGTCGTTCTGGTCCGATATCCGAATTTTGGGGCTTACCTTCGTTAAGGTGTTTCGTCGCGACGGAATATCGCACTGATTTGGTAATTCTCCCATAGGCTAACTGGGATTGGAAGTAGGATTTTCTCGTTTTTGACGTCCCCCGGTAATCATTCCCTAGGTTAAAAGGGGTCAGAGGTAGAATTTTCTCGATATGAGGGGGTTCTACAGATGAAGAAGTCCAGATTTACAGACAGTCAGATTGCTGAGGCGTTAAAGCGGGTAGAAGCTGGCC
>Ga0078894_10000213_pt1 | contig 38510 bp, 47 predicted proteins | sample LauGreSu1BDMLBSD_2_FD_67506 | JGI IMG/M metagenome (GOLD analysis project Ga0078894, IMG submission 67506) | Freshwater lake microbial communities from Lake Michigan, USA - Su13.BD.MLB.SD (version 4) (version 4) | ecosystem: Environmental > Aquatic > Freshwater > Lake | place: Lake Michigan... | reverse complement strand
AATGAAGTTCAACCCGACTTCATGCTTTCTGCTGTAGACATTGTTGCCGATCCTTCAGCTCCTAATGCATTTGTAAACGGTATCATGGAAGGCAAAGAGTGGATCTGGGATAACGGTATGCTGGTTGAACGTCAAATTGAAGAGTATCACCGAGAACTTTCTCGTGCATCTGCTCGTCAACTAGAACAAAAAGCTGTAAAATTATTTGAAGACTTTTTAAGGAAATTGGGATGAAATCACCACTGTTAATAGATATTGTTTCTTTACGAGAAACAAATAATTTAAGATTTAAACCAAACTCTTTAAAAGCTTTGTTAACAGAAAGAAGACAAGGCGGAACCGGGCAAGGTGGTGCACAAGGAACACAATCTGGAACCACACCAACAAGCAGCAATCTTTTAATGAAACTAGGAGGAGGACTTGCTACCTGGATGGCAACTCCTAAGCAAAGAAGACCTGCAGCTTTATTAGGAAATTTAGCGCAGTCTGGATTTTCACCACAAGCCATGGCAGATTACGAGGCACATGGAAAAGAATTAATGAGCAGTCTTCCAGGATATGGCCTGATGGGTAGTCTGACCAGCAAATTAGGAAAAATACCAGCAGTTGGTGGTATTGCACAAAATTTAGTACAAACTGGGTTTGAAGAGCAATTACCAACATATTTTGCTGCAGCTGCATTAGACCCCAGAGTTTCAGCGTATAGAACGTAATTTTAGTAAAAAATAATTTATTATAAATAAAAAAGTATTAGGAAAAAAAACATGAAAAAAACACAACAACGACCAGTAGATCACGATACAACCGGAAAAGGCTCATTTGATGCAACAGGCAAAGGTCCATTTCTTGGCACACTAGACACCAGTTGGATGGAAGGAAACGCTCAACGCAATCAAGCTAGTCTTCAACCAATGAGTGCTGGTCAAGATAGCGGTCAAAAAATTGCACAACCAATTGGTGCAGAACAAGAAGAAGAAACCGCAGTAAGCGAACACCTCGATTCACTATTCAACGGTGAAAACCTTTCTGAAGAGTTCATGAGCAAGACTGCTGTAATCTTTGAAGCTGTGCTCAACGAGCGCACCACCAAGATTCGTGAACAAGTTCTTCGTGAAAGTGCCACCATCATTCAAGAAGAAGTACAAAAGGTTACTGAAGAACTAGCCACTCGTTTAGACGAGTACCTAAACTACGTTGTAGAAGAGTGGGTCAAGGAAAACAAGCTTGCTGTAGAAGGCGGCATTCGTACCGAAATTTCTGAAAGCTTCATCAGTGGTTTGAAGAATTTGTTTGAAACTCACTACATCGAAGTTCCAGAAAGCAAACACGATATTCTAGAAGATCTATTCACAGAGAATCAACAACTAGAAGAAAATCTAAACGAGCAAATTGAAAATAATATTCAACTTAAAAAGGAAATTGCTGCTGGTAATGCTAGAGCTATTTTCTTAGAGACTGTTTCTGACATGTCACAAGTAGACGCAGAACGTCTTGCCTCTCTAGCTGAAAGTATTGAATTTACAAACGCTCAAGATTTTCACAACAAACTCACTATTATCAAGGAAAATTATCTGAAGGCTGCTCCTGTAGTTGCCAAAGATATGGAAACACTTACAGAACAACGGAACGTTCCAGTAGCATCTGAAGGACCAATGTCTGTATATGTAAATGCACTGTCACGTCAAACCAAAACTTACTAAATTATAAATAACACTAAATCAAGGAGAAACTAACAATGTCAATGGATTTTAACTCAAACACCCCCTACGATACACTCGTAGAAAAATGGAACCCTCTGCTAAGCCACGAGGCACTTCCAGAAATTAACGATTCGTACAAGAAGAAGGTTACTGCCATGTTACTAGAGAACCAAGAGAAGGCTCTACGTGAGCAATATCTTGTTGAAGCTCCTGCTAACGCCATGAACGGTAACCCAAGCGTAAGCAACACTGGCGTAGGTATTGCAAGCGGCGGTCAAATCGCAGGTTATGACCCAATTCTCATTAGCCTAGTTCGTCGTAGCATGCCAAACCTAATGGCCTACGATCTAGCTGGCGTTCAACCAATGAGTGCACCAACCGGTCTAATCTTTGCTATGCGTAGCCGTTACACCTCACAAGGTACTGCTGGTAACGTCAGAGGTGACGCTGTAGGTAATGGTACTGAAGCTCTATTCCAAGAAGTCTTCGCCAAGTTCGGTGGTTCAGGTAACACTTCAGCCGGTGCTGCATTCTCAGCTACCGGTGGTATCGATCCTGCTGGTACTGCAGGCACCACTGGTGCTCGTTCTGCTAGCTTCGATATGAGTGCTTTCCGTGGTCTACTAACCTCACAAGGTGAAGCTTTAGGTGAATCTGGTGGCAGCAAGGCATTCAATCAAATGGCGTTCAGCATTGAGCGTATCGCTGTTGAAGCCAAGACTCGTGCTCTAAAGGCTGAGTACACCACCGAGCTAGCACAAGACCTCAAGGCTGTTCACGGTCTTGACGCTGAGAGCGAACTTGCTAATATTCTTAGCACCGAAATTCTCAACGAAATCAACCGCGAGCTAATCTACACTCTATACCGAACTGCCAAGACTGGTGCTAGCCAATCAGATCTTAGCACTCCTGGTACCTACGACCTAAACACCGACTCTGACGGTCGTTGGAGTGCAGAACGTTTCCGTGGTCTCATGTTCCAAATCGAACGTGAAGCTAACGTAATCGCCAAGGAAACTCGTCGTGGTAAGGGTAACTTCGTAGTTTGCTCAAGCGACGTAGCTTCAGCTCTCGCCATGGGTGGATTCCTAAACCTAACTCCTGCTCTACAACCTCAACTAGAGGTCGATGACACCGGCAACACTTTTGCTGGTGTTCTCAACGGCAAGTTCAAGGTTTATATTGATCCATACGCTCAATTAGGCCAAGACTTTGCCCTAGTAGGCTATCGTGGCGCAAGCCCATACGATGCTGGCGTGTTCTACTGCCCATACGTTCCGCTACAAATGGTACGTGCAGTCGATACTAGTACTTTCCAACCCAAGATTGGTTTCAAGACTCGTTACGGTATGGTAGCCAATCCATTCGCAGAGCAAACCAACCTTGATACTCTTGGAACTGCTAACAGCGGTAATCAATACTACCGTATCTTCCGCGTAAGCAATCTCCACGGTAACACTGGTTTCGGTCTCTGATCTAAACCTTAACTAAAATTAACGCTAAGGGCTCCCCCTAAAAAGGGAGCCCTTTTCGTTTCATAAATACTAATATGACAACATGTAATGCTATTTCAAATAATCCGTTACTGTCTAATTATTTTCAATTTACTTTAGACAGAGTACCAAATATGGTTTATTTTTGTCAAAGTGCAAATATTCCTGGAATTGCTTACGGTGTAGCAGAACAACCAACAACTATGGGTTATCCGGTTCAGGTTCCAACAGGAGCAATAAGATTTGAAGATTTATTATTAACGTTTCGTGTAGACGAAAATTTAACAAATTGGAAAGAAATACATGATTGGATCAGAACAACCAGTAATTACGAAAATGATGCTAGTACTCTAGAGTACAGTCAAAAAGCGTCAAGTGCCACTTTAACAGTGACCAACAGTTCATATAAACCAAAAATTGCTGTGAGATTTAAACAAATTTTTCCAAAATATTTAAGTAGTATAAATTTTTCTATTACCGAAAAACAATCAACAGAAGTTTTAGCATCAGTTCAATTTGCTTTTACTGGTTATACTATAGAAACACTTGATACACCTTAATTTTGGTGTATACTATTATTATGAACCTAGATGAATTAAAAGTAATGATTAAAAAAGATCTGGATATTGATCAGACTGCTCTTGATGCGGAGTCTTCCAGAACACCTCAAATCCACAACAAATATTTGGTTATGTTTATGGATGAAAAGTTAAAATTAAAACGAATGAACAGTGAATTGTCTGTTCTTCGTAGAAACAAATGGCTTTACTATACTGGCCGAATGAGTCAAGAAGAATTAACTCAGTTTGGCTGGGAGCCGTTTGAATTAAACATTCTAAAGACTGAAGCAGACGACATGATTGAATCGGATATAGACTACATCAAGGCTTCTGAAAAGGTTAATTTTCAAGAAGAAAAGGTTAGTTATCTGGAAAGTGTAATTAAAATTGTACAAAATCGTCAATGGCAAATCCGAGCCATGATTGACTGGTTGAAGTTTACCCAAGGAGTTTAATTGGCAGATATACGTATCACACAACCTGATGCTGTCGATTTAAAGGTCGAGTGTGATCGTTCTTTAGCCAGAGAACTAAACGGTTATTTTACGTTTACTGTTCCAAATTTCCAATACACCCCAGCATTCAAAAAACGTCTTTGGGATGGAAAAATTCGTCTTTTTAATCTGTATACCCAGACCATTTACGCAGGTCTGATAGACCTTGTAATTAAGTTTGCTAAAGATCGTGGGTACACTTGGGAGCATGTTCCGGTTCCGTACGATACTCCCAAGCCAGAAGAAGTCAAGGAATTCATTCAAAGTTTACCACTCAGTGCAGGCGGTAAACCCATTCAACCTTACGATTACCAGGTAGAAGCCGTCCAACACGCACTGAATCGATCCAGGGCCCTCCTAGTGTCTCCTACAGGCTCTGGTAAGTCCATGATGATCTACCTGCTGTGCCGTTGGATGTTGGATAAGAACCCTACAGGAAAACTGTTGATAATTGTCCCAACCACCAGTCTGGTTGCTCAGATGTTGGCAGATTTTCGGGATTATTCCAAACAAGACTCATGGAAGGCAGATCGAAACATTCATACAGTAATGTCTGGAAAAGATAAAACTTCCACCAAACGAATAATTATTTCCACTTGGCAAAGTATTTACAATCAGCCGTTTACTTACTTTGACGATTTTATGGGAGTGTTCGGAGACGAGTGCCATTTATTCAAAGCCAAATCTCTTGCTTCTATCATGAGCAAGGCTAAAAAAACAAAGTACCGTATAGGCACAACCGGTACTTTGGACGGCACACAAACCCACAAACTGGTTATTGAGGGGTTGTTTGGACCAACGTATCACACAACCACGACCAAAAAATTAATTGATCAAGACTTACTTTCACAGATTAATATTGATTGTTTACAACTTCAGTACTCTCCAGAAGACATTCAAACAACCAAGAAGATGACGTACGTGGACGAGATACGTTGGGTTGTAAGTAATTCCAGACGCAATCAGTTTATTAAAAACTTGTGCAGTAAATTGACAGGCAACACTTTAGTTCTTTTTAACTTTGTGGAACTACAAGGAAAGCCGTTACACGAAATACTACAAAAGGATTCCACAAAACCGGTTTACTTTATTCACGGTCAAACTGAAGTAGACGAACGCGAACAAATTCGTAAAGCGGTAGATAAAGGATCAGACTCTATATTATTAGCTTCTTACGGAACTTGCAGTACTGGTATTAATATTAAAAATATTCACAATGTGGTTTTTGCTTCTCCATCTAAATCCATAATTCGTGTTTTACAATCAATTGGTCGTGGATTGCGAAGAAGTGATACTAAACAACAAATGAAATTATTTGATATCGCAGACGATCTGCGTTACAAGAGCTACACTAATCACGGAATGAACCATCTTGGTGCCAGACTAAAAATATATACTAATGAGAGATTTCCGTACAAGTTGATTTCTATTCAGTTACCAAAGGAGTCCAATGAGAAGAACATACAAGATACTCAAAATGAAATCGGGTGAAGACATTATTGCAGACGTTCGCAAAACTAAAGACGGTAAACTTCGTCTTCACCGACCCATGGTTTTCAAGACTATGGTTTCTCCAGACTTGTTTGGAGGCATGCGAGAAATCTTTATGCTTAAGAATTGGTTGATTCTTTCTTCAGAAGTTAAAACTAACATTTCTTTAGACTCGGTTAATACCATACTAGAACCAACTCCAGAAGTTACCAGTTTATACGAAGCAGAAAAGTTTAAAGAAGATAAGTACAACAAAAAACCAAAAGCTGTAAATTTAAATAAACCACCCCAACTTCCACCTCCAGTAAAAGACGAGTTAGATGATGAAATTGCACTAGACAATATGCGTCGTAAACTGGAACAAATGATGGAAGATCTAACCAATATCCCAGAAGAAGAATCCAACTTAAAAGATCTTGCAAAACCCAAATTTGATGATAAAATGGTGTTTATGAACATGATCTTTTCACCAGAAGTTATCGTTGAACTTCTTCGCTCAGGTATACTTGATCGAAAAGAACTTGGTGATATGATTGATGAAATTACCAGCACCAATGGTGAAGGTATGAATCCTACCAAGTATACCGGGAATAAAAAAGATAAGAAGGATCTGGGAAACGAGTGGACGGATTGGAACGCTGATCCCCACTCGGAAGACTATAAGTAAAATAGTTCTTTATTAACTCAGACAAAATATTATATCAGGAAATTTATAGCATGTCAAGTGGAAAACCTAAAAAAGATAAATTAAAAATAAAAACAGATAAAACGGCTAAAACAATAGAAAAGAAATTAGAAAAACAATTAAATAATGATCATTATGTTGATAATAAAGAATTCTTAGCAGAAATGATCAAATGGAAAAAAGAGATACGAGAAGCAGAAGATACTGATGATGAGCGTCCACCAATTTCAAATTACATTGGTGAGTGCTTCTTAAAGATAGCCGAACGATTATGTTCAAAATCTAATTTTGCCAATTATCCGTATAAAGACGAGATGATTGGAGATGGAATTGAAAATTGTTTGATGTACGCTCACAATTTCAATCCACGCAAATCAAAAAATCCATTTTCTTATTTTACTCAAATAATATATTACGCTTTCTTGCGTCGTATAGAAAAAGAGAAGAAACAAGGATATGTAAAATTCAAGTTGACAGAAGAGCTAAACGATGGTACACTTCACAAGTGGTTTAAAGAAAATTATTTCGAGAAAACCAATGAACGTGAAGCATTAAGCGAACATTTTAATATTTCTGAACGAGATATCGAAAAGTACGAACCAAAGAAGCGCAAGAAGCGTAGTAAAAATAAATCATGAAAATTGCAGTTATTGGTGATACGCACTTTGGGGCCAGAGGAGACTCTCCTCTTTTCCTGAATCACTTTTTAAAGTTCTTTGAAGAACAGTTCTTTCCTTACCTGAAAGAACACGGTATTACCAAAGTACTTCATCTTGGTGATCTGTTTGATCGTAGAAAGTTTATTAACTTTAACACACTACATCACACCAAGAAGCGATTTGTTGAGTGGTTTGAAACTAATGGTGTAGAACTACACTGTATTCTTGGTAATCACGATGTATTTTATAAGAATACTAATCGTTTAAATTCTCCTAAAGAAGTGCTGGGAGAATGTCACTCTTCGTTTCACCTTTACGAAGAACCAACAGAAGTACGTTTCAATGGTGCAACCATACTGATGGTTCCTTGGTTGAATGAAGAAAACAAAGAACAATTTTTGAAAACAATCAAGGACAGTAAAGCAACTATTCTGGCAGGCCACTTAGAATTAAGTGGTTATGAAGTTATGCCCGGAATAAAGTTCAATGAAGGCATGAGTGACAAGTTCTTAGAAAAGTTTGATATGGTGCTGTCTGGTCATTTTCACAGCAAGAGTTCTAAAGGTAATGTTCATTATCTGGGTACTCAATACCAGATGACTAGTATTGATACCAATGAAGTAAAGGGATTTCATGTTCTAGACACAGAAACCCGAGAACTGCAATTTATCCAAAATCCCATGAAGATGTTTCATAATGTGGAGTGGAGAAACGGCACGCTGATTGAAGGATTTGATCCTGCACGATATAAGGGAACTTACGTCAAGGTTTTGGTGTACGAAAAGAAAAGTGAAACCAAGTTTGATCAATTTTTGGACAGTCTTTACGCAGCAGAACCTGCCAGTGTTAGTATCATTGAAGATCTGAGTGATCGTGTCCGCGAAGAAGGTGAAGTGGATATTTCTGAAGACACACTAAGCTTAATCAACAAAGAGATTGATGGCATGGAAACAGAAAACAAAGAAGAACTAAAGAATATTGTTCGTGAACTTTATATGGAGAGTCTAGATTGATTAATTTTAAGACTGTTCGTTTTAAGAATTTTGGTTCTTTCGGTAACACATTTACTGAAATTGAATTGGGCAAGAACGCAACCACTTTAGTGTGTGGTTCAAACGGTAACGGTAAATCATTTGCATTTCTTGATTCTATTTCTTTTGCGCTGTTTGGAAAGCCGTTCCGAAATATGAACATTCCACAACTGGTCAACAGCATCAATAAAAAGAATTGTGTGGTTGAACTAGAATTTACTGTTGGAAAAACAGAATATAAGATTGTTCGTGGTCTTGCTCCAAAGATGTTTAAGATATTCAAAGACGGTCAGCTTTTAAACGAAGACGCCAAGAGTAAAGATTACCAAAACATCTTGGAAGAACAAATTGTTAGTATGAACCACAAAACTTTCTCTCAGGTTGTGGTTCTTGGTTCGTCTTCATTCATTCCATTCATGCAATTAACTCCTGCTGATCGCCGTCAAGTTATTGAGAACATTTTGGATATTGGTATCTTTTCTGAAATGAATGGAGTACTAAAGACCAAGATTGGTACTGCCAAAGGAGTCATGCAGGCTATTGAGTCTGAACTAGTGCTTGTAAATGAAAAGGTGTCTGCCACCAAAGAGATCTTAGAATCTTACCAAAAGAATACCTCAGATCGTGTTGCAGATCGCAAGCGGACTTTGGAAGAAAATACAGAAACTATAAAAAGTATTTCAAAAGAAATTAAACAACTTCAAAGTGCAATGAAGATCCTGGAAACTGAATTAGAACCAGGAGATCAAATAAATGCTGAACTCAAGAAGCAACAGATTGTGTTGTTCAAATTAGAAAGTACTCTTGAAGGCGTACAAGAAGACATCAAGTTCTTTGAAAAGAGTCAAAGCTGCCCAACCTGTAAGCAGACCATTAGCAAAGAACACAAAGAACATGTGATTGCTGAGAAGACAGAAAAGGTCGAAGAACACAAAAATAGCCTGAACCGAATAAAAGAAGCAATCAACATGTCCAAAAATAATCTGAACAAGATGATAAGTGTTCAGAATAAATTAAATGATTTAATTATCAAGTCGTCTTCCAAAGAACAAACTGTAGAGTCTTTGATTAAATTAAATCAAAGGTTGGACGAAGAGATGTTGGCTGTTGTAGAAACTGCTGATACTCAATCTAAGATTCAAGAAAATCAAGATAAATTGTCCGAACTTTTAACCAAACAAAGCGAATTACTAAAAAAGAAACAGAAAGCTCTTGACACACTTCGTTCTTATGATAAATTGGTATTCCTGTTCAAGGACAGTGGTATTAAAGCAAAGATTGTAAAATACTATATTCCATTAATTAACAAGTACGTGAACAAGTATCTGAACAGCATGGACTTCTACGCAAACTTCCATCTAGACGAGGAGTTTAATGAAGTCATTAAGAGTCGCCATCGTGATGAGTTCTGTTACGAGTCGTTTAGTGAAGGCGAAAAAATGAGGATCGATCTGGCACTGCTTTTGACATGGCGAGAGATCGCAAAGTTGAAGAACAGTGTCAATACTAATCTGCTTATTCTGGATGAAGTATTTGATTCCAGTTTAGACAGTGGTGGAGTGGATGAGCTGATGAAGCTTCTATCTAGTTTTGGGTCCAAAGCAAACGTTTATGTGATCAGCCATAAAACGGACCAACTGCTAGATAGATTTAATAACGTGGTTCAATTCGATAAGAAAAAGAACTTTAGTCGTATTGTATGAAAAAGAAAAAGAAGAAAACTCGTCGTATTGGTCGTGGTGATTCTGTTGATTCTTTGATTATGGGTGACGAACCCACATGGAAGGATGCAGATAAACTGACTCCGGAAGAACACGATTCCCGAGTATTGAAGGCCCTTAACTGGTATAGTTATTCGTGTGAGGATACGCTGTGTAAGCCTTGGACAATTGACTGGATGATGAAAAACGAATACTCTAAGAAAGATATTAAGTATGCTATGGCATGTAATATTAACGCTTTAGAGTTTATTCAAATTGGCAGTCGTTGTCGTATTATGACTCTGGGGGCCAAGTTGGATCCTCGTACCATTGAAATGGTGCGATCCAAGGTTAAAGATATTATCATGCTGGGCCAGACCAGACCAGAAGTTGATAATACTGATAAAGAAAAGGTCAATGTTCAAGAACGTATTCAAAACAAGACAAAGGAGTACATGTCTGTTTTGGAAAGCAGAATTGATGAGCTGTTTGAACTCGCTGAATCCGATGAACTTAAGAATGTGGATCATGCTGACTGGCTGGTTCTACAAGGCATCAAGCACGTGCATTTTAAGAAGCTGGCAAAGAATTTGGATCCATATATCAAGGAACTCAAGCAGGCGTATAAGGGAGATCCGGATTTAAAGGAAGCGTTTTCGTTCCTTGGTAAGCGAAAAATTAAAACAATAATCACTGCTTTGGAAAATTTCAAAGATATCCTAAATGACTGATAATGTTTTGACTTTTGAAAAGGGTGTGATATACTAATAACATGTTACTTATTGACAACAATCAAATTATCTTGGCCAATATTTTTCAGGCTTCCAAGGATGGCGAACCTCTTAATGAGGATTATATTCGTCACACTGTATTAAATACGTACCGCAAGTACCGAACCGATTTTCGTAAGTACGGAGAACTGGTTATTTGTAGTGACGGTACTGACTATTGGCGACGCAAGTACTTTCCGTACTATAAGCAAAATCGCCGTAAGCAACAGGAAGCCAAGAAGGACGAATGGAAGGCTGCTTTTGCCGTGCTGGACAAGATTCGTAATGAAGTAGCAGAAGTGTTTCCGTATCCCAGTATTCGTCTACAGGGAGCAGAAGCAGATGATATTATTTACGTACTGACCAAGACATACTGCCAGTCTGAAAATATTCTTATTATTTCTAATGATAAGGACTTTCAACAACTGCAAATTTTTCCAAACGTACAGCAGTACAGTCCAACCACCAAAGAATTTTTAAAGTGCGAAGATCCTCGTGGGGTTCTTTTTGAACATATTATTGGAGGTGATTCAAGTGATGGTGTGCCTAATATGCTTAGTGACGATGATACTTTTGTTACGGACGGTAAGCGACAGGTCCGAATGACTCAAAAGCGGATCGATCAACTAAAGAAAGATTCGGAGAACTCTTCATTTTTTGAGGATCCTAAATACATCAGGAACAGTACTCTTATTGACATGAATAACATTCCACAAGATCTTCAAGACAAGATCCTAGAAACGTATCAATCACAACAAGGAAAGGGCAGAGAAAAGCTGCTCCAATATTTTATGGACCATAAACTTAAGACTCTTATGCCACATCTAGAGGAATTTTGATGTATACTCCTGAACCTGAATCTGAATACGAGCGTTGGAAGCGTGAACAAAAGGAACGAAAGCAAAAGCGAAAGAAGCGTCCACGCAAGCCAGATCAACAACAATGGCTGAACGATTTAAAGCACGGTCACTCATCCGATGATGGTGACTTCGAAAATTTTGAACGATTTGAACGATAAAAGGAACTTTATATTATGACAAAGGCGACAACAACAATTTCTAAGGACACCCTGAACATTCTTAAGAATTTCAGTGGTATTAACTCTAATCTGTACGTAAAGGCTGGATCAAAGATCACAACCATGTCTCCCACCAAGAATATCATGGCGGAAGTCGAGGTTGAGGAGTCTTTTGATACTGAGTTTGGTATCTGGGATCTCAACAAGCTATTGGGTGTGATTTCCCTGTTTCAAGATCCAGAGTTTATCTTTGACGACAAGTACATGACCATTACCGGAGCAAGTGGTTCCAAGGTTAAGTACTTTTATTCAGATCCCAAGCTGCTGTCTTATCCAACCAAGAGCATCAAGAAGATTGATGCAGTAGTTGAGTTTGACCTGACCAGTGATGATTTCCGCGAACTGTCTCGCGCAGGTGCAGTTCTACAAAACCCAGACCTTTGCTTTGTATCTGATGACGATGCCGTGCTTGCAGTAGTCAAGGATCTCAAGGATCCAACCTGCAACGTGTTCTCTATTCGTGTTGGAGACAACAAGGATCAAGCAGACTTCTCATTCAACTTTAAGTTAGAGAATATGAAGATGTTTGACGGCGATTATCATGTAGCCCTGTCCAAGAATGTGATTGGTCAGTTTACTCATGCTAGTCGTCCTCTGACTTACTGGGTTGCTATGGACGCAACCAGCACCTACAAGGAATAAAATGCTAACATCAAACAATTCAGTTGGTCTGCTGGTAGAAAAGTATCGTCCAGCAATCATTGATCATTGTGTTCTACCCAAGAGTCTAAAGGACACATTTAACAGTATTGTTGAATTGGGGGAATGTCCTAATCTACTGCTAGCAGGCAAGCCAGGTATGGGTAAGACCACGGTCGCTCGTGCTCTTTGTACTCAACTGGGTGCAGACTATATTCTGATAAACTGTTCAGAAGACGGTAATATCGATACTCTGCGAACCAAGATACGACAGTTTGCCAGCACCGTTTCTTTATCAGAAGACGCCAAGCAAAAGATTGTGATCTTAGACGAGTTTGATTATTCTAATGCTCAAAGTATCCAGCCAGCCCTCCGTGGAGCAATCGAGGAGTTTGCCAAGACTTGTCGGTTTATCTTAACCTGTAACTACAAGAATCGAATTATTGAACCAATTCATTCTCGTTGTACGGTTATTGACTTTAACTTCCCAACCAAGGAACGCCCAGAATTGGCTAAACAGTTCCTGGAACGCTGCCAAGGCATTTTGGAAGAAGAAGGTATCGAATATGACAATAAGGTGCTGTCCAAGGTTGTAGTCAAGTATTTTCCAGATTTTAGACGAACCCTAAATGAACTACAGCGTTACTCTGCTGCAGGTACTATTGATATTGGAATTCTCAGTACCGCTGGTGAACTGAACGTCAAGGAACTTATGGCATTCTTGAAGGCCAAGAACTTTACAGAGATCCGTAAGTGGATAGCCAACAACCTAGACAATAGCCCTCAAGACATCTTCAGGAAGGTCTATGATGGCTTATACGAGTTCCTAGATCCTGCTAGCATTCCTCAAGCGGTAGTTATTATTGGTGAATACCAGTACAAGACAGCATTTGTGGCGGATCAAGAGATCAATCTGTGTGCATTCATGGTGGAACTAATGATGAATTGTGGATTTAAGGATTAAATATAATGGAACATTTTTACGAAAAATTAGAGGGTTGGTTTACGTTTCCCAAATTATATTCTGAATTGGCTCAAGTTCTTCCTGAAGGTGGAACTTTTGTTGAAGTAGGCGTTTGGAAGGGAAGAAGTCTGGCTTTTTTTATAGTAGAAGCAATCAAATACAATAAAAATTTAAATATTTATGCTGTAGATACTTGGAAAGGAAGCGAAGAGCATAAAAATGAAAATGCAATAATTAATGATACATTATTTGAAGAATTTACTACAAATATGGCATCAGTTGCAGATAAATTTAAACCACTTCAAATGACATCAGAAGAAGCTTCTAAAACATTTGAAGATAACAGTATAGATGGTATTTTTATTGATGCTGCTCACGAATATGAGGCAGTAAAAAAAGATCTAGAACTTTGGTATCCAAAAGTTAAATCTGGAGGATATTTCTGCGGCCACGATTATTCGGCTGGTTGGCCGGGAGTTGTCAGGGCTGTAAATGAATTTTTTCAAGACAAGCCTAATGAAATTATTGGATTTGGTGAATTGTCTTGGGCAGCAAGAAAGAAGTAATGAAGCCGTTTGACTTTTTAAATTCCATAAATCAAACCAAGGTTTCTTTGATGGACGAAGATCCTGGTTGCGAACGAGAATATATTCCATTTCTTGCCAATCGAGGTCTTTCTTACTTCTCGGACACCATCTTTTTAGCCAATGAGATGAATCGTTTGTCTGGCTTGGATAAGAAGATGCAGTTTGACTTTTTACGAATATCAGTTCGCCCTCGTAAGAGATTCAGCAAGTGGATCAAAGACGAGTCTAATGACCGTATAGACGCTTTAAAGACCTTATACGGGTACTCTCACACCAAGGCCAAGCAAGTAGTAGACCTGATCAAACAACAAGATTGGGATGAGATTTTTTCCATTTTAGATCAAGGTGGCACAAATACCAAAAATCCTAAATAATTCCGTATTACTGAATTTTTTAATGAAAGCGGAATATAATGGAAAACGAAGATATTTTTGATGGCCTTGGAGTTGAAATTAAACTAAAATCTAAAGACGATTTTCTCAAGGTCAAGGAGACTCTTACCCGAATGGGAGTGTCGTCTAAGAAAGAAAAAAAACTATATCAAAGTTGTCATATCCTCCACAAACGTGGCAGATACGCCATCATGCATTTTAAAGAGATGCTTGATCTAGACGGACTAGAAACAGATATAGACGATACAGATCTTGGCCGACGTAACATGATTGTAAAGCTTCTAGTAGAATGGGGACTGGTAGAAGCCGTGGATCCAGACGAGTACAAAGAACCAATTATTTCTTTGGCTCAACTTAAAATTATTCCTCATAAAGAAAAGAAAGAATGGCAGCTGGTACCTAAATACCATATAGGAAACTCTTAATTATGCAAACCGAAGTGATTTCTTTTTTTAGTGATATAGACGGTAAATCGTATTATAGTGATCATGCTCATCGTCTAACAAACCAATTAAAACAATTAAATATTCCTCATGATATAAGAAAAAAGCCGTCTTTAGGTTCTTATCAGAAGAATTGTTTAAGTAAGCCACAGTTTATCTACCAGATGTTGATAGAAAAACAAAAGCCTATTGTGTGGCTAGATATAGATTCTGATGTGAGAAAATCTTTAGGGGTTTTTGATATGTTTGTAGGAAACACCGATCTTGCAGTTGCTTGTTCTCATAACAAATTACATGCTGCAAAAGCATCACCAATATATTTGGCATTTAATTCAAAAACTCTAGAGTTTTTACAACACTGGTCGTTTATGGCAAAACAAATGATGCACAATGGAAAATGGTTTGACCATGAAGCATTGATAGGCATTCTTCATTCGTTTTATCAAAAAGACGGATTTATTATGAAATTTATAGGACCTGAATACTGTGTTTGGCCAGGTCAAGAAAACCAAAACAGTATTATTGTTATGGGATTGGCTGATGTTGACTCTAAGAAAGAAGCATTAAAGCAATTAGGCATGAGTGAGGAATTAATACAATGGCAGAGTCCGGGCACAAAATAAAAGGAATAGGTGCTCCTTTTGATACAAATTATTCGTCTTGTTCTAATATAAAACCAACTAATTTTAATTGGTGTGTAGATTCCGCTTCAATAGTAGTACACATTGATCGTGGTTTATTTTTGCAACCAGATAAATCTATATCCAAAACAAACAGATTTGGTTGGGTTTGTGAATCCACACTAATAGTACCTGATGTTTATAATTTTTTAGCAAACAATTATAATACATTATTTGAAACGTATTACAATAAAATATTTACTTGTGATCACTCTTTAATTGAATTACATAATAATTTTGTTTACTGCCCAAATGGAAGTAATTATCCATGGGTCCCAAAATCAGAATGGAAGATTTATAATAAAACAAAGTTATGTAATATGTTTTGTTCTCCAAAATTAAGAACTAAAGATCATTACTATCGTCATGATATTGCAAAGCTGGCAATTGATTTAGGATTTGATGTTTTTGGTGGAGCACACAACACACAACGCACTGTGGTAGATCCCACGAATCCTTGGTCTACAAAATCACAAGGATTAAAGGATTATAGATTCAGTGTAGTTATGGAAAATGGAATATACGATTCGTATTGGACAGAAAAACTGTCAGACTGTTTTGCAACTGGAACCATTCCAATTTATTGGGGTACATCTAGTTTACCTAAAGAAATAAATCAAAATGGTATTATACGGTTGGAAGCAGGAAAAGAAAAACAGATATTAGAGTCATTAACCACTGAATTATACGACTCTATGTCACAAGCAGTAAATGATAATTTTGATTTTGTTAATACTTTAAAAATAGCAGACGATTACTTATTTGACTTAATAAAAGGATAAATTATGCACTTTGTTTCATACTATTACGATAAAGACGAAACTAAATCAACTTATTACAAAGACTGTTATCATCGTTTAAAAGGACAATTAGATCAATACAATTACAAGCAAAGTGTTGATAATATTAATTTTGATAAAGAAGGATTAGATTCTAGATATCACCGTTTAAACATGATCAAACCTGAGTTTTTGTTACAAAAAATAGAGCAATTAAATGATGCTGTTGTGTGGATTGATGCGGACTGTATAGTTAATCACCGTTTAACCGAATTAGAGAATGCAGACTGTGATATTGGATTTTTTATTCGTCACCACGATAATAGAACTCCACATGCAGCTATAATTTATTTTAATAATACAGAAAAATCTAAACAATTTCTTTTAAAGTGGAAACAAATATGTGATATTAAAAAGAACGATCCCACGTACGATTGTACCGAACACTGCATACTGGTTGATCTTTTTAACGAGATAGATCCTACTATTAAATTAGAAAAATATCATAATATTGCTGCTTCTGGTGAGTATAATTTAGGGATGCATCCACAACTGAAAAAATTTAAAGTATGGATTGGAATTAGCCCAGAAGCTTACGAATACGAAAGAAATAAAGCAGAATACGAAAATAAAAAATAATATGCAAATTACTTTTAACAGACTGGGGTGTTACGGCAGACTGGGAAATCAAATGTTTCAGTATGCTGCACTATTAGGAATTGCTAATAAGTTAAATTATACACCAGCCATAAATTATTCATTAAAATCAAATAATCCTAAATTTAACTTAGAATTAGATGATTACTTTAATATAACAGCAAATAATTCTGTTGGTATTCCTATTCATAGGATATTCCAAGAACACGGATTTTCTTTTGATGCAAACGCATTTAATATTCCACCGCATACTGATATATTTGGTTACTTTCAGTCTGAAAAGTATTTTAAACACATACAAAACAAAATTAAACAAGAATTTACGTTTAAAAATGAAAACATCCTAAAAGAAAAATTTAAACCATTAAAGGACAAGGTAAAAACGCCAATTGTAGCTCTTCATATAAGAAGAACCGACTACACAGAACTTAATAATTACTATCCTTTTTCTTTTGAGTATTATAAAAAATCTTTGGTATTATTAAAAGAAAAAATTGGTAATTTTTGTTGTATTGTGTTTACTGACGATATTGTTTGGGTTAGAAATAATATTAATAATCTTTTAATAGAAGATATTAATTTTGTATTACAGCAAGGGTCAAAAGAAGAAGATTTGTATTTTATGACTCAGTGTGACCATAACATTATAGCAAATTCTTCTTTTAGTTGGTGGGGAGCTTGGTTAAATAGTAATCCAAATAAAATGGTTATTGCGCCCTCTGCATGGTTTGGTTGTGACGGACCCCCAAACTGGCAAGACATTTATTGTAATGGCTGGACAGTATTATGAAAAAAATAAATCTTAAAGATGTTACTTTTATAATACCGGTTAGATTGACAGACAACGATCGTGTTTTAAATTTAATAACAAATTTAAGATACTTAAATAAGTATTTTGATACTAATATTATTGTGAAAGAATACGATTCAGAAGCAAAAGCAGATAAGATTATTTTAAATTTTACAGACGTTTTGTATATGTTTGAAAGATGTGAAAAAGATGCTCCATTTCACAGAACACGCCTTTTAAATGATATGTTAGCTGTTAGTAAAACTGATATAACAGTTAATCATGATATGGATATAATTTTAACTGTCGATACAGCTTTAAAGGCTAAAGATATGATAAAAAATAAAAAATTTGATGTTATTTATCCTTATGATAAAGGAACTCATCAATGTAAAGAAATATCAAAAACTAATTTATATTATTCAGAATTTATAAAAAATACAGAATTAAAAATTTTAAATAAAATAGCAGAAGAAGAAACAAAACCATATGGAAGTGTACAAATGTGTGGAGGATGTATATGGTTTAATACCACTGCATATAAAACTGGCGGCGGTGAAAATGAATTGTTTGTAGATTGGGGCCCTGAAGACAGAGAAAGACTTTTTAGATTTGAAATATTAGGATATAAAATTGGATGGGTACCAGAAGGAAAAATTTTTCATTTAGAACACAAAAAAGCAAAAAATATTGATCAAAAAATTTGGCCAGATTATATTAAAAATAATCATATAAAATATGATTTAATAGTAAAAATGAACAAAGAACAAGTTGAATATTTTGCAAAAATAAATTGTAAAAAATTTAAATAAAATGGAACGTGTTATCAAGCAGCTGAATGGTTTTTCCGGAAGCACTGTTTTATTAGTAGAACAGGACGATACTTTATTAGTTAAAAAAATTAATAATGTAGACAGAAATTACATTCAGCTTACAAATTTATACAAACTAGGTTTTAATGTTCCTAAAATTTATAAAAAAGAACAAAATATATTAAAAATGGAATATATTGATGGTCTTGATATGAAAACGTATATTTCAAATTATGGTATAAATGCGTTATATGATTTTATAACAACAACAATACAACAATTTAAAGTAAACGAAAAAGAAAAAAATTATACTGAAACGTATAATAAAAAATTAACATGGTTAGACAAACAATCGGTATTACCATTCACAAAAAAACAATTAATTAAAAGATTACCAACAAATCTTCCAAGTTCTGTGTATCATGGAGACATGACATTACAAAACCTAATATACAACAAAACTAATAAATTTTACATGATTGATACTGTCACAACAGAATATGATTCTTGGGTTTTTGATTTATCTAAAATGAGACAGGATTTAACGTGCCATTGGTTTATTAGAAACGAAAAAGATAATAATTTAGTGACATATTTAAATATTTTAGAAAATAAAATACTGTCTGAGTATCCTGTCATAAATAATAATGCCTTATTAATTTTGATGTTGTTGCGTGTATTTTTTTATGCTGATAAAAATAGTGATGAATATACTTTCTTGTTGAGTGAAATTAAAAAATTATGGAAATAATTATCCCAGCTGCAGGTCTATCTACACGGTTTCCTAATATGAGACCAAAGTATTCTTTGACGGATTACTCTGGTAATCTTATGTTAAAATCGGCACTGATGCCTTATATTGGTAAATATAAAATAAATATAGGTATTTTGAAACAACACGAAGACGAATATTCAATATCAACACTACTGAAACACGAATTTAAAAAAGATATAAACATTATAATGATTGATAAACCAACAAAAGGTCCAGCAGATACGGTTTATCAAATTATAAAAAAATGCAAATCAAAGTTTAAACAAGGATTCTTGATCAAGGATTGTGACAGTTTTTTTGATCATCAGATTTTAGATGAAAATTATATCTGTATATCAAAATTTTCTGATAATAATTTAATAAAAACACCAGCATCAAAAAGTTATATCTTAAGTAACGATCAAGGAATTGTACAAAATATAGTAGAAAAAAAAGTAATATCAGATAAATTTTGTGTTGGTGGTTATCGATTTAAAACTATAGACATGTACGTAAAGGCATTTAATGCAATCAAAAACAATAACGGAGAAATGTTTGTTTCTAACATAATACAGCATTGCCTTGCAAATAATCATATTTTTATAGAAAATACAGTTTCAAATTATACAGATGTAGGAACAGCAGAAGAATGGTTTAAATATAACGATAAATCTGTTATATTTTGTGATATAGACGGAACTATAATCAAAGCACAAGCTAAAAGCGATTACGGATTGAAACCAACTCCATTATTAAAAAATATAAATTGTATTAAAAAATTAATTGATGAAAAAAATCAAGTTATTTTTGTTACTGCTAGGCCAGAAAGTGCCAGAGCACAAACACAAAAAATGTTGAATGAACTCGGATTACACGGTCATTCTTTGATTATGGGATTATTAAATTGTAAACGAATACTAATAAATGATTTCAATGCAGCTAATCCACACCCCCGTGCAATAGCTATAAATATACCAAGAGATAACGATACCTTAGAAAGTTTTATATGACTAATAAAGAAAAACCAAATTTATTTGAAGAAAGAATGAATGGTTATGGTGGAGGTTATAACAATTCTCAAAATTATTTAAAAGGATTGGATGATCTATGTGTATTTCATGGCATGAATAAAAATCATAATGTTTTAGAATTGGGTGTAAACGATGGAGTAAGTACAGTTTTATTTTCTTACTACGCCCAAACTGTAACAGGAATTGATATTAATAAATCAAATAAATTACAAAATAATTTAAATTTATATAATAATATTATTTTTAAACAAGGTAATATAGAAACAATAGTTCCAGAATTACCTGATAATTATTTTGATTTTATCTATATAGATGCAGCTCATGAAAAGCCATCTGTTTTGCGAGATATTAATTTGTCACTACCAAAATTAAAAAATAATGGAATAATTTGTGGTCATGATTATATTGTTCAAGAAGATCAAATTCATGGAGTTTGGGGTGCAGTAAATGAATTTTTTAAAAATAAAAAAATAAACACCTTTGAAGATACTAGCTGGTCTATTCAAATATAATGGAAAACATATATTTTACAACTTTTTATACTGAAGGCGAGCCCACCGATAAAGGGTATGATTTAAAAGAAACTGCAATTCAAATTAAAGAAAGATTAGCTCCATTCTTTACTGATACATTTCTTTTTAATAAAACAAAATTAAAACAAATAGCTGGGAGTGGAGATATATGCAATGAATACGATGAAGCATTGGATATGAATCCAAATGCAAATAATATAGGTTATTTTGATTTTAAACCTTTTATAATTAATTATGTTTTAAGTATCATACCAGAAAATTCTATACTGGTATATCATGATGCAAATTTTAAAAAAAATGCTCAATATTGGGAATCTGATTGGAATAACATAAAACAATTTGCAAATAAGCTGCTTGCAGATAATTCCAGTGACTTGTTTGTTCAAATTGAAAGAGATGGAGTGTTTGTCAAAGAATATGTAAAAACCTACACAATTGATAAATTAATACCAAATCCAATAGAAAATGATATTGTAAAGAATTGTAAATTAATCAATGCTGCCAGAATAATTTTAAAAAATACTCAATTTTCTAGAAATTTTATTAAAGAATATTTAAATTTATGTAAAGATAAAACACTTCTAGCAAAAACACCAAATCCCAATCCAGACTCATCATTTAAATGGTCATGTGGTGATCAAGATGTTTTAAATTGTTTAGTATACAAGTACATTCTTGACGGTAAATTAAAACCACAATTTCCAATATATTCGTTCATGTATAGAATTTTAAGATTTGAAAATCGTCCATTTAATTGGCCTGGACAATCGTGGAATCCACACCCAACAGGAGCGAGTGTAGTTTTAAATGCAGAACTTATAAGACATATGAACAACAAGAACGGATCTAAATAATTTATAACCCGAAAGGATCGATTATGCAAACTATTATGAAAAAGTTTTTTGAAAATAAAAAATACGAAACAATTACAGATTTATGCCATTTAATGGAAAAACACAGATCAGATAAAAGTACACTATTAAAATGGCACAACTATAGTTCTCTATATCATTATCTTTTCAATGATATAAAGGACGAAAAGTTAAATGTTTTTGAAGTTGGAATTTTTGAAGGCGCAAAATCTTTATGGGCATGGGAAGAATATTTTAAAAATAGCAAAATCTATGCTGGTGATATAGACACACGAACATTTGTGTCCAGTGACCGAATTAAATGTTTTTATTGTGATCAAAGAAGTCCAGATGCAATAAATTCAATGTGGTCTTCTCCAGATTTATCAAACTTGATGTTTGATATCATAATAGACGATGGAGATCATTCATTTGTTTCAAACTATACTTTTTTTGTAAACTCGATTCATAAGTTAAAAAGAGGTGGTTACTTTATAATTGAAGATTTATTACAAGATAATGTAAACGATTTTACAGCTCGTGTGAGTGAATTAAAAAATAAATTTAATTTAGAATATATTGAAGTTTTTAATCTTCCAAATCCAGATAATAATCTTGATAACAATATTGTTGTTGTAAAAAAATAAAATGAATAATAAAATCTATAACACTTTTGTAAATTTATTAAAAATATTATGAAAATTGCTTTATGTTTATCCGGTCAACCTAGAAATGCAATTCAAACATCATTTAGAATAAAACAATCTATTATAGAAAATAATGATGTTGATGTGTTTTTACATGCCTGGTATGATTCTAATAATTTAAACTTTGATAAAAGATGCCCAGGTCATTGGAATAGGTCAGCAGAACCAGACATCGATAAAAAACTAATTGAGATATACCAACCAAAAGCTTATATATTTGAAAAACCAAAACATTGGTCAAATCCAAATATAAAAGTATCGGAAGATAATATTAAAAGATTTTTTGATTATGGATTAAAAGATCCTGGTGGAACAGAAACGTTTGGAAGGTATATAGTGGATATATGCCACAGTCAATGGTATTCAAATTCAAGAGTAAATTTTTTAAAAGAACAATATTCTATTGAAAATGAAATTAAATATGATTGTGTTATTAAACTTAGATATGATGTTAGTCCAAATGTAAAAATAAACTTTAATAATGTACAATTTGATGATTCCGTGTTGTATTACCAGCAGCTAAATCAACCATTGAATATGGTGAGTGATTGGTTTACAATGGGATCTAATAAAGTGATGAATGTTTGGAGTAGTTTATATTATTTTATTGAACCTTTGTGTAATCAAGTTATTTCCAAAGAAAATGCATGGTGTAATGAATTGTTAGTACGGGATCATCTTATAAATAATAACGTTACTGCACAACCTATAGATTTAAAAATAACTTTTTAAGGAATTATAATGAATTTTGGTGTATTTTATACATGTTATCGTGAGACGGAATCGGTAGATTATTCTATAAAAATTTTAAAAGAACATTATCCTGATTGTCCAGTATATCTGGTATCTGATGGTGGAGACGATTATTCTTTTTTAGAAACAAAATATACCAATATTAAAACAACAATTGGATACGATTCTAGAGGAATATCTCAACGTCTTACTCCAGAAAAATGGAATAATTTAGAAGTACAAAAAGAAATATTTAAATCGATATATGAGTTTTTTAAAAGAAATGTCGATGCAATTGAATATTGTAAAACAGATTCAATTCTCATAATGGAACCAGATGTTTTAGTACGGGGTAAATTAAATCATTTTCCAAACAAAACAAATGCTCTTTTAGGCAGTAGAGTAAATGATCTTGTAAAAAATGGTTATGGGGGTTTAGGAAAGATACAACCAATATTAAACACACTATCTAAATCCATTAATGTAACACATTATGGTTCTACCCCTGCATTTTATGATAGCTCTGTTATGCTTGAAGTAAATAATTTTGTACAAAACAGACCAGATATAATCAAACAATTAATTAGTACAGATCCGGCATTTGTTTGTTATGATGTATTTTTAACTGTTTTGTTTGGTGCTTGTGGATATAATGAAGTATTTAATCCAGATATTGTAGAATGCTTACGAGTACATAACTGGGAAAGTACAAATAATCCTCTAGTTCATCAATATCGATATAAATATCCAAGAGCTGGATCTGGATATGATGGTAGACATGCTAATGAAATTTTATAACACAATCAAGAGAATCTTTATGAAAAATATTAATAATCTTACTATTGGATTTATCGGCCTAGGCAAACTAGGATTACCTGTAGCAGTAGCAATTGAAACAAAAGGACATAATGTAATAGGTTATGACATTAATCCTGCTGTCAAAGAATACATTAACCATAAAAAAATTCCATATAGTGAAATTTATATGGATGAACTATTACCAAAATCTAATATTACCTTTGCAGAAGTTTCAGAAGTTGTTAAACAAAGTGATATTATTTTTGTTCCTGTTCAAACTCCACACGATCCTCTATATGAAGGTTGCACCAGACTACCAGAGTCTAGAGTTGATTTTAATTATGATGCTCTGGTGGCAGCAATAAAAAATCTTTCAGAAGAAGTAGAAAAGAATGGAAAAGAAAAGATTGTAGTAATTATTTCCACAGTATTACCTGGAACTGTTGAAAAATACATTAAACCAATTCTTTCCAATAAAATTAAACTATGTTATAATCCATTCTTTATTGCTATGGGAACCACGATCAAGGACTTTTTAAATCCCGAGTTTGTGTTATTTGGTGTAGACGATCCAGAAGCAGCAAAATTTGTTGAAAGTTTTTATGCAACTCTTCACAATAAGAAAGTATTCAAAACAAGTATTAAAAATGCAGAATTAATTAAAGTTGCTTATAATACCTTTATTGGTATGAAGATCGTGTACGCAAACACCATGATGGAAATTTGTCACAAGATTGGAGCAAATGTAGACAGCGTAATCGATGCAATTGGTTTAGCTGATGAACGATTGATTTCTACAAAGTATCTTCGCGGAGGGATGGGAGACGGTGGTGGTTGCCATCCAAGAGACAATATTGCAATGTCATGGTTATCAAAAACTCTTAATTTGAGTCACGATTATTTTGAAGATTTAATGATTGCCAGAGAAGATCAAACCGAATGGTTAGCAAATCTGTGTATTGCTGAAAATCGTAAAGTATGCATTTTAGGTAAATCATTTAAGCCTGAAACAAATATTCAAACAGGAAGTCCTGCTGTTCTTCTTGCAAATATCTTGAAAGAAAAGGGGATTGAAGTCGTTCAAACTGATCCATACACTGATGGACAAAAGGCATTTAATGACACATTTGCTACTATAGACAATAACACTGTATTCTTTTTAGGAACTCAACACGATTATTTTAAGACATTAAATTATCCAAAAGGAAGCATCGTAATTGATCCGTTTAGATATATGCCAAATATAGATGATGTCCGGGTTATTAAAATTGGTGGTGAAAATGCATGAAATATCTAAATGGATAAAAAAATACTGCAAGAAAAATAAACTAACATCATTGATTATTGGAATTTCTGGCGGAATTGATTCTGCTCTCGTCTCTACTTTGTGTGCAGAAACGGGTCTTGATACGTATGTGCTTTCTATGCCGATTAAACAAAAAGAAGACCAATTAACAAGAGCCAGAAATCATGCAGATTGGTTAAAATTAAAATATAATAATGTTAAGTTTATTGAAGTAGAATTAACTAATTTATTTGATGTTTTTAAAACAACAATACCAACAAAGTATCATACCGATTTATCTTTAGCAAATACTCGTTCCAGATTACGCATGGTAACACTTTACCAGTACGCAGGTGCATTAAAGGGAATTGTTGTAGGCACTGGAAATAAAATTGAAGATTTTGGCGTAGGATTTTTTACAAAATATGGTGATGGTGGTGTCGATATATCACCTATTGCCGATTTAACAAAAACCGAAGTAAGAAACCTAGCAAAACAACTTGGGATTAATCAAGATATTCTTAATGCGGCACCGACAGATGGGCTTTGGGACACCGATAGAACAGACGAAGATCAACTGGGTGCATCTTATGAAGAACTAGAATGGGCTATGGATTATAAAGGAGAGAACAATAATCTCTCAAATAGACAACAAGAAGTGTTAAAAATTTATAAAAAATTCAACAAAATGAATAAACATAAAATGGTTAAAATACCAATTTATAAAAAGAAATAATAAAATGAATACTATTTTACATGATGGACATTATATACAGTATAACAAAGATATTGTTGATATAAAAAAACAAATTGATGTTTGTAAATTATTAATTAATAAAATACAAACTTCAACAATGAATTCGGGAGAATGTTTTTTGAGTTTTTATCCTTTAGCAAAAAATATTAGATTTTTATCTTCTTATTTTTTTGACAATATTCAAAAAGGTTTAAAACCAAAATTATCAAATAACCCAAGACCTGGAGAAGACTATTTTTGGAAAGAAAAAACTCAAGAAAATAGCTGGTATCCTTGGTTGTGGTCTAGAAATTATAAAAATAATAGTTCTACAAAAGATTCATTAAATAATGTTTTTCAAGATATTGAAAGAATCGTTGATATATCTGATTTTGATCAGTCGTATATTGAAAATTTAAAAAACTATGCGATAGAACCTTTGCCTTTGTATTTGGCATGTTTAGATCATATATTTTGTTTAAATGAAGAATTAAAAAATATTATACAAAATAATGAATTAAATTATGAATGGCCAAATGAACCAGTTTGTGGTTTACAAATAAGACGTGGAGAAATAGCAAAAAATACTACAAACACAGATGGTGCTTGGCATGGAAGAAAAATATATTCGTTGGATGAATATATGGAAAAAACAAAACAAATATGTGATATTTTAAATACTAATAAAATTTTTGTATCCACTGATTCCTCAGAAACAATAGATTACTTAAAAGAAAAATATACGGATTACACTTTTTTTAGTAATAACTATAACAAAACTTTCTTTATAAGATATGACACAAATTGGAAAAAAGAATTTGTAGAATCACCTTCTTTGGAACTGCAAATATGCAAAAAACCAGAATTGATTAAACATTATACAAATTCGTGTTTATCTGATTTGATTTGTCTATCTAAATGTCAAGGTTATGTTGGCGGAATGAGTATGTCAGAATATGGAATTTGTGGCTGGTTTTTACAAATGGCAAAACAAAAAAAGATAACACCATATTTTAATATTGAAGGAAATTTAAAAGAAAAAAATTTACTATTACTATGACCATTAAAGCAGCAATATCATTTTCTGGACAGCCTTGTACATACCAAGAATGTATTGATACATTTATCAATAATCTATACGATAACACATCAAAATGTTTTGGGCATTTTTGGTGGGACGAATCATATTTAAATAAATGCTTTAAAATGCATTATAATTTAAAATTAAACGACAAAGATATTGTAAATAAATTAATAGATGCTTTTAATATTTTTCAGTATAAAACAGAACCGTATACAAAAATTGATCTCACTTATGTTAAAAAATTTAATTTTGATACCTGGAAAGAAACATCATTAGAATACAATAAAATGATGACTCCTATTTTATTGTATGGAGTTTCGTCTCAGCTTGAGTCAATTAATAAGTCAATAAAATTAATTGACAAAACACAATATGATGTTATTATAAGAGCAAGACCAGACTTAATATACATGAAAGATGTCAGATCAATAATTAAAAATTTAAATTTTTCTTCAAATACTATTTTTATACAAAGTTCAAATACGGGAGGACATTTGTATGGAGGAGAACCAATGAACGAACCATGTGATTGGTTTTACATGGGTTCTCCTGATGTTATGGTTTTATTTGCAGAAAAATTAAAAACATCCTTTTCAGATAAATTTAAGAATGGAGTTATTCATCTTAGAGATTTTATTAAATCTGTTGCAAAAGATAATGAAATAAAACTTGAATTAATTAATTTTGGTGCAGTCATATATAAACAAACATCATTATTTAATGATGAATTTAAAAATAAAATTGACGTTTATACTAATGATTTTGATATTGAATCCATGACAATCAAGACACCAGAACTATGGCCGTATTGGATTCATAATGTTGACTTTGAGCATTTTAAAAATTTTAATTATTAATAATTTTTGTAAAAATATATGAAAAAAATTGCATTTATCACCGGTATCTCTGGGCAAGATGGAAGCTATTTAGCAGACTTCCTTTTATCTAAAGGATACGAAGTTCATGGACTAATGAGAAGAAGTTCATTATACAATACTGAAAGATTAGATCATATTATTAATAATCCAGATATAAATGGAAAGCTTTTCTTTCTGCATTACGGTGATCTAACCGATTATACAAGTTTATATAATATTATCATTAAAAGTAAACCAACCGAAATTTATAATTTAGCAGCACAAAGCCATGTAAGAATTTCGTTTGATATGCCGATATATACTGGTCAGGTAGACGGTATTGGTGCACTTAATATGCTGGAGTGCGTAAGACAATATCAAGAAGAAACCGGAGAACGTCCTAAGTTCTATCAAGCATCAAGTAGTGAAATGTTTGGTAAAGTCAGGGAAATACCTCAAAAAGAAACAACAGCACTATATCCTCGTTCTCTTTATGCGTGTGCAAAAGTTTATGGCCATTATTTAACTATTAATTACAGAGAAAGTTATAATATGCACGCTTCTTCTGGAATTCTCTTTAATCATGAGAGTCCAAGAAGAGGAGAGAATTTTGTGACAAGAAAAATCACAAGAGCAGTTGGAAGAATATATCATGGATTGCAGTCTGAATTATTTTTAGGCAATCTTGATGCAATGCGCGACTGGGGTTATGCCGGTGAATACGTAGAAGCTATGTGGGCTATGTTGCAACAAGAAACACCAGATGATTATGTAATTTCTACCGGTAAAATGATTTCAGTGAAAGAATTTTGTGAATATGCATTTAAATTGGTTGGATTAGATTATAAAAAATACATTGTAATTGATCCAAAATATTTTAGACCAGCAGAAGTAGACGAACTATTGGGCGATTCCACAAAAGCAAAAGAAAAATTAAATTGGGCACCAAAGGTAAATGTTTTTGATTTGGCCAAAATGATGGTGGAGCATGATATGAAATTGGCAAAAAAAGAATATTTTACTACAAAATACAACGAAACAAATTTAAATTTTAATAGAGAATAATTAAATTAATTATGACAAATACAACAATAATTACTGCCCTATTTGATATAGAACGGGAAAAGAATGGGGATGGTAGAACCATAGATGAATACCTAAAATGGTTTGATAAAACATTAAGTTTAAATGTTCCTATGGTTATCTTTATACAGGAAAAATTTAAAGATTTTGTTTTAACCAGAAGAAATTTAGATCAAACAAAAATAATTATTCAACCATTAAATAAAATACCATATTACAATTTTAAAGAAAATATAGAAAAAATTATATTTTCTGATGCTTATAAAAATAAGATAAAGGATCCGTCTAGAATAGAATGTAATCTGTCTTTGTATAATATTATACAATATTCTAAATTTGATTGGTTAGAAATAGCAGCTGATAACAATTATTTCAATACAGATAATTACTTTTGGATGGATGCTGGTTGTAGTAGATTTTTTGATGGAGTTAATACAAAAAATCCATGGCCAACAAACAGTAAATTAATATGTGACAACAAACTGACAATACAAGGAAATGTCAATACAAAGAATTATTACAATAATTGGCCAGGAAATGATGAATATATTTGGGATAATAACTGCATTTTAGTTGGTACTTTATTTGGTGGTAATAAAACTATATGCAAAAAAATGAATAGTTTAGTAAAAAATTTATTTGAAGAGTATCTTAAAAGAGATTGCGTAAATAATGAACAAATAATTCTTGGTATTTTATTAAAACAATATCCAGAATTATTTAATGTTTACATAGAATTAAATGGAAAACATTTGCCTTTATTTAAGGCATTGTGTTAATAACAAATATGAAAATAGCATTAATAGGACCGGGCATCATGCCAATTCCTCCTCAAAATTGGGGAGCCGTAGAAAGTTTAGTTTGGGATTACTACGAATATCTAAAAGAAAAGGGAGTAGAAGTTGACATTTTAAATACTCCAGATTTGCGAGCAGTAGCTAATCACGTAAACAATACAGATTACGACTTTATACATTTACATTACGACGATCATGCAGAAGTTCTGAGTCGTCTGATCAATAAACCTTTTTGTGTAACCACTCATTACGGATATATCAAAGATCATTATCCAAATTACGGATATTGGTCCAGAATCTTTAATGGAGTTTTAAATTGCCCTGGTATCATTTCATTGTCTAATGAAATACAAGGATTATTTAAATTATCAGGATTTAATAGATTTACAAGAGTTTTGAGAAACGGAGCAAGAACAAAAGAATTTAGATACACCAAAACTCCTTCTTTAGATTCTTTGTGTTTAGGAAAAGTAGAACCAAGAAAACGACAAGCTGATCTGGCAAACGTTTGTGCTGGTAAATGTAATGTGGATTTTATTGGTCCAGTAATAGACAATAATTTTAAACAAAATGAAACATGCAAATATAAAGGTGTTTGGTCTAAACCTGATCTTTACAACGGATTAACCGAGTATAAATGTTTAATTTTATTGAGTGATGGGGAAGCAGCTCCTTTGGTAGTTCCAGAAGCATTGTCTGCTGGATTGAGTATAGTTGTGTCTGAAACTGCTTCGGCCAATCTGGATCGATCATTACCGTTCATACACGTATTGCCAAACGGTTATATGCATGAAGATATTACTCATATTATTAATAAAGCGGTGGAAGAGAATGCTAAATACAGAGACGACATAAGAAATTATGCGCTCACTCATTTTGACTGGAGCGTTATTTGTGATGAATATCTTGGTATAGTGAAAGATTTTATAAATGAAAATAGCATTTCTAACAATAGCAACCAATAAGTATATTAATTTTATTCCAGGTTTGGCAAAAAGTATAGACACTTTTTGTGAGTTTGACGATATTACTTTGTTTGTGTTTGGTAATCAACCAGTACAAGTAGAGAATATAACAAAACTTAACATAGAAGGTCATTACATCACACACACACCTCATCCGTTAGGAACTATTTTAAGATATCATTACTATATGGAAATAAAAGATAAATTAAAAGAATACGATTATGTTTTTCATATAGATTCTGATATGAAAATTGTTTCAAGAATAGGAAAAGAAATACTAGGAAATTTGGTGTGTGTGCAGCATCCTGGTAGTTTCTTTTGGAAAGAAGATACATCAAAATTTACTTACGACAGAAATCCTGAATCAGGAGCATACGTTTCTTTAGACGATCCTAATCAAAAACAGTATTACCAAAATTGTTTTCAGGGAGCAAGCTCTGAACAGTTTATTAAAATGTCAGAAACTATAAAAGGCTGGTTTGAAAAAGACATAAAGAAGAATTATATTGCTTTATGGCACGATGAAAGTTATATGAATAAATATATGACTATTAATCCACCAGATGTGGTTTTACATCCAGGATACGCTTATCCAGAAATGTGGAAAATGCCGGTGGAAGCAAAAATAATTCATTTACATAAGGATCATAATGAAATCCGAAAATAAAATAATAGTAACAGGCGGATGTGGATTTATCGGATCTAATCTGGTTGATAAACTGATATCAGACGGCCATGAAGTTGTTGTTATCGACAATCTATCTTCCGACGCACACGATCAATTTTATTTTAATGATAAAGCAACGTATTACGAAGAAGATGTGAGTAAAGCTCATGCAGTTAATGGTATATTTGAAAGGCATCGCCCAGAATACGTTTTTCATTTAGCTGCAGAAGCCAGAATACAAAACTGTATTAATACTCCAAGTAAAGCATTAAACAGCAATACTATGGGCACACAAAATATTCTGGAAGCCGCCAGAATGTACGGAACAAAACGAGTAATTCTATCCAGTACATCTGCGATATACGGTTTATCTGAAGAAGCACCACAAAAAGAATCACAAATACCAGACTGTTTAAACATGTACTCGTATTCTAAATGGTTCTCTGAAGGATTATGCAAACTGTACTCTACGCTGTATAGTGTAGACACAGTGTGTATGCGGTATTTTAACGTGTACGGTCCCAGACAGCCTGTGCGTGGCTCTTATGCCCCTGTAATTGGAGTGTTCTCCAGACAAAAGAAAGCAGGAGAACCAATGACAGTAGTAGGGGACGGTTTACAAACCAGAGATTACGTTCACGTTTCTGATATAGTTTCTGCCAATATTGCGTGCATGAATAATCAAACTAATTTAAATGGCGAAATTATAAACATAGGAACTGGAACCGCCCATTCAGTGGTAGATATTGCAAAATCTATGGAAGGAGAATATGTATTTGTTCCTGCCCGTAAAGGAGAAGCAAGACATACTTTAGCAGACAACAGTAAAGCAAAATCTATTCTGGGATGGAGTGTTACCAAAGATTTGACAACTTATTTAACAAATAAAGAATATTTAACGTAATGAAAATTTATACCTTTTATACTCCTTCACATGAAGTATTTTTAAACGAATGGTTTATTCCATCATTAAAAAACACAAACCAAGATTTTGAGCTGGTGGTAAGAAAATTTGATCAGAAGTGCAATACCGGTAAATTCATGGACGAAGGCTGGAATGATACTATGTCTGATAAAATTGATTATATTTTGCATTCTATTGATGAAACTCCAGAAGGTGAATACTTTATACACGCCGACTGTGATATTCAGTTTTTTAAAGATATAAAACAAAATTTGGAAACAGTACATTATGAAATGTTTGATATTTGTGCTCAATCAGATATGGGAAGTGCGTGTTGTGGTTTTATGATTATAAGATCAAATACTAAAACTAAAAAATTATTCCAAGACATAAAAACTTTAATAAAAAATAAAATATTTCCAAACGATCAGATAGCATTAAATGCAATTTATAAAAATTATGACGTTTCTCTTTCTCTATTGGGATATCAATATTTCAGTATTTGGATGAGTAATGGTGGCAAAGTCTGGCATGGAGAAGAGCTACCAGAAATCCCAAACAATTTAATACTACATCACGCAAATTTTTCTGTAGGAATTCAAGATAAAATAAATTTAATGAATATAGTGAAAAATGTACAACAAATACCATCTTGATTTTTTACCAAAACCCAAATACCCAACATATCCTTCATATCATCAAGGATATTATTTGGAAGAACATTTTATAAATTATTTTTGTAATAATGGAATTGCAACTCTAACACAGTTTATCCCAGTATCTTGGACTACTTGTTATAATGACGGGCATAATTTGCAAATTTTACAAAATTATTTAAATTCATTGCATCCAAATTTTGAATATTTTGTGGTTTGTCAGCATGATGATGCTCCCAGAATGCATCGTCTACCACCAAAGACTAAAGTATTTTGTGCTGGTGGTAATTATACAGGTCCAAATAAAATACCAATTCCACTAATTTGTTCTAAATTACCAAACAAATACATTAAACAAAAAGAAAAAGATATATTTTGTTCGTTTGTTGGATCAATTACGCATCCTATAAGAAGTAAAATACTTGAAACATATAAAGCAGATTGTGATTTTAAAATAGAAACTAGTAACTGGTCTTCCACAATTCAAGAAGATCAGATAGTAAAGTTTACTGATATTACTTTAAGAAGTAAATATACGTTATGTCCTCGTGGTTATGGAACCACCAGCTTCAGATTATACGAAGCCATGCAATTGGATACCGTACCAGTGTATGTGAGTGATACGCACGATTTACCTTGGTCAGACGAATTAGACTGGAAACAGTTCTGTGTTATAATAACACCAGATCAGATTAATGATATTAAATCTATTTTAACTAATATAACCGACGAACAATACAACTCAATGAAAATAAAAATAAAAGAATTATATGAGGATTATTTTACTTTAGAAGGTGTATGTAAAAATATTATAAAAAGAGTACAGTAATGAAAATTGCGTTATGTTTATCTGGCCAACCCAGAATAGTTTCTACAGCATTACATTCTTTACAATCTAATTTAATTGAAATAAATGAATGTGATGTTTTTATTCATACTTGGTGTAATAACAAACATAAAGAAAGAATAGAAGGGGATTATCAGAATGAGTGGTCTTTTAACGATTATCCTATTTTACTCCAACAATTAAAACCCAAAAGCATACTAATAGAAGAACAGTTTGATTTTACTAATACCTATAAAATACCAGATTGGTGCTGTAATTGTACCGCACAAAATTCACAATCTATGTTTTATTCCATAAAACAATCAAACGAATTAAAAAAACAATACGAAATAAAAAACAATTTTGAATACGATTACGTTATAAGATCCAGAATGGATTGTTGGTTTAGATCAAGTTTAGACATTTCTGTGTTTGATAAAAATCATATACACGTATCTAATAGAGTACATGGCTCAGGATTTAATGATTTTTTTGCTATTGGCAATAGTAAAAATATGGATAAGTACTCTTCCACGTTTGATAATCTACAGCACCTTTCTTCTGTTTGTGAATTTAATAATGAATTATTATTGGCAGAAAACTTAAAATTAAATAATGTTCCAGTTATAAGTTATGATGCAAAGCGATTTTTGTTTCCATGCGTTGTTAGAGGAAACGGTAAACTAATTCAAAATTAATTGTAAATTTTGTATAAATATTAACGGAGATTTAAATAATGCATAAATTATGCCTGTCAATGATTGTAAAGAATGAAACCCACATCATCAAAGAATGTTTTGATACTATCGCCCAGTATGTTGATTATTGGGTAATTGTAGACACTGGTTCTACTGATGGCACTCAAGATTTTATTAAAAATTATTTTGCAGAAAAGGGTATCCCAGGCGAATTACACGAACGCCCATGGGTAGGATTTGGCCATAATCGTTCGGAAGCTCTAGCTCTATGCGATGGCAAGGCGGATTGGGCGTGGATGATTGATGCAGACGATTTTATTGAAGGCCAGTTTCAATTTCCAACTAATATACCCAATGAAGTAGACGGATGGGCTTTAAAGTTTGCTCGTGGAGAATTTGAGTGGTGGAGAACCCAAATATTCCGTACAGGTAGATCGTGGAAATACATTGGTATTCTTCACGAGTATCCTAACATTGAAGGCAAACAACCCAACATTGCAAAACTGGACGGTAAATATCAGATTGTTGCCAGAACTCTGGGTGCCAGAAATAAGGATATTGATCCAATAGAGAAATATAAAAAGGATGCAGAATTATTAGAAAAGGCATTAATAGACGAACCAACCAATGTTCGTTATCAATTCTATCTGGCTCAAAGCTATTTTGATTCACAACAATGGGAAAAAGCAGAACAAGCTTATCACAAAAGAATAGAAATGGGTGGTTGGGAAGAAGAACAGTTCTACGCAGCTTACCGGTTGGCTATGTGTAAAGGACTGTTAAATAAGCCTTGGATAGAAATACAACAAGCATTTTTGGAAGCATGGGAACTCCGACCAATACGAGCAGAACCATTACATCAAATTGCCAAAATTTATCGTTTAATGAATCATCCCAGACTGGCATTTTTATACGCCAAGATGGCATTAGATCTACCGTATCCAGAACATGATATTTTGTTTGTTTCTGCAGACGTGTACAAATACGCAATTTTAGATGAAATTGCATCCACCGCTTTTTATGCTGGTAAGCCTCATATGGGTTATGCTGCCTGTAAGAAGCTTTTAACTGAAAATCTGTTACCAGAATCACATGTGGAACGTGTTCAAAATAACATGCAACAATACTTGAAGTTTTTTGAAGACACCAAACAAATGCATTTAATAGAACAGATTAACGAACAAGCAAAGAAACAAAGCGAAAAAAGGGATCATAAGCCTGCTCTTTTTCCAGCACAACTTCCAAAAAGAACGTTTAAACAACGAAAAGTAGCAAGTCGATAAGTCATAAATACTCGTATGACAGCAAAATACGACTTATCGATCAATAAAGGTTCTAATTTTGACCTCTGGATTCAGTACTTAACAGACGGAAATACTGGAGTTAATTTAACCAATTATACTGCAGAAATGCAAATAAAGCGGTATAGAGGTGCAGATTACCCTTTATTGTTTGTTAGTACCACAGGATTGACTTACGGTTATACTGGAGGATTTACTACTGGTAAAGCTGGTAGTGGTAGTATTAGTTTGAATAAAAAATATGATGGAACCGGTTTGACTGGAGGAATTTATATCACTTTGGATCATAATTCCACCGAAGCTCTTCCGTACGGTAAGTATTTTTACGATTTGGATCTGATAATAGGCACAACTTATTCTCAGAGACTTGTTGAAGGACGAGTTTCTATCGAAAATGGAGTAGTGCAGTGAAACTAAAAATAAGAGAATCTTCTGAAAAGATATCTTATTTTGATGAAATCGATGAACAATTCAATCATTTAAAAATAAAAATAATTAAAGTGATAAAATATATTATTTTATATTCGGATGATTAAATGAAAATTAAAGTACGAGAAACATTAAACACTATCATTCCCAAGTATGTTTATACTGGGAGAAAAAATATATTCAATTTAAATATTACGGATAAATTTAAGTATTTAATTTTACCAGTACGTATCACTTCGCCAACTACAAAGTATAATAAGGATTTTTTACTTTTTTATGATGGTGGAACTGGGCCGTGGCCATGGGATTACGACATAAGAGTGATGCCGGGAAGAAATGACGTGGCTGCGTTTAATGCGTTAGGTGCACAGCGCATGCCTTTTACTCAATTATCCGATCCGTATTATTTGTGGGGAGCTGATGGTTTACCAGGCCAAACAACCGGATGGACCAGCAATCAACCAGCACAATCATTACGTTATGGTGAAGGATATGACACCAGTGCGTTTAATTTTGTAACTACACGAGAAATAAATGGTTTAGTTCGCGCTTTGGTTCTACAAGGAGTAACTGCAAGCGATACTAAGTACATTTACATAAATTGGTTTGAAAGCCAACGGGATATTGGCCATTACGGTTTTGGTACCATGACTGGTCCATCAGATACTGTGGATCTGGTGACTTTTGACAGTGGAACTAGTTATGTGGAACAACCAAGAGCCATAATATCACAAAATAACCAAGGCAAAACCAAAAGAGAAAATTTCACAGAATTAGCAAATACTATTGCAAAAGTTTTCGATGGAGGCACAGGAACGGATGGAGTGTATTTCCAAGGATTAAGATATTATTTCCCTAATTGCAAATTTGGTGTATATAACTGGCCTACATGGAACTACTATTTTAGTGATGGTCTGAATAATCTTAATATAACAAACAGTGATTTACTAAACAGAATAAACTTTTATGCAGACGCATTTATTAATGGCATGAGTGCAGCATTAAATTCGTTTGACATGCTTATGCCTTCTTTTTATTCTGCTCTTAATTCTCCTTATTGGAATCGCGTGCGTAGCATGCAAGGCATGTCTTTGTGTGTTGCCATCAATAATAAATTAACACAACAAGGAAAACCTACCAAAAAAATCATTCCATTTGTTTGGCCACAGTATGACACAATTGCTACGGGTGGTCCATACCAAGACATATCTTATGCTGGTACTCCTTACGATTACGATTATATTCCACCATTCACTATAATGTTAAACAACGACATGAGGTATGAAGCATTAGATCCTATAGTTTCTGGAGGAGGAGATGGCACTACTGTCTGGCTTGGTGGTGCGTATAGAACTTTGCAGATAATGGGAAGAGTGGTTGACGGAACTGAAGAAGACACAGCACCACAAGACGATTTTAGAAAATGGCCATTTTTACATCCCGGAGGGTCAACTTTTGGTATTAATCAATGGTCAGATAAATCTCTGTATAGACAGGCAGTTTCTGCTCATTACAATTACATGAAAGGCGTTTGTTTAGGAATAACCGGAAATCGTTGGTGGTGGCCGTCTGCAGGTACAACCACAGCTCGTTCTGCAGCAGAAACGTATACACCACTAGAATGGTTGCCGTTAGGTATTTCTTTATCTCCTTACGGGAATAAAGTTGCGTACAGTAATGGTACTTCAGTTACTGGAGCAACTTCTTCTGACGCCACACTAAATATTGTGCGTGAAGTACTTGAGGACAGTAAATACAGAATGCTCACCGAATTTATAGACCTGTGGAACACAAAATATAATGGATAAGTTTAAGCAATATTTTAATTCCTCTAAAAACACGAACACCAAATCTAGTATGGGTTACGTGGAAGGTCAATACAAAACTGATTCCGCTTTTACATTAACACAAAACTGGGAGTCGTATCAAGCAGGTTGTGAATTTATTCTAACAGAAGAAACCTCAAAAACGGCACCATTAAAAGCAGGTCTTGGTATTTTTAAAGCCACTTTTAAAGACAATACCGGAAAAGTAATAAACGTACTGGGATCAAAATCTAAACTACACGAACTGTTTACATTTAAACCAAAACCAGTAGAACCAAAACCACAACAACCACCAGCTCCGGTTTATATTGTTGAAAAACAAATAGTAAAAGCAGATCCGGAAATTACTAAAGAGTTTATAGAAAAAATAGTGGAACAAATGGTTCTTGCTGGCCCACAAGGTCAAATGGGTCTAAGAGGTCCTGCTGGTCCACCCGGCCCTCCCGGACCACCAGGTCCTGTTGTGGTTGCTGAAAGTGCGCCTGCTTCTGGTGTTGCAGGTGCTCAAATTTCTGTTTTTGATTTTGGTGGTCTTCAATCTGAAGTAAATCCCAGCGTTTCTATCGACTTGGGAACCATATAAATA
>Ga0078894_10000212_pt1 | contig 38515 bp, 56 predicted proteins | sample LauGreSu1BDMLBSD_2_FD_67506 | JGI IMG/M metagenome (GOLD analysis project Ga0078894, IMG submission 67506) | Freshwater lake microbial communities from Lake Michigan, USA - Su13.BD.MLB.SD (version 4) (version 4) | ecosystem: Environmental > Aquatic > Freshwater > Lake | place: Lake Michigan... | reverse complement strand
TTTTCTTCAGACAAAATGTCTTGTATTTTTACTGAAGCAGACGGTGAAATAGTAATCATCATAGGTCCTATGAGATATTTATCAATAGTATTTTATAATCTTAATGTAAATAGTTTTATGTTTTTACGCTTAGAATATCAACAGACTACGCATACTAGACCTAGCAAACTAGGATTAGATCATACCTACACTCGACAAAAAACGATTGTGGTATTTCGATGCGACAGTTGCAGTGAAGTCTTTACTAGAGACAAAGGCCAAATAGATTCTAAACGATTAAGTAACAATTATTTTCATGTTTGTTCGAACTGCGATGCTAAACGATTTGCTCAAAAGCGAGGCAAGGATCGTAAAAAGGTATGGGATTTACCTGCATCGAGTCTGATTGACATAAGCCATATATAAATAAAACTCCAAGGAGGAACATAGAATGTTCAAGAAAATCGCAGAATTCTTTACAGGCAAAAAGCCAGACGCAACCCCGGAAGTCCCGTATAAAGTTGAAGCTACAAACAATGCTGAGACAACTTTCAAGTATGAGGATGTCAAACCAGCGGCTGTGGAGTTAACACCAGTTGTAGACTATGCTGACATTGCTATTGCTCAACGCCCTGCTCCAGTAGCAGAAGCACAACCAGCAAAAGCAAAACCAGCAGCCAAAAAGAAAGCCCCAGCAGCCAAAAAGCCTGCAGGAGCTAAAAAAGGTGGCCGTAAGCCGAAGTCACAGGCCTAATAGTTTAGCCTGCTCTCGTAGAGCAAAACTAGCTAGGTTTTTACCTTTGGATTCGCACATTATATCGTGAGAGTCTAAAAAGCTCAGTGCCCACTCATTCGTTGCTGTATTCCAGTAAAAATCTGAGTGTGCTCTGAGCTTTTGTTTTTTGTATCCATCCTCAAGTAGGAGTTGATGATCGGGCATCATACTCGAATCAAAATCTACAAGATAGTCTTCACGGCTAACGCTATAATGCATGGTAGGCCGTACACCACGCCAACTATCCACGACACGCTTGACACGATCGTCTGTCGGAAGGATATACTCGCCTTCACGAATCCAATGATGGTGAACGTCAAGTACAATAGGCAACAGGTCTGCCAGTTCTAGGGAGTCATCGAGCCCCCATGCATTTTCTTCGTTTTCGATGGTAATACAATTCCTTGCTTCTGGCGAAAGCTGTTTGTAAGCGGCCCTAATACCATCGGGGCCTAGCTTACCTGAAATATGTACATTAATTTTAAAGTCCTGAAACGTTTTACCAAACCCCATCATACGGGCCATGTCTGCATGATATTCAAATTCTTCAATTGATCGTTCTACGATGCCCGGATTAATACTTGCAAGAACAGTAAATTGACCAGGATGGAAACTAAGACGAACTCCCCTATTACGAGCAATCTCGCCCACCTTGGCAAAAGCTCGTTCAGCGTATTGTTTAACATCGGGAAGCTGCCAAAAGTAACGCCAAGTTGACTCAGTGTACACAGGCAGTAGATCGCTACTGAGACGGACCATTCTGAGTTCATTTTCAAGGTTACCTACTCGTTCTACAAGGAGTCTAGTTGACTCGATGTTCTGTTTCATCAAGTCCCAGAGCTTTTCCTCTGCCGTAGATTTAGTTTGTCGATTGAGCCAAGCAACAGTAGTTGACCCGGTGTTGTATTTTTTACAATCGTCCTTAGGTTTAATGCCGTCTACTTGACTCGGGTGATCGATCCATTTACATGCGAAGCCAATTTTCTTAATCATTCCAATGCCTTATAATACCTGCGATAATAAAAAAACACGTTACCACATGTATTATAACCCAGAACGTCTTTAAAAATAAAGCAATTCGAGCTTCTTTCAGCGTAAGAATAGGAACATCTGGGCGATCTTCATCAGTTTCACCTAACAAATGGCCGGTAGCCCTCGCCCAAATTTTTTCAAAACTGTTCATTAATGATTTCTCTTTCCATCGAAAACACAAACAAAGTAGAGGGTATTAGATTTTGATCTGTTATGAACACGATGGAAGGCACCGTCTGGAATCAGTACAACATCACCGCCTTGAACATTAAAACGCTTGTCGTCTATTTCCATTTCACCCACCCCAGATACAAAATAATAGACTTCCTCTTGTCCAGTGTGGCTATGACCTCTAGTGCTTTGTCCTGCCTTTAAGTCTGTGGAACTTAGCACTAGGTTATTCAAAGTTTTATTGTCTTTGAGCACATAGGTTTCGTTGTCTTTAACAACTTCACCTCCTACATTGTATATGCTCAATTTCATATTAGCCTTCGTAGGTTGCTGAATTACCTGCGTGTTCAAATACTTCTACTGATTTGATACGCACTGACGGATTTAAAGGATAACGATGATTACCATTCTTCAGCAACCAGTCCATTTTATCGTAGCACATCTTAGCAAACATTTCACAGCCTACACCTTCTACAATACGTAGATCACAAACTCCCTGTCTGCGATAAGGTTCAGTTTGTACTCGATCTGAACTACCGTCATGATCGGGATTACTGCTCCATCCTGCCATTGCTTTGAAGCGTTCCAATAGTGGGTCATCTTGTGCAATCACAGTAGTGTGATCAAACATATGATCTGCCCAGGTCTTGAATTCTTTAAGACCACCGAAGTCCATACCCCAGTTCTTCTCGTCTAGTGTATCACATTCGAATACCAGTTTGATACCTATTGAGTATCCGTGTAGTAATGAGCAGTGGCTGTGGGTGGCACGCCATTGTCTAAAACAGCATGACAGACCTCTGTCGTTGCCGTAAGTTTTTGTTGAGTAGAATTTTGCCATCTCTAGTCTCCTTTGTAAGGTAGCAAGTTTGACGACATGCAGAGTTTATATAGCGGGATGAATGACGTTGAAAGTCCGCTGTATGTAATTATACGCTCTTAAGCGTAAAGGTCAAGCATTGTGGCGACCAATTGCTCCAAACGGTAACCATGTTCCAGGATTGCCCGATACTACACAAATCCAACCTACATAGTTCCCGTCGTGGGGTTCTGTATTCCAGCAAATATCACCTTTGGTATAGATACCAATACTTGGATGCTCACTGCCAGAAATAAATTTCTTGCCGGTTAGACTAACCGGACCTTTAACTTCTAGGTCGACTGAAGTGTCTGGACTATTAACGCCGATGGATACTTTACCGAATAGTTTAACAGGGCGGCTAACATTTTGAGCATGGCCAATAACGATTTCGTTATTGCCTAGCTTAAAGTCTTCCATGCTGTCTACTGTTATTCTAAAGTCTTTTGATGTTCTAATACCGTCATTGTTTACTGTTAGTACACCTGTATTGTTTATAGTAACTGCCTTTAATGATACAAATTCAGCATTAATATCGCCCATAAACTTAGCTGACCCGCCTACTACTAACTTCTCAAGTGTACCTAATTTAGTTAGGTTAGACTGGCTGATATTAGGTCCAATAGATCTTGAAGAAACAGCTAATTCTCCGTTGATATAATAAGACTTTCCTTCCCCTAAGTCAAAACTTTCAGAACTCCACAGTCTTTCAGGACCGTTTCTTAAGATTAACTGGCGAGTGAGATCTTTTGCTCTCCAAGCTAATCCGACTCCAAACACAGATACATCACCTGGTTGAGCAAATATTACAGAGTTAGCGCGGCCATCTTTGTCGTCAGTGATGATATTTTTAGCGTACACTGTTCCGTTTACTCTTAGTACGCCGTTGTTAAACCGTTCGTGACCGATTACAACTTCACCGTCGCCTTTAATTGTTACTCGTGCAGTGTTGTCTGTTACAAGATCTAGATCACTATTAGTAAATGTACCAATCTGACCTCTACCGTCAACGGGTGCGCCTAATGTAATTTCTACATTGTTTTCTAGTACAGAAAGGGTAGCGTTAGGGCGGTCAGTATTAATGCCCAAACGATTGAGTGCGCTGTTAAACGTAGCAAATTCGCCAAGGTTAGTATCGCCATTTACAATTAGTGATCGTAAATTACCTACTTGTCTAAGGCTACTGCGGATAACACCTGGCCCTAACTCTTTAGCTGTTAGAACATCTGCATTGTTAATTTTAAATGCTTTGGATGCTTCAAGGTCTAGACTGCCGTTAAGGTGTAGTCGATTTCCGGCCTTGTAAGTTAGGGAAGTAGAAGTGTTGCCGTCAGTCCACTCAAGTCCTTGCCCTTCTAGTTTGTCTTCTGAATTTGCGGTGTAATTAGCCATAGATAAAAGTCTCTTTCGAGTATTTATCTATGGCTTACCTTGTTAACTTGATACTTTAAGTAGAATGGTTTCTTCGTTAATACGACCATTCATTTTAGTATCTGTAGCGTTGATTTCGTCTAAGAACTTACGCAACTGTACCTTACCTGCCGCCTTAAACTCTTTGAGTTTTTCTTCGGGCTTACGTAGGGTCTTGCAAATACTCTGCGTCTCGTTAAAGCCGGTGATACTAGTACCTTTGACACCAAGCTCCATATATTCGCCTGCTACATATTTGCCCAACTTGCGGCTTTTTGTGTTGTAAACCCACAGTTCCTTAGCACCAATAATGTCAGTAGGATTAATACTTACAAGTTTCAAAGGCTCGTTGCTCTTCATGTACTTGAGTTTAGCAACAACCTTGTCTTTGCTCACTGCCTTAGTCTTGCGTGGAGCACGATTAACCTTGGCTTCTTGCATAAGCATATTACACGCTGATTCGATTTCTTGCAGGAATGCAATAAAGTTCTTAATCTGTTTACGGCTACGATGACTGTAACCTTCACGCAACTGCTCATCAGCTTTGCCGCCGGCAAGCTCGTTCAACTCTGCCAAATCGCGAGCATAGAAGTCACGGATAATACGGGCATGTGCGGCTTTGGCGCCTTTGCCTTTGAGCAAGTTAAGCATCTTAAATGCCTTTGGATCAAAGTTTTCGGGATCAACTTGAAATGCATGATATGCATCTTCAATTTCTTCAGTCATTGCATAGGCGGCATCTCGTACACGTTCTTGAATAGTAGGGACATATACATCCACTTTGGCTGATTCTTTCTCGGCGGCTGCAACTTCTGGATCAATATCGTCCTTGCCGTCATTGATGACCTTGACAATTTCTGCCCGCAACCAAGCGGCACTGTCTCGACCTTGATTAAAGTCGGGACGTTGAGCCTGCATGCCTCGGTTCAAACAGGCCGCTACGGCACCCATAGTAGTACCAACCCGGCTGTCTTTGACTTTCTTAAAAGCCGAAATGTCTGCTTTAGTGCAACCAACGCTTTCCATCCAACGAGCAACTACAGGTTTATAAGTTTTAATTTCGGACTCAAGACGATAGTAGTCCATTGCGTTACGAAAATGCTTATGGAACTTGTCGCTATCCCAAGTCTCACAACCTTCCCATGTTGGGCTAGTGTCCTTGACTGCACGAGTACGATGGGCAATAACTTGCTTTTTAGTTACACGGGTTTTGGTTGCGGCTTTTGCCATTTCAAGCTCCTGTTTGTTTAACAATATGTATATTATAGCACCAAACTTTGGTACTGTCAACGCCTAAGTTATCTTTTTGGACACGATATATTCGTGTAATTGGCTAGCCATTACAGCGTATCCATTTTGGCTAGGGTGGGCACAGGGTGTAACAAAGTCAGTTGGGCCCTTCAGTTTATGGCAATAATCATAAAATCCGCCAGCAACTAAATCTGGACGACCCTCCATAATTAGTAGCATTTCCATAAAACTCCTCACGCCGCCTGGCTGACAAAATGATCCCCACGGTATTGAATTAATTAATTCTAAATGAGTTTCACCTAGATGTTTAATAAAATAATCTTTGGTTATTCTAATATCAAACGCACTGCCGACAACTAAATGAAATCCGTGTGCTTTGCAAAACATTTCTGCTTCTCGAATGTTTAATAATGTTTCCACACATATAAACTTTTCACTCCAGATTGATTCGGCATACGCTTCCCATAATTTTTTATTTGTGGTATTTTTATCCCACGGGTTCGGCCACATAGTGTAAAAATGATTATGTTCCGGAAAATCTTTATTAACAAAATCAAATCGTTCCATACCACTAAGCATGAGTACTACAATACCTTTAGAAGCGTTTTCAAATTTAATTTTAGGATGTAGATACAAATTCTTTACAGCACTTCTATTACCAGTGCCTAGACATCCTAGGTTAATAGGAGTCCAATCTGGCATATGATTATTGCACAACTGTTGTACCCAACTGTTATCGTACATTTGATCAAAAATTTCTAAGGGGATCTTTAACGTATCAATTTGACCGTTGTATCGATCCCAAACTTCTTTCGGCCAACTACCTACACCTTGTGTAAAACTATCACCTAGGCCTATTACAATCTTTGCACCAGGTGCAATAGTTGGAATCATTCTGTTGTACATAGATTAAAATAGTTATTATAGTAATTAAAAAGTTCTATATGAGCGTCTGGAACTTCTGTTTCGCGTTGATTAAGTACTTGGTAGTTATGTTCTAGAATATCTTTCATAGACTGAATCCATTTAAATTTATCAGGTATTGCATCAATTCTTTTTATTTCTTTTATAATTGCATCAAACCGATCAAACGTTGGTAAGTCGTCGTAGCTTTCATCTATAAACGGATGAAAGGTCTTATATCCCATTTGTTTTAACTTTTTTAAACTTCCTCTATTACCTAGAAAGATGAAAGGGTGTTTACAGGCTATTGGTTTAAATGTTTTTTCGCTAATGAATACAGTTTCGTCAGCATCAGAAAAACTAGCTTCAGAAATAATAGTTACCCAAGTATCTAAGTATATTTGATCCATTATTCGATTTATATAGTATAAATCATCTTTTTCATTATTAGCAGTTTCATATACTAATAAAGGCAACAACTTCCTAGCTTCTTCCATGGCTCGTTGATCAGGCCACTTATTTTCGATACGCGGTATATGTCCACCGTAATCGTTAGCACTAACTAATCCCTTTGATAGTAATTTTTCTTTATATAACATAAGAAAAAACCAACTTCGGTGTGCTCGTGTTCTTTTATTAAGACAGTTGTAAGTCCTTACTTTTGTAATGTTATATTTCTTATAATCTAAGTTAGCAGTTACACTTGGCAGGATATTAGAGTTTTTAGCAATCATCTGTATGTCCTTTTCAAAGTGAGGGTATGAAATTACCTTAACTCTTGATGTAACAGATTTATTATTAGCCCACATACTATACTGACTAGCGGCTAGCATATTGCCAGTAACATACACAATACACGCAGGATCTAGATCAATACGTTTACATTCTTCGTGAAAGAACTGCCACAACCAAGGAGTTTGATATCCTTCAAGGCACTGATCTAATAGCAATAATGCTTTTTTATTTCTAAGTCTATCTAGCTGTTGGTCAGTTAAGTAGTCAAACAAACTCTCTCTAATATTGTCTTTATAGTAGTTAGCACCAGCCCACCAGTTGGGGGATTCTCCAACACCGGATGCAATGATGCAATGATCTAAGTCAACAGAGTCGCTAAAATAATTTTCCAGAGAGCTATGTACTCTATAGTGTTTAATAGCACCCATAATGGCACTAGGTCCAAATCGGTTTGGACCAATGTCGTCTTGATATGCAACAAAATTTCTTCTATTTTCTAAATCTTCAAACACAAAGTTAATCACATTAACCGATCCTTCCAAGTTAACGGCGTAAGGTCGTTGACTATTTCCAAAGGAAAACTATAATCAAATGGTTTAGGACCTTGCTGTTTGATCCATTCTACAGTTCTTTTTACAGATTCGCGTACATCAATTGTGTGTATGTAACCTAATAACTCTCGTGCCTTCTGCGAACTACAGGTGGCATACTTTACTTCGTTAGGTCGATCGGGCATATACATGAAACCCCTAGTATAACCACACTCGTCGGCTACTATCTCAGCTAGCTCTTTGATTGTTATAGTTCCTTCATCCGGACCGATGTTTACAGTTTCATATGTGTAAGGTCCAAATGCCAGTTGTTCGATGCAGTAAACACAGTCATCTATATAACTAAAACATCTCTCTTGACTGCCGTCACCGTAGATTATAGGGGGCTTGCCCTGTAGACATCTATTAACCATTATACTTACAACATTTCTAAACGGATCATCATATCTTTGTCGCGGTCCGACAATATTGTGAGGCACTGCAATGTTCCATTCGATTCCATGCACATGACTCATAGTCTTTAATATATCCTCGCTTGCCACTTTGGCAATGCCGTATGGATCGGCAGGACATGGAATATCAGATTCTTTAAAAGGGGGTTCGCCATGGCCATATCTAGCCATGCTCGAGCAGAATACAAACCGCTTTACTTTTAATGATACGGCCGCGCTAATGGTACCAACACTGGCCTGAAATATGTTTCTAGTGATAAACGCAGGACTAAAGATGCTAAGACCTTCGTGTGCTGTGGCCGCGCAATGAATAACAATATCAGCCCCATGCATGATCTCAGTCATCTTTTGTTGATCGCAACAATCAACTTCGTGAAATTCTACAGCAGCCGGCACATTAGACTTATAGCCGCCTAGAAGAATGTCGTTGCCAGCCACGGTATGACCTAGTTCTAACATTCTATCTGCTATGTGACTACCTAGGAATCCAGCCACCCCTGTTATAAAGATCTTCATATTTTTTTGCAATCCAAGAAAAACTGTTTGTATTCGGGGAAAGTTTCTAAGAAATTAGTACCCCTTCTTCGATCAAACTCGGTAAACCATCGATGAAAATCTGTTCGCCCTTCTTTGATCTTGCTGTCATCGTAGGTAGTTGATTGCATGTAATCAACTACTCTTCTAAATTTTTCGTACTCTAATTCGGTAAACTTCTCACTGCTATTGTTATCTACATTTTGTTTCATAAACTCTAATGCATCTTGCATATAGGGCATAAACTGCTCTTTAGGCAATATATTCATGTCGTACTGTAAGGGTTCTTTTAGATAAGGTGTATCAAATCGAATCCTATGTTCGTGTAGATGGTTGTACCATCCGTATTGTTTTCGCCACTCTAAAAACTTAACTAGCAGGCTTTTAAAGTTTGTAACAGTTAAGATGTTAAATGTTACCATGAATGTTATTGGAGTTGGCGTGTTAGTTAAATAGGTATGAAAGTTTTTCTCCCACACTTCTAAGTCTAGTCCAGTACGTATATACTCAGCAGGTTTACCCCATGTATCTAAACTGGTAAACATTTTAAATCTTCTAATTTTGTTTGTTGCTATTAGATGTTTTACCTTTTCTGCCAATCGGTCTACTAGTACCGTCTTTACTCCTAAGTTACTGTTGATATTCAGCTCAAGATTTGGTAAAGGATTCTTTTCAAGGTCTTCTAATAGCTTCCAAGTACTTTGATGCAACAACGGTTCCCCGCCGGTAATTCTAAGAATATTAAGAGTTTTTCTAACCTCAGGCCACCACTTCCACCAAGCGTCTACATAAGGGTTATCTTCTTCTCGAGGGTAAATTTTTAACCAATCGATATCACTGCGATGATTACGCACCATATCGTACGGGCCAAATTTTTCTATCTCTTTGTAAAAACTGCTAGATGCTTTTGGATGGCAGTAGCCGCATTTGAAATTGCATTCGTTGCCAAAACTAATTTCAATATACTCAGGGTTAATATTAAAATCGATATCACTAGTAACAATTTCTTCTAAACGGTCGTGATTATAAATGCTGGCATTTCTTTCGTGACGGTCACTGATGTAATCGTCGCCCATAGATTCGATATTCCAACAGTACTGACACCCACTAGGCTTTTCACCGTTTAGCATAGCAATACGTTGATTCTTTTTTTCGCTAGTGTTATGTAATGCACTAGGATGCTCTGCTATTTCAGCTAACGGAATAGCATGAGGCGCCGGGTGGTAACAACTGTGTGTTTCACCTGTTTGAAGATAGATTGTTGTATGATGCCATTTTGCCAGACAAAATGTCGGGCTAACACGATCTGTGATATCTTTAATTTTAATAATTTTATTTTTATCAACAGTCATTTAATTTAATCTCTTTAAGTGTACCGAGCGATTGAACATCAATTGTAGCATCAATTTTTCCAAGAGGCATATATTGCCATGCAGTATTATATTTTCTTCCAGCAATTAGCCATTCCCTAAATAGATTGCCCTGCATAACAGTGTTTCTTGAGTTGTTTACATCGATATAAAAACTGTTATAAACACTATTCCATTGTGACATAACATCAAAATGTCTGCAATCGTCGTTATCTATATATGCCTGAAAGCTGTCTTTGCCGCAGATGCAATGTTGTAGAAATACATTACACGTGAGATCATAATCTAAGTATTGCCAATCACCTACATCGTGCATGTATTCTCGAGCAGATAAATTAGAAAGTTCTAACAAACACACATCTGTTGTTGTTGATTTTCTTTTATTAGGGTAGTGTAATTGTAGATCGTGGACTGCTAAATTTATCTTGTCTAATTCTCGATACCAGTGATCAATGTTTGCAGGATCGATAGGCGGTTGATGCGGATACCACGACCTATAGCAGGTTGCTGAAGTAAAAAATCGATGTATACTGTTTAGATTATCATTTGAAAAGAGGGTTTGATCGTTTACCTCAAACGGAAAAGTGTTATCCGGAAACTGATCATTAAAATGTTTGATGGCAGTAATGAGAGCAGAATTCTTTGAGGACTTTGAAAATAAATCGTAGTCAACATTGGAAAGTCTATTAGCATTAACTTGCCACTTCGAATTAGGCGACAGAGAAGCTAGCCATTTATCTACTACGGGATTTTTTAGCAATTCTATTTTTAATTCTTGATTTTCAAATATACAGGACAGGTGCATTAACATAATTATCCTGTGTAAATTCTTGCCAAAAAAAAGTCCACCGAAGTGGACTAATTTAAGTCCAAAGTCCGTGTCGAACTTTGATTAGACGAATCATCATGGCTTCATCTTCTTTTTCATAATCTGCTTCGATCTTTTGTAGCAGTTTATGCGCCTTATCGCTTTGTTTCTTAAGCACCGGATCTTTTGGAGTATTCCAACTTAACTTGCCGCCATTGGCTAGTCGCTGTGCTTCACAGGCCGCAGTCCACCCACTTGCTTCGTAAGGATCGGGACGATTACGATAAGTTTGAGTCCACCATGTATACAAGTCTAGTATCTCTTGTGCCTTGACTGCTTGCGGAGTAAGTTCACCAAGACCTTTAAAGTCTGCACCAACTTCGTCTTCTTTCCAGCGGAGTTGACGTTGCCATTCTAAGTTGGCCAATCCGCACTCGGGACTGCGCCATGTGCGCCACCGGAACCACCCACTAGCATACCAAGGTGCTTGAAACTTTTTACGTGCTTCTTCGTCCCAGGCAATATGCCACCATGCTAGTTCTACTTCAACAAAATCAACAAGCTCATTAAACAAACAAGGGAGAAAACGATTACCAACGTCACACCAGTTGCCAGGCTTAATATCTCTAGCATGGGCAGTGAGACTATGAGTACGAGTAACCCACCGATTGTTAATGTAATATTTGATGCTATAAAGCGTATCAGGAACATAGTAAACAACCTTTTGTAAATAATCTAAACCTTCCTCGGCCAACCAATAACGAAAGTTATGCCGCATTTGAGCAGTGGTAGTCCACTCATCCCACTGTTCAGCAGTGCCCATTTTTAACTTAGCGGTTCCGCGGATCCAGTCTGCAAATTTACTGCAAGTCCAATAGTGATTACGCATTTTTTAGAACCTTATCTTTTTCTGCGTTAACTACCCGTTGACGCAATTCTGTTGTTGAAAAACTATGTTTACGTTCGTTGAAATAGAATTCCATTTCGATATCACTGCCTGTAAATTCTTTACCGTGATACTCTTCACCTAGTATTCTAACATCAATTGGGTATGAAAGCAATATGTCACGAAGCTCTTTCTCGGTGGCATATACTACCACTTCGTCTACATACACACAGGCACTTAACTGAATAAACCTTTCAAACACACTTTGAACTGGTTTATTTTTCTGCGGCCTATCTATAGTAGGGTCTGTTTGTAAACCAACAATAAGGTAATCACACTTTTCTTTTGCTTCACGGAGCATCATGATATGCCCTGCGTGAAACAAATCAAACGTTGAACAGGTAAATCCGGTAGTCATTATTTTACAAACGGTTTCAAGTCGGGAGGTGTCCAGCCCACTGGTTTCAAAACTTTTCCATCTTCACGCTTACGAACCTTGCCTGTTTCTTTGTCAATCTTGGCAAGGTTAGTGCCAATTACTTCTCGCCAACCGCCTTCTGCATCAAAGCCGCCGCTATGGATTGCTCCAACAGTAACAACGATAAAATCTAACAGTGCATCCAATTGCTCAACACGATCATTGTTATCTAGAGCAACTTTAAGTTCTTTCCACTCTTCTTCCATAAGGTCCAAGTACAATTTGTACTGTGCCTCGTTGAGTTCCCCAACCGATTGGTCAGAAGCCCGCATAAATTTTTCTTGATCGCGGAACGGATTAGTCATCTTTTTTACCACCAAACAGTTGCAGGAGTGAAAGGAACAAGTTAATAAAGTCTAAGTATAGGGTTAGTGCGCCACGAATCTCAGCAATGCCGCCATTATCAACACTGACTTCTTGACGAATTTGTTGTGTATCGTAGGCAGTTAATCCTAAGAAGATAATAATTGCAATAGCACTGATAACCATTTGAAACACAGTACTACCAACGAAGATGTTGACGATACTTGCAATGATAATTGCAATTAGGCCAACAAACAATAATGAGCCTAGCCCGCTTAGATCTTTCTTAGTAAAATAACCATAACCGCTCATAACACCAAATAGGATAGCACCACCCATAAAGGCACTAACAATACTGCCCATATTATAAACAGCAAAGATTGTGGCAAAACTCAAACCCATTAAGGCCGCAAATCCATGCAGGCAAAGTTGTGCCATGCTCTTAGTTGGACTAGCATTGAGTAAAATGCTCACACCAAAGATTGCAACCAATGGTGCAAAAATAACGATCCATTTCATAACACCTGTAAAGAAGAATGCCAACAGTGTAGCATTGGTCCCTACAAGGAAACTTACAATCATGCTAGTTAACACAGCCAGTGCCATGTGTCCATAGACTCGCCCCATTGCTGAGTTAATCTCAGTTGCAGAACGATAAATTGATGCTCCGCCAGTATATGATGATCCATACATACTAATTCTCCTTTTAATTATTTACAAACTGTATTGTTCTACAGTGCTTTTTTTCTTACAAGACATAGGCCTGCCACTGTTATCTAAAAACATAGTGCCCCAACGACTATTATTTTCTTCAAACTCGATAAACAGTTTATCATATGCGCAAAATATTCTGATAGTAGAATCTGGTGGCGACCGCTGTACCAAAACTCTAGCCAACAATAGCAAAACCACTGCTACTAGCAAGTGCCTAACATATTTCATGTAAGCACTTCTCTAAACCTGTTAACGAAACTTTCTACATAGCAACTGTATTCTTGGTTGTTATCTTTACCGTTTTGTCTATAGTGTACCCATACGTGATTGTCTTTCTCAATAGTATGCAACACTAAAAACTGTTTTCGATCACTACCTTCCCAGACGCTACCTTCTTTTACTGTTGTCATCTTAGTTCATCCATCGTTAGTTCTTTTCCATATACATGTGCTACGGGTTTAAGCCATCCTGCATTTATTGCAGTTATAAAAATACTTTTATATTCTGCAGGACAACTTTGACTAATTTCAAATCCTGCTCTAGGGCAAGTTACTAGGCCATCAGTTAAGGTAAACTTAGGATCACCTTGCCGTATGGTACGAATATTGCTTTCCCGCATAACAAGTTTCATCGCAAGGCCTCAAGTGTTTGACGTTTGGCTTCTTCTTTAACTTCCGCTTCGTGAATAATTTGCAGTCCGCGAAACATGTTTTCTACAATGTGTATAATAGCAACTTTGCCGTCTTCTGTCAAGTGGCTATACTCCGGACTAACTGTACTTTCATGCCAAACCATTTTGTTGCGGCTAAGTTCAAGCAGACCTCCGTAGACAAGGTCTTTGTTCATGCTTCGTTTTAAATCAAATTTTCTCGCCATTTTCAAAGCCTCGGAAAGTGAGAAATCGTGGAAAGCGTAAAGAATAAGTGCCATCCTGATTTTGTGTGATGGCATCGGCCCTAACTTCAACAACTTTGCCAACCACCGCATCGCGGGCAGTCCAATAAGCTTCACGGTCATTATCAGAAAAGCCACTACCAACATTAACAACAATATCTCTACCATCATCGACACCTTCACATACTAAGGCACCTAGCTTACCTACGTTACGGCCTGTGCCTTCTTCAACAGCTATAACAGTTAGTGATACTTCAATAAATGGTTTGAGCTTGAGCCAAGCAACTGATCGCTTGCACTTGTAACCAGCATCCGGATCTTTCAACATAATACCTTCGTATCCGCCAGCAATGGCTAGAGCGTTAATTTCTTTGTAACGAACTTGTCCAGCATCGGTATCTAAGTCTACAGTTTCCTGAGCTACAACTGTTACATTGGGCAACGCCTCTTCATTCTTTTCAAACCATGCTTTAAGCATCATGCTACGGGTTGTCTGGGCTTTATCCCATTCACCTTTTTCAAAATCCGACAACGGTACAAAGTCAAACAAGTTAAGCACTGCATCGTTTGCTTTGGCGCTACTCTTACGATGAATCTGTTTCATCAAGTCTTGGAAAGTACCACTCATGATCTCGCCATCTAGTACCACAGGGTAAGGCGGCGGGTCTTGTTTGACCACTGCTGAAATTTGATCTTTCACATGCGGGAAGTTTACTAGTTCCTTGCCATTGCGGCTAAACTGATCCACCCGCCCGTCAGGGTACACAATAGTAAGCACCCGTACTCCGTCCAGCTTAACCTCAATGAGTTTTTCACCAGAAACTTTTCCCTCGTGATTAGCACTGTCATGAGCAAGCTGACAACTAAAGACAGGAACTGCATAGTTAGGCCATTTCTTTTCTACAACTTTATTAATGGTATTTTCACTAAAACCTGCTCGCATGTCTTTGATAAGAATACGGCGATACCAACCATTCCACTGCGCCTTAGTGGCCTGTGCCATCAGCGCATCAACGGCATCACGGGCGTCATTACCTGTGATGTCACGATGACGTAGGCACTGAGCAACACTATTAAAAGTACTCCAAGTAATGCCATTACCATCCTCATTTGTCTTTTCCTTGATTTGTTTGAGTCCAAATGTTACCATTGCGTTAAATGCTAGGTTCAATCCAGCAAACAATTCGTCATTGCCTGCTTCTGCTTGCGCCAACAGAATTGCTTCTTTATTCAACCGTGAAGGATGATTCTCTAGATCGGAAATAACTTGATAGCAAGGATCGCTCATCTTAGACCTTTAGTTAACTTAATGTAACTATTATACAGTCTATGTATCAGTATGTCAAGTGATTTGTAGTCTTAAATGGCTTACCTTCGTAAGCATACTCTAATTGATTAAGTATCTTACGTTTCATTTGGCGAACTTTTGGATGGTTGTGATCATACTCAAATGCTTTCATAAATCTTCCCCAACCGTTTGGGCGGACACGTTTTGGCACTTTTGAATCCAAATATTCACGAATAGCTTTAGGATCAAACCCAAATTTATCAATCATATCCTGGGCCAAGTTAAATGAGTGTGCGCCCATCTCATCTCGGTCGCCGTAATATTCTTGTTCTTTGCGGGTACGAGCGTAATAGGCTGTACTTTGATATCCCGGAATAGATTTAAAATTTCGAGCCCGATATTGTCTAGTATGTATAATTTCGTGGAGAATGGTATCGGCAAACAGTTGGCAAACTCGTTCCCAACGATAGATACTCATTTTCATAGTTGAAATATTTGGAGGGTAAACCATTTCAACTTCGATGAAACGCTTTCTGCCTGCTTTATCTAAGTCAGAATAATAAGCACCACCAACCCAAATTTCGCCCTTTTTCACAGGTTTGTATCTGCTACTTTTGAGCTTTATCGGAAGATGTCGCTTAACGTGCTGACTTATTAAACTGGTGATTTCATCAATAGGAAGTCGTCGATCAACTAATTCAGCTTTTAGTTGATATAGCATTGAGTACAAAGTTTCTCGATCAAGTAAAGACCAATTAAACGCCTTGCGGGCCATAGTACACTCCTAGACATTAGTATTTATAGTGTACTATGACTTTTCATTATCTGCGCACTTTATGGGCGTTTTTCGATAACTTTATCAGCCAAGCCATACGCAACCGCTTCTGCCGCACTCAAAAACGTATCAAATTTCATAGCTTCGTAAAGCTGTTCATACGTTTTTCCAGCGGTATTGTGCTTAACGTACAATTCAGTTAGACGCTGGTTAATACGCTGGCTTTCTTCAAAGCTTCGTTTAGCATCTTCAAACTGTAGTTCTTGTACGTGAACAGAGCCACGTGTACCTGGGGTACCGGAACTTACCCGATGAATCATAGTGCGTGATTCTGGCAGGACAAAACGCTTTCCAGATGCGCCGGCTTGAGCAAGGAATGAACCCATACTACAGGCTTGTCCCATAACGTATGTGGCGACGTCGGGTCTAATGAACTGCATGGTATCGTAAATAGCAAGGCCAGCAGTAACGGACCCCCCAGGGCTATTAATAAACAAGTTAATGTCTTCATTACCTTGACTCTCTAAGAAGAGCAACTGTGCCACTAGCAAGCTGGACGTATGCTCGTTAACATCCGTGTCTAGCATAACAACACGATCTTTAAGCAGACGACTATAAATGTCGTATGCACGTTCGCCTTTCGGCTCACTTTCAATAACCATTGGTACCAAATGTGGCATTAAAATTCCTTAATTAATTTAATTCGCTATCGACTTCTTTAAGTCGCTTAGTAGCCATCTCTTGAAGATTCTGTTGATGGCGTTGATTTTTCAGCACGTTGGCATCACCTGTAGGCAAGACCAGCAACACATAGGCTTGATAGCCGCCACCCCTAGTATTAATAATTTTATGTTTTTCAACATAGGCGCCAGTTAGATCAACTTCTTTACATGAAGATCGAGATATTGATTCGCTTCGAGTAACTGACTCAGTTGAGTATGTTTTCATACGTGTGCTAGAAGTGCCACCGGCAGTCATACAAATTGTATTCCTAGCATTTTGTTCTGCAATTTGCCTTGCCATTGAATAATCTCTAGCTTTGGCAGTATCCGCCGCATAGACTGCACTTTTACTTTCCGGCAGTTTAATCATCCAATCCGGTGCCTTATCAAGGACGGCTTGACGATCTCGATACTCACGCTCGCGAACATCTTCTGCGATTTTTGCATGTCTATCTGTAGTACCACACGCAGACAGCAAAGCAACAATAGGAAGTGCAATTAGTAATTTTTTCATTATCGGCCACCCATCTTTTCTTTAGTCCATTCGGCAGTAGACGAAATGTCTTTGCCAACACCTGCTACTGTAGAACATGCAGTAAGTGCCATGCCCAAAATAATTACGCTAACGATTTTCATTTTGCCATCTCCTGTGAGTGTGTTTTAACTGTGTCTACGCCTTTGTCTAACATTTTAGCAATGCCAGAAAATCCAACCGTTGCTAGAATTAGTCCAAAGATTGTGCCTAAAATAAAGCCTTTCATATGTGCCTCTCTGTGTGTTAATAACAGTTATATTATAGTTGAATTAAATCAAAAGGTCAAGTCACCATTTGTCCATAACTATCCAATTATTTGGACTGTTATCAATTTGGCAAATGACCCCGTGATAAACCTGCAACTTACTGTGTCGTCCTTGACGTTCAGTAAACAGTTTACAGGTTGCATTGTTGTGTTTGAAGTAACCAACTTTGACATCACTTGGACCAACTTCAGTTTCCAAAATAGTGTCACCAATTTTAATCTTAGTGTCGGGTGTTCGTCCATTTTGGCAAACAGTGACCGACTCATTGCTCATTACTCCGTCTTTTTGGTAAGTGGCGCTTTTGACGTTACAATTGGCCCAAGACGACACGGGTACAAGTATTAGAAAGAGTATTAACCATTTCATGATTGATCACACCTATAAGCATACCACCAGATTGTTGATTTAAGTCTGCTATTATAAGCTCGGTCAAATTCGCTTAACATATCAGGATCCGGATTAAAATTTAATCTCTTTTGTAGAGCAGACAGCTCTTTCAGCTGAAGATCTTTTAATGAACAACTGACCGGGTAGTCATACAGTTCACTATAGGTCATGACCTTAGCAGTCGTACCTTGACTATCGCATCCAACTAAGAGTAATGCCACTACTAGTAACGAAGCAATCTTCATTTGTATTTGTCATCTAGATCTACGTTAGTAAGACTTGCAATAGTTTGAAACTTATCCCAAGCGGCTTTAGCGGCAGGATTGGATTCTAGCTCACTGCTTGGCAATACTGCTTCCAGCCAAATTTCAGGACGACGTCTTGGATGTGCGCCAAATTTGCGTGGTTGGTGCAGTAGACCTCTTTCCCAAAGTTCAATACTCACACTACGGAATTTGTCTTCGTCCTCGTCTGGATAGCTAGCCCATTCTGGATTGTTCCAGTGGTAGCCCTGCCAAATGCCCTGCCATTGATCGTTATCATGTGGGTCGAAGTCTGTACGGGTGATAACAACCAATACATCATCGATGTCTACAATACCGTCGATAATATCTCGAACGCATCGACTATAACTAAGTCCAATTTTCATACTAGCCCCTAATGCCTGTTTTAGTCCTTGTAAGATCCGGACCGTTACTGATAAAGTCCAATCCCGCCATTCTACCCTCGTATACCCTACCATTCCAATTCATTAGCATCTTTACGCTCTTATTCATTACAACAGTAAGATTACGACCTTCATTAAATGCCATTACTTCTGCGTCAGCCTTCCGTCCAGTTTTTTCCTGTGTAACAACGCAGGTATTACTGTGTCGAGTTACTGTACTCATTTTCTGCTCCGATTGTAAACATAACACTTTTAATACTATCCCAACGGAAACTTTTCCAAGCCTTTGATTCTAAATCATATACTGGCATAACATCTTCATTTACTTTCTTTTCCTTTTTAGGTTTTGGAAAGTCAACTGGATTGTTTGTATTAGTATAGTGCTTTTCTTCAGTTAAGTCAACTGGAACGAGTGCTGGTGATGTTGTACACTCCATCACTCGTTCAGTACCGTCCTTTTTGGTAAAGGTAACAGTTACCGGACCAAATGCTAAATGAGATCTAAGCCATTTTTTAAACAGCTTAAACTCTTTCTCATTCAGGTTGGTTTGGAAGTTTACTTCTGAGTTCTGCATTTTCTTCCTCAAGTTTTTGGATATGCATAGCTAATTGATGCATGAGATCAAACACGTTCTGTGCTGTCTTTTTTGTTAATTCTGCAATACTTTGTTGTTCCATTTTAAATCTCCAATACTAAGTTAGGGTTCCAGCCAGTTTGCTCGCTGTAACCATCATTTTCGTAACCACGTGGGTTACATACAATTCGTGTCTCACCGATCATGTAGTCAAACGGATAATGGGTATGACCGTGTGTCCACAGTTTAATCTGCGGGTGATCCAAAATGAACTCACTCAAGTCACTGTGGTAGCCACCGTTCATCAGTTGTTCATCTTTGTAGCTTTCATGCACACTTTGGAAGCTAGGGCTGTGATGTCCAACAACTACAAACTTCTTGTCGTGTTGTTCAGCCAGCACTGACCTAAAGTACTGCAATGTGCGGGCATGACGAGTAACTACGTCTCGAGCACTCATTGCGGCAAAATTTCTTTTGTCGTTGCGGATGATACGGAAGTCGTTCATCATACCTTCAATGGCATGCATTGTAAGCGGATCACCCTTGTTCATGTCAGTCCACAATGTGCCACCGATAAAGGTAACATCATCGATAACCTTAGTGTTGTCTTCTAACATGTAGATGTTAGGAAACTTAGCACACTCTTCTCTCATGTGATCAATACTAGCATAGAATCGACCATTGTAGAATTCATGATTACCCATAATATAAATTACATGTGGGAACTGAAAACTGCAACGTTTCAAAAAGTCACGAAAACGAACTACTCTTTGTTGTCTACGACCTAGGTCTGCAAACGCACCATGACTATAAGGATTAAAGTCGAAAGCAGGATGCTCGTGCAGATCTGCGGCAATCATAATGTCACCACCGAGAATTAGCACATCGCAGTTCTCGTCATTTTTAATATTGATGTCACTGAACTCTAAATGGAGATCACTAACTAATTTGATTTTCATTTTCTGCTCTTAATTTCCGTGTTTGATGTTCTGCTTCGTGTAGGTCGCACAATGTACGAATCCACCCTCCGCCTCGGCGTTTACCTATGCCCCCGCACTCTTCACAGGCAATGTCTGCCCATGCTTCGGCCATACGTACCATGCCAGCAATTTGTTCATCACCACCTTGATAATAGAAACGTAGTCCGCCGAACTTTTCTTTGATCTGTTCTACAACGACTTGTGGAACAACTTCTTCAGTCCTATTCTTCCATTCAATATGTTGCTGAATATTGGCGCACAGTCTTTCAAGGATTGGATACCAGCCTTTACCTACTGCAAAGCCCCCGTATTTGTCCTGAAACATTTTTGGATATGACTTCTCCATCCGTTCGGCAAATTTTTCGTATTCTATAAATTCTTGATCTTCATTCATTGTGCAACCTTTACGTAATTCAACCTAGTTATAAAATTACCATGTTTCCAATGCTTATTGTGATCTTTAACTTTGGCCTTAATGACAACACACGGGCCAAGTTTAGGTTCAAACTTGCTCATCCAGGACACCATCTTATTGTCAATTATAGCATCAATGTTGTAAGCTTCAAAGTTTTTTGAACGTTGGCATGCAATAATTTCGCAGTCTCGATCGAGGATGCTATCACCAATCAATCCAATATACTCATCGTCAACTTTTCTTGACTGTTTGGCAACTTGGTTGAAAGCAAAATCACGTTTGAACACTGACGGCAGACATGCTACAAACCCAAAGTCACTAACATTAACTAATTCCGAAGTAAGTATGCTATTGACTTTTACTTTGAATTCGTTTTCTCCTGCTACTGCATCAAACATTAATCGTTTGTAGTAGGCTAGGATGTCATCGGCCATTTTTACATCTTCGGAAGTTACTTCAAGTTTGGTTGGAATTAATCTCGGGTCAGTATCTGCATTAACACCAAAGCAACCGAACGCATGGAGAACACAGGCCTTGTTGGTCTGCTTGTAATAGCGCAGTTCCATCTTGTCGTCGTAAACTGGTTCAATGGCTTTTATATAATCCTTTTGAATTCGTTGAGCCGAACAGGCAAATTCAAGAACTTGACGGGTTTGAAACTCTTGCTGATTAGCCACAACTAACTCCGTTCTTTAATTGACAGTATTAGTATTTTACTGGAAAATGCAGTCAGTGTCAACCTTTTGAAGACGTATATAAACCTTTTTGGCTAGGCGTTTGATAGTTTTATCATTTTGGTTTGGAAACTCGCCCCTGTACATACTAAATGATGGGCTAACCAAATGATCTCGTATACGCAATTTGCTTAGAGCATCGACATTATGCAAGTACCTAAGGGCCCGAGTTTTGCCCAAGCTACGCACTAGTTCAAATGTAATGCTAATAGAGTATGCATCAATCTCATCAGGGTCTTGTAGGTATTCTTTGTGGCCAGCACCACGAGTAGTATCGATTCTAAAATCTCGTTTTCTGTACTGTCCTTGATGTCGTAGCTCGTGGGTCACTGTATCGTATATTTGTGTTAACAGTTGAGTAGAATGCTCTGAGTACCAAATATGATCTTTTGGAAAATTATGAGTTATGATTAACTCAATTGAGCATTCTTGATTTTTATCATCCTCTGGATCATAGAATCCATTAGCGTAAAATACGTCTTCGTTTAAAGAACTATCTCTACGTGACACGACTTTAATATCGAGATCGTGTTTTTTAAATTCTCGTCTAACTTTGTTTAACAGTTTTTGAAACGTTAGCCCTTGCTCTGCACTAGCTCTTACTATATTGCAGATTGTGCAGATCAGTTCCATGACACCGTTCATAGTTATAACCTAAATTTTATACGTCCTCTAGTCAGATCATACGGACTGACTTCTACCTTGACTGCATCTCCAAGAATAACTTTAATCTTGTGTAATTTAAGTTTCCCGCCCATATAGCAAAGTACAACATGATCGTTTGCGTCAAGTTTGACACGAAACATATTTGCAGGTAATACCTCTATAACTTTACCAGTGAGTTCTAACAATTCTGAATTTTTAGACATGCTTAGTGATCACAAGTTTGCCGTCCTCTGCCTTAATGTCTAAGACATCACCTTCTTTCCAACCTTGAGCTTCGCAAATCTCTGGGGGTAGTTTGAGCATAATATTATCTGGGTCGCCTGGGATATCCTCAAAGAGTTCTTCGGCTTTAAAAGTCATTCTGTTCATATTTCTTTTGTCTCATCGTATTTAACTACTAACCAACCTAGACGATATAAATCAGCTTCAATTTCTTCAGTGACTACACTTTCAGGAACATAGCCAGTTTTAGCCTTCCATTCTTCCTCAGTCATAACACCGTCGTACGCAAGATTCTGTCCGCCAATTCCTGAACAGTACCAATCAATATAGTCACCTTCTTGACGCATATCTGCAATGATGCCACCTGCTGATCTCCAACTGCAACCCCATGTCTGCCCTTTTAATATGGGCCACATTTCCCTTTTCATAAAATCATTGTTGCACATGGCCGCATAAAGATTTTGGGCATACGACTCGCTTGCTCGAACTTTTTCCAATATCCAATCTGTAGTTACAAGATCGTACTCCATATTGTCTTTCATAGATTCGGGAGTTTGCCATTTTTTATCAGCATCCTCTAGAATCTTCTGAAACAAGTCCAAATAATCTTTATTGGGCTCTTCACCCTTTTCTTCCATGCGTTTAACATACCCTTCTTTTTGAAAAGTATGTCGGGCTGGACTTTTACTTGGTTTTTTGTTCATGCCAGTCGCCTTGAAAACAGTGTCTTATTTCATGACCAATAGTATCGTGGTCTGTACGTTTGCCAGTAATTATAACGCATCGGTCATCCCACCAAAATGCGCAGGCTTGAACAGCGTAGGCAAAACCACCATTGCCAAATTTCTTACTTTCTTGATTACATACTTGTAGCGGATTATCAACAGTCCGCCACTCAACTTGCATAGATCTGTTAGTGCCTTTTCTAACGTCATACGTTTTACGTGAGTCATCAGAAACTGGACCAGCATGTGCTACAGAAAACAGTGTTGCTATCAGTAAAGTAATTGCCTTTTTCATATTTGCCTCGTTTGCCTAAAATTGGTACAGATGGTAGGATTCGAACCTACAAAGGCAGTCTAAGACCAAGCCCCATTCCCTCCCCGAAGGGAGGAGGTCTACCATATTCCACTCACATCTGTATTATAATTGTATGCTCATTATGCACTGCTGTCAACCTTATTTTTGATTTATGGTTGCCATAACATCTTTAATTAGTTTATTTTGGACAGACCAATCAGCACCAGTATAAGCAAATCTTTCCAAATTACCATGAACGGTAATCTTATTTTTATTTAATCCTCTTGGGTGGAAAATCCAATGAGCGGCATTTTGGTATTTCCAAATTTTAATATTGGCCTTTTGAGCAGTTTGTTCTTCGAGCCATTCTTCAACAGGTTTGTTTCTAATGCTACAGGTTCGAGCAGATCCCGGAGGAGTTAACTCATCTGTCTGCATTACAAAACACGGATCCCTACGTTGCCAAATCCAACTGGTCTCGGTTTCCCCACCGTAATTGTCTAGTTCTCCGTAGATTAGTGTTATTGGAACTTTTGGTTTATCCGGTAGGCCCAACCCAGAGCCAGGCATCCCCTCGGCAAAAATCATAGGTACATGTTCTGGATTCACTACAGCTGATAAGTTAGCGGCTACTACTGCTCCGTTGCTAAGACCGTAAAAGTATATTCTACTTGTATCGATATCGGATCTAGTTAACGCCCATTTGTATGCTTCAAATACAGATTTAAAGATCATACGTTGTCTAGCTTCAAGAGTGACTTGTACAGAAAAGAATCTCCATCCTTGGTACATCTCATTCATTTCGTAGGCATCAAACAACAGCGTGGCCATGCCCTTATTGTTAAACTCTTTAACTATTTCTTTACCGTCAGACTTGCCGCCGCCGCCGTGGACATAGATCATCAATGGGGGCTTTTGACTAGATCTAGGAAGAGAGAATTCTACAGTTTTATGGCAAGGGTCAAAGCCACTAAGTTTTCCCAAGACTGAAAAAGTCTGTGGCTTAATTTCTACTAGTGTGGCCGACCCTGCTGATTCTGGCCGGCATTCATTTTTAGAGATTTGCCCGTGGGCTTGAAAGCATAGCAGTCCAAAAAATACAACCAAAATACTTTTGATCATAATTTTTCCAAAAGTTAAAGATAGCTAAGTGTACTATCTTTAAATTAGTTTGTCAACAATGTTTGATTTGACTGTAATCAAAATCCCAATTCTCGTCTAATTTTTGGTACAGTATCCATTGTTTAGTATGCTTGATAGTTACCGGAAAGTCAACTTGGTGGATTCCTGTATAAAATAGGCTGTCTACTTGTCGATTCTTTTTAACCCCAACACCGGTCCTGAGAAATATATTTTTTAAATTAACGTTGTATTCGTTAAAGGTAATTACTATTTGTTTGTAGTTGTGTTGTTTAGCCCAACGAACCTGCTCTGGAAACAAATATTTCCCTAACAAGAATTTACCTCTATGATCGCTATTAATCCACGATCTAATACCAGCAATGCATACATGCTGGTTGAAGTCGCTTTGATAGATCCCGCTACATCCAATAATATCGGTGTTGTAATATATTACAAAGAATTTACCCTTAGGGTCCGAGAATCGGTTTTCTATTTCTAACAAGTAAGGAAGAGTATGTGTTTCAGTTTGCCAAGTATCTGACCACATGTTCGTATGCGCCGGCTGTGCAGTATCTAAGAATGCCTGTTGACAAAAATTAAAAAAATGCTCTTTATCAACAGACTCGAACGATCGAACACTATACCCAGTTTTGGTACTCATTCTAAAATACTGTTAGCTTCATCGTTAAAGTCTAGCTGTGGATTATACGTGTCGTAATTCTTATGTGTAGCTTCTAACTCTAACGGATGTAAGGACTCGTGTTGTATTCTTTGGTCTTCTTTGAGTATTCTAGATTTAATAACCATGTCTACTTCATAGACTCGAGACCCTATTAATCTCCAAAATCTATCTCGATCAACTGCGGTGTATGCCGTCACTTCTTGTTCAATTTTTAAATTGTACTTGCCTGTATTAACGTAGGTATTCTTTTTCCACAGTTGGTCATAGATAGTTTCATGCTTTTTGGCTATACTGTAGTAATACTTCCAGTAGTGCCTATGCTCCGCTATTTCAAATGCAGCCTTAAGTAATAAGCCTATCTCGGGTCTATTAAAACTAAATTGATTACCAAATCTTTTAGTAAACAGAAATACAATGAACCAACTAGGATCGTTTTTTCTCCAGAATGCCGAACACAGGAACGATACTAATTCGTCACCGTCGAACGCACCGATAACCAAATAATTACTGTTGGCACTAAGATACTTTTCTAGAATGTTAGTGTAGTTTAGCTGCCAAGGTTTTTCAACACCGCTGTGTTTATTTTTTAGATTAGTGATGGCGATTGCCTGTTCTAGATGTTCAGGGCCGCAAATTTTTATAGTGAGCATACACTATATATTTTAAGATTGATCTTCTAATTGTTGAATCTGACTAATTGTTCGTGAAACAGTGCCTCGAAACGGTAGTCCTGCATATTTTATTTCTAAATGTTTTTCAAATTCATTTATAACACCGTCAATGCTTTCAAACCCTGTTTTCTTAACTCTATTAATCATTTCGGGATATACTTCTTTATAGCCCTGTAGCTTTGTTGAATTAGTTCCCAATTTGCCGTATATCTTATCGTTGACTAGTAGATTAAACCATTGCATTTTAGTAAAGCCTACTACAATTTCAGGAGTCCATTTAAACCACTCCATTATTGCAGGGCGGTTAATTTCTTGTACATACTTTGACCAACCTATGTCGTGTTCCCAGTCAATCATCTGCCACTGGCACGGCTGAGTATAATCTTTACTGGGACGGTGCCAAGTTGGGTCACTTGCTCCTGCAATTGGTATTTCTTCAACATAATCTAAAAATGCCAACTGTGGCAATGCACGAGGTCTATCAATTTGTGCGAGTTCGCTAATTTTCTCTGCTTGTGTCTCGTAGAATTTTTTTAAATTAAAATCTATGATTTTATAATCTGCTGATAGACTTTCCGCAATAGTAACGGCATATGATACATCGTAGAGGTTTATATCGTTTTCATACCTAAAAATATAAGCAGTTACATCTTTGCCTATTTCTTTATAGGCTCGAAGTATTAATTCGCTTTCACTGCCGCCTGAAAATAGCAAGCCAAACTTTTTGCCACTATAAAAGTCAGCAGTGGTCCTGGCGTTGTATAACACAGCATCTCTAAAATTTGTTACCTTAACAGACTGAGGAGTCCAACTAGTTGTAAAGGTATCGTTAGAATTTGATCTTCTTTTTTGATTAAAGTTACTGCTGTAATACCAATAGTACCAATTATGTAGGCTTGTTGCTATCATTCTTTTTATCTTTTTTCTGATCTCTATAGCCACCAAAGAGCGTTGTCCCACGTAGTCCGAGTTTTTGAAGTTCGGGAAGCTCGGGATTTATCAGAGGCAGTCCGTAGTGTTTCATAAGGGCGGCCTTGTATTCGATTCCCTTTTCGTACTTCATAACCCCAAACTTTTTCTCTCCATTCATTTTAAAAATTTCATGCGCAGTATGACTTACCAGTGTATCGTAACTTATTCCGCAAGCAGCCGCATCAGCTGCCGCAAACCCGCCAAAGTGCCAATTGGGATGGGTGATATTTTTATCTGTGATATCTAGTACCTGTTTAGTAACTTGTTTAAAAGTTAATCCAATTTTTTTATTTTCCCAACTAATAGAACTATAGGAATTTCGTTCAGGAAATTCGTAACCATATTTTTCATAATTTTTTTCAAACTCTGTAGTCATATTCATTGACTGATCAAACCATAGATGCCTTGGCTTAATATACAATGGACTAATAGCCCAGTGATCTAACGGATTATCTTTAGACCATAAAAATTCTCTTAACTCGGCCGCAGTATCAATGTTGTCAGCAGGCAGTCCAATGATCCACCCCGACGATGTTAAAACTTGATTTTTCCAAGAGTTATTTTTTATGTCTTTTAAGAAGGCTAACTGTTCTCTAGGATTCACTCCTTTGCCTATAATCTTAGCAGACTTTGGATTTAATGTTTCTATGCCAAATACTGCTGAACGTAGCCCCGACTGCTTTAGTATTTCAACCTGCTCTGGAAATCTCATTAACAGATCGAGCCTTAGGTAGGAACTAAAGTTTATCTTGAATGGTAGTTTAGAATAGACTTCGTCGTAGAACAGTCTCAATTTATCTGTACTATCGTTGTGGGTATCGTCTGCGAAAATATAATCAGTTATACCAAAGCGTTCGTAATTTTCTAACATTTCAGAACGTAAAACTTCCGAACGTTTAATCCATTCGCCTTTCGTTTTTCCATTAAGTGGGAACGCACAGAATTTGCATTTAAAAATACATCCTCTACTGAGTTCAATAGGCACTGCTACACCGGGTAACATTATATCACTGTCTGTATATTTTATTTGACTAGTTACAAAATCGTTAAATTCTTTACTATTAGTTGATTCCAAATGAAAGGATAATTGTGCCTTTGTCTTTTTAGCACACCAGTTAGTATAATCAATAATTGTTTCGTCAGAGTAACCAGCAAAATAATGTATTCCGTAGACCTTCCAAACAAATTTTTTATATCCACCTGCAATAATTTTTATATTAGGATTTAATTGTCGACAAAATCTTATAAAGTTAATCAAGTCTTGATCCACTGGTCCTTCTGATAGTGTTACAGGTTTAACACGTTCAGAGTCAACTCCAAAGATGTCTTTGAGAAAATTATAACTTATTCCTATCCACAAGGTATCTGAACTTATTAGACTTGACAGTAAATTTTGAATGTCTTCATCAAACCCATGAAAGACAGTCATATCGATAACTTTGGTAGTGTAACCGTTTTTTCTTAATTCTGTAGCTATCCTATAAGCGCCTGAAGTTTTTACGCCGCCGCGGAATTGAGAATTACCCGTAAGGATAATACAATGTACTTTTTCCATATTTTATTTTTTAATAAGCCTAATTATTAGACCGGATATATCTATCTGACTTCCAATAGCAGTAGTATAGTTTTTAGGATATCTATGATGGTTGTTGTGCCAGCTTTCGCCCCAACTAGGTAAGGCCCAAAGCCAATTATTGGCACTTTGATCTTTTAAGTTATATGTTCTAAAGCTGCCTAACATGTTTGGACTATGCCCTACATAATTAACAACATTACTCATAACGGCTGTGATGACAACTGGCATCCAGTGTAAGAACGCTACTAGATACAGGCCGCCAATCATGTATAGCACTAGGCTCCACAGGCCTAGAATAGCAAAGTAATATCGGTGAAGCGATTGCTGATATCTATCAACAATCAAGTGCCTCATGCGCCACTTGGTGTTTACGCTGATATCAGTCTCGTAGTCTAATGAGAATATTTTAAATCCCTTGTATAACGGGCTGTGCGGATCACCGGGCTTGTCACTTTTAAGATGATGGTTAATATGAATAGCCACCCATGCTAGAGCACTGCCTGTGCCGGCCAAACAGCCAAATATGCTGAATATCTTAGTAAGTATAGAGCTAGTTTGATAACTCTGATGTGTTAGTTGTCTATGAAAGGTAACTACAATTCCTAGGCATCCGTAAAGGAAATATCCCAACACTATCAATAATAATGCAGTTGCATCAACCCCGTAAGTATGCAGGGCCGCAACCGAGCCAATTGCACAAAAAATAAGAAAGAGTTGAGCACCTCTAGTGCTACTGGCTAATAATGTCTTCATACCAATATTTATGTAGGGCTGTAAGTAGGGCAAATAAATATCTCATGTCATTTTTTAATTCAAAGTATCCAATTGTTGCTGTGGGTATGAATCAAGTATCAACTGTGGAATTGGCAGTTGCTTGCCATAGAGCTGGGATATTTCCTACTATTTCTGCGTTTAACAATTACAAAGAAGGCATACTACAGGTTGAAGATTTTAAAAAAACGTTAGAAACGTATCTAGCTGTTACTGGCACGTCTGACGTTATTGCCAGCATGGGCGGCAGTGACTTTATCAATCCTGCTGTACTAGCACTACTCTGCGATTTAAAAATAAGCCATGTTGAATTAGTAGATAATGTCACTCCCGAAACTATTAAACTAATATTAGCACACAAGGCACAGTTTAATAAACACGGCGGGTACGTGATATTTAAAGTATTGTTTGTACATGATAAATGTTACCCATTTGATGGATTTATAATTAAAGGACCGGACGGCGCCGGACGATCTGCTCCGGGTGAAAGTAATTCGTTAGACACGTACTTTAACAATCTTAAAAAAATAGCGCCATCTGTTGCAATTATTCCATCGGGCGGAATATCAACTAGTCAGCAAGTTAGACAATGGATTGACAATGGTGCCACTGCGGTGGGTATTGGAAGTTTATTTGCAGCCAGCAAAGAAAGTCCAATTAAGCAAGAAGGCAAAGAAAAATTAGTTGGCGCGACCTCCAAGGATCTAAAAGTGTTTGACAAAGTTAATCAGCTTGCCCTAGTGTTTACGCCATCTGAATCTGACGGAGTTAACAATACTCGAGGATTAACTAAAGGAGTACAAACTGGATCAGTGGGTCATTTGTTCATGGGCCGTGGAGTCGACCACATAACAGAGATCCTTTGCGTTAATGATATAGTTCAAAATTTAATTAAAGACTTATGATTATTATTTTTTACTTTTTACTGTGGACTTTCATGTTGTACTGGATACATCGACTTGCTCATGTGAATCCTGTCTTAAAAAAATATCATTTTGATCACCATAAGGTAATTAATCTAAATGAAGTAAAATGGAGTTGGAACAATTTGCTGTTGTATAACGACACTCCTAAAAGTACTATTGACCTATGGTTAACTGAAGTTATACCAACGCTGATATTTTCAGCATTAACCGGCCAGTGGTGGATTAGTATTTTTTATTATTTGTGGGCTGCTTTGATTCAAGAGCGCATTGAGCACGATCCACACCTTAATCTGCCAGTGCTAACTTCAGGCAAGTGGCACCTAGTACATCATCAATTTGGCAGATACAATTTTGGGTTGTTTACGTCTATATGGGATAGGCTGTTTAATACCAACAAACAATTTGTTTTATAACATCTTATGTAATGATGTTATTGTGGTTATTCATATTACCTATAAAGTAGCTGTGGCCTAGTATTAGTAATCCATCAGCTTGTCTATTATTATAATTCAACATGAATGATGGCAAGTTATTTTTAACATAGTTGATACCTTCCCACCAAACTGCATTTGCTTTGGTATCCTTGTAGCCTTCGATGAACCAAGTGTCAAACTCACTGTACCAATCTTTAGTTGCTTTATCAGCCTGCCAATATTGATTGTCCCACGTAGTATACAATAATGATCGTAGGATTCGTTCGTGTATTGTTCGATATACTTTTGCAACGGCTTCTCTAGTCCATATTGCTTGTTTCTCAGGATTTGCTTCAAGCCATTTTTTTATAATATGTGCCTGCTTTGTTAGTAGAGGTAGACAATCTGGACTCCAATAAAAGAACTCAACTGACGAATTTGTATACTCTTTGATATGTTCTGCAACAGTTACAATATTAGCGGCTCTGTCGCTAAATCTTGTATAGAACTTCTCCCCAATAATCATTGTTCTTGGTTTTTCAATACCTAGTACTAGGCCTATTGTTTTTTCTTTATCGAATCTTTTTCTAACTTCTGTGAAATGGATATAATTAAACCTAGTCGATCCTAACGGATTAAGACCTTCGCGTTTATCTAGTACCCAACTTGCATCGCCCGCAGTTTCTAAACTTTGAAAAAGGTTGTCGCTTAGATCAAGTATATTAATTTTTGTTCTAGGAATTAAATGCTCTACTTCTTTTAAGCGAGGTATAGTGTTTAGTTTATGTTCAGCCGCCGCATGTTCCGGGTTTAATACAGTTTCGTTAACAATAGTAAATTTAGCGTTAGCCTTCTCCATAGTGTTGACAACAATTTCGTCTATCAACAACCCCTGGCGAATAAAGCTCATTAAAATATTATGACTATCTGCACCACCACTATAACTTAAAATTACGTAGTCGTATTTTTCTCTGATTTGCCTAGCTCTTGCATCGTATAATTGATCTAGAGTTTCTTCTGGTTCAACAGTCCAATCATGTTTACTAAATTCTTCGTTGTTGAAGTTCCAACTTACTTGTTGTTTAACTGTTGATGCGTATAGATATGCTTGTATCTTTGAATCAAAAGTTTGACCGTTACAAGTATAAAAGCCTAATTTAGGATTAATGATCATTTTTTAATAAAGTTTGTTAGATAAGCAACTGGGTCAAATTCCCATGGCTTTACTTTTGTCGAGACTGCTGAAGCATTAGAGTGATGGTTGTTGTGCCATGCATCGCCCCAGATAAACGGCCACAACCATATGTTATTTGTACTAGTATCTCTAGTTTCGAAATTTCTATACCCGTGCATATGAGCAAAATAATTAAAACAATTTTGACTTAATTGCACTAGCATGACAGGCAAGATCCATGCAAAGTAGATCAGGCTAACATTGATAGCGCCCAACACTACGAGCCAAGTTAGTATTATAGCAAAATACCACTTGTTGATAAAGAGTTGTTCTTTAGTCATTAGCTCTTTTACAAGGAACACTTTCATCTTGCCGCTATGGTCCTCGATATGTTTAAAACCAAATAATTTAAATCCTAAGTTATGCGGGCTATGAGGATCGCCTTTTTGATCAGAATATGCGTGGTGTAGTCGATGTACATAGACCCAGCCAAGTGGACTGCCGCGTCCTGCAAGTATAGCAAATAGTGTACATAGCCATTTTATAAATGCATATCTAAATTCAAACGACTTATGACTGTAATATCTATGTAGGGTTAAACTAACTCCTACAATGCTAAACAGATAAAAGAAGACAACTGTCGTGATGACGTTAGCTGTACTAAAATCAAAATAGAACAGCCCCAGCATCGATAACACACTTGACACTATTTGAACTCGTGTTATAGTGTTAGCACTAGCGGAAAATATCACCAAATTTCCTTTTAATAAATAATGGCATGTCAAACGCCTACTTCTTTAATACTAATTATATTCCGCAGTGTATCGACCGCATCCGTATTGAATGCAACAATCCTAAATGGTACACTAGTCCATTTGGAGTTAAACGGTCCGATCTTAGTCCAGAACTTACTAAGTATTTTCAAGATAGACTACCTTTCAAAATTACAGATGCGGGATTTCTAAGTAGGGATCCAATCTCAATATACAATCCACACATTGACCCTAATCGAACATTTGCCTTAAACATCTTGCTAACAGATCCACATCCGCTAGCTAATACTTATGCCATGGAGCATAACCCCGATTACACCGGAGTAAGACCATTAGTTGTAGGATATACCAAAGATGCAATAATGCTTTTAAACACTAAAAAGATTCACTGGATTGTTAACCATTCTGATAGTGAACGCATAGTGCTGTCCATTGGGTGCAACTCTACAAGCTATCTCGAGTTTTTGCCTAAGATTATGGGACTGGTAAGAACCTTATGACTTATTTTAAGAAAATCTCTATACCCAACTTTGATCGAATACAACAAGAATTAACCAAGCTGGTTGTGGGGAAGTTTCCAAATCAGCTAGAGTGGTCGGTCTATGATCCGTCATTTGAAGAAATGGCTAGGCATTGCCCAACGTTGCACTATTGGTTGCTAGCCCACAATAAATTTTTTTTAAGATTTTATAGAATCTACAGTACTCCCGCAATGGGCAATCTTGCACCGCATATCGACGGTGGGTCGTATCATCGATCTCCTATTGGATTGAATATTCCCATTCAAGGATGTGAGAATTCAAAAATGAAGTGGTGGGACGAATCAACTGCAAACATAGTTGATGGTAATTTTGGTTACGGAAATATTCCTGCTTGCAAGATTTTAAATCCAACAGAACTAACATGCCTAGCCGAAACTGAAATAAATCAGCCAACGTTTGTTAGAACCGATGTTATTCACAGTGTCGAAAACTACAACTCCATTCCTAGACTACTTCTTAGCGTCAGGTGGAAATATGATAAAGTTAAGGGTCAGCAATTTGAGGATGTTCTTCAGTTTTAAGTTAGCCTATACTTTTACGTTGTAAATACGTTATGATACCTAAAACTGATACTCCACGCCAACTAATATTAGATAAGCTAATTGCAGAGTCTACTGACTCGCAAGGAACTCCTATAACAATCCATTGGTCTGCACAGTTAGGAGGTAATGAATGTTTTCCATTAGTGCTAGAAGTTTATCTAGAGCTAGTTAAGAAAGGATGGGCGCATCCTGACATGCCTCTTAATAATTCTCAAAAAATTATATACGCAAAGTATGCCGGCGGATCCGTAGCTGGCGGTATTGTATACATGTATAACGAAGCGCAACGCTACGGTTGGATATTCTTAAGTTTTACTGCTCCTGATCATAGAGGCAAAGGCATTAATGCTATCTGTCATACACACTTTGAAAATGATGTCAAAAGATTAGGAGCATTATCGGTTGCAAGTTTTGTGCATATCGATAATGCTCCTAGACTACGTTCTGCTTCTAAGGTTGGATTACAACCTGAATTTTATAGAACTTATAAAAAATTAAGCTGAGATCGTTTCAGTTTTCTTGAGCATCAATGTAATATCATTAGCTTCATTGTATGCTTCTCTTTCCTGCACATACGCAGTCATCTCTGATAATGTATTGAAGGTATTATATGATTCAATAGTATCCCAGTTTGCTACGTAGGTCATTGTTAGTTTGTCAGGACTTAAGAATGTTTCTTCACTAACTAGAGTGCCTGCAATCTTAGCACTGATTGATGCTTGATTTGCAATCTCTCCTCTTTTATAGAAAGGAACATCTGTTGTTGATCTTTGCCACTTGGCGATTACTTTGAACATGTTAAATTTCCTTACGCTGACTTAATTTTGTTGATCAAATCGTTACTAAAGTAGTCGGCATACTTAGAGTATACTACTTCAGTAGCTGTCTTGAATTTGGCAGTTTCGTCTGCACTCATTTCAACAACTCGATCACCTAATGTATTTTTAACACTGGCCACGTCAACTACGCTTTCACGACGCTCAATACGGGCGGCATTCAAGGCAGCATCTTTCATGATTTCTTGTGTTGCCGAGTCTAGTGTATCCCAGAAACCATTGGCAACAATGATAGAAGTTAGGAACAGGCTGTGTGCTGTATCGTTTACGTAGGCAAAAGACTTGTCTTGCTCTAACGGAATAACACGAACAAATGTACTTTCACCTGCGTCAATAACACCAGCACGGGCCGCTTCGTTCATTTCTTCTAGTTCTACAGTGTCAACTGGAGTTGCGCCAACTGCTAGGAATGTGTCAACTGCTACTGGACTTCTAGCTGTACGAATCTTTGCACCTTTAAATGCATCAACTGTTGCGTACTCTTGCTGAGAAGGAACAATTCTAAATCCGCCGCTGTAGGTAAATGCCAAGCCGCGTACTGCTGAACTTTGCTCTAGACCTTCTAACAAGTATTCGCCAATTTCGCCTTCTAGCACACGATCCGCATGTTCGTGATCACGGAATAGGAAAGGTAAGTCTAATACAAACATGTCTTTGTTGTAATGACCTAGCCATGTTGTGTACATTTGGCTCATTTCAACTGTGCCGTCTTCCATTAACTGCAACAGATCGTGCTTGGTAACTTTCTTGCCGTTGTTGTATTTCTTAGCATAGTCAGTTAGTGACAATACTTCGATGTCAATAGCGCCGTTTGTTTGCTCTTTGACTTGCTTAGAGAAGCGATTGGCTGCTCTTAAAAAAAGATCGATTGGTTCGTGTGCGATCACCCAGCGAATTGTTTTCATAATTTCCTACTCCGTTAAAAGGATTTGTTTACATATTTATTTATCAAACCTAGTTTACCAGTCTTTTTGGTAGTTTATTAGGTGGTGTCTAACGTAATCTTGCACTGTAGGGTCGTCTATATACAGCACATTGTAGTCAGTATCTATACCAAATCTAGCATTTGGACGCATATTTAATGGCGTTTTAGACACGTCTTGATCGTGTATAATACTAAGTCCTAGGCTTTCTAACTTAATTTTAAAGTAAAAATACCAGTCATTTTTGTCTAGATCGTAGATGTATTTCCTAGCAGCCATCTTATATGTAGCAGGCCCTTTAATGATTTTCTGACCATTATTATTGTTAACCATGCTCCAACGCTGATAATCCTGCCCGTTAAACCAATTGATAATTCCTAGCTTAATGGCATATTCTGTGCTAACTCTATCATTGTAATAGATAGCGCCCCTTACGGAACAATTTAGGTATTTGATATTAAATATCATCCACCAAAAGTAATCGTGTAGGCTATTGATTTTTACTGAAGAGGTTTGAATATTCTTTTCAAACTTGTTGTAGAAACTCTCGGCAAATCCGGGGTTCGATGCTATCTTAAAATGTTCAAGGATAACATCTTTGTATGCTGAATAATGTACATCAGGATCGGTAAACTTTCCTTTGAGAGATTCTAATCTTGGTCTCATGTCACTAGATACTTTTGTCAAATAGTGATCGTAGTTAGTATATAAAGTTAGTCCTAGGGCAGTACCAAAGATACAATCACCCTCGTCTGCGGTTATTGCAAAATATCCCTTTTCGATCAAATCGTCATATTTGGTTTTTGCGCTATCGATGATTTTAAATTTTCCATAGATAAACTTCTTCCAGAATTGCGGATTCTCTATGATAGCATGACTGCTGGCACATACTACAACATTTTCTAACTCTTTAATTGTTAAATTTTTTATCAATGCCGCTAGCACCACGGTACTGTCAATGCCCCCTGAATACATGACTGCAAAGTGCTGATCGTTTTTGTTTATTCTATGTTTAATTTCCTGAGCTCGCTCATCTGTTATCTGCTCAAATGTTTTGTTAAACCCTAAATCAAGATCAGGCATCTTAAACTCTGGTGGCAGGGTTTGTGGCCAAGGAAGACTCCATTCCCCGTTTCTAGTAACAAATCTGTTGGGATTGATTCGCTTACCTAGATCAAGCATGAACTTACCACCTTCGGTAAGCTCGGGGTATAAGCTATTCCAGAATCCGTCTTGATAGCCATTAAAAATAATACTGCTAAAATATATCTCGGTATCTCTATTCATTAAACTGCTCGTATAGTATGGTTATGTGTGTATGCCAGATTAGATAACGCACCCGGCATCGGCAAGCCAACAAATTTATAAAACGTCTCTCTGATGTGCGGAGTGGATGCAGAGTGTGCGGCCCAAGCGTTTTCAATCTCTGCTATTGCATCATCAACGTCATTTGCTGTATATAAAATATGTTTGATAGTATTCGACATTCCTTTAGGGAATTCAGTTTGATCAATTGGCACTGTAAAATCGTCAGGAATCATATCTGAAAAATACTCTTCCATATATTTTTTATGGGGAACAATGTTATGTAGAGATTCTGCAATCTTTAAAGCATGGCACACTCGTAGACAAAAGAAGCCAAATTCTCGAAGTTTTAATAGCATAGTCTTAGACTCCGAGGATGCATAATCTTCTGGCCAGCCAACAGTTATAATGCTGCCGGCACCGTTAATTTTTCTAACTGACGGCGTTTGTCGAGCTACTAATACATTTGCTCCGTGAATGACCATTGTTGTTTTATCTCTAATAGTATGTTCTAGGGCAGTAAGGTTCTCAAGTCCCGGGATACCTTCTCCTAGCAACACCACCTGGGTGGGCACTTTAGAACTAAGTATCTCAGCTACTTCGAGAGTTATCCAAGGATCAAAATTATCTGCTAATAAGAATCTATCTACACCTGGTAGGTATATTGCATTGCCATTTATTTTTTTGAAATGCAATGTATAAAAAGCAGAAATTAATCCTTCTTGAGGTTTAAGCCATGGTTTAATCATGCAGTATTTATAGGTGTGGTTATTTCTAGAAACAAAAAAAGGCCCCGGAGGGCCTTTTTCATTCTTCAAATATTTCTGGATTTAACTGAACTATTTGTTTTTCTTTTTTCTTGCCAAAGCCTGCTTGGCCCATGCCAGGATGCATTACATCCGAAGCATCTTCGTTAACTGCTAACTCTAATGGCACAAAGAATCGATCCATAACTCCTTTGATCTGTTGCCATTGATCCGGCAAGCGTTTGCCCTTAAAGTCATAAACAGCATAGTTGCCAATCTTGTTGATAAAGAAATCCCAAATATCGTCAGGAGTATAACCAAACTTGGCACACTGCGCAGGTACAATTTCTAATTGCACAATTGGTCTAGAAGCACGTATAGTCTGCTCTGCACCTTTTAGAATAGGGTATTCGTATCCTTCACAGTCGATTTTGATAATATCTACATCTTCAAATTTATGACTGTCCAGCGTGTTAACCTGCACTGCATGAACACTATACTTGGTCTTGGCTTTGCGTTCTTCAGTGAGAATACAGTTATGTCCTGCATTGTTAGGGTGATGTTCCATTTCCATCTGTCCAGCAGTTTCGCCTAGTCCTTCATTGTGAGTAATAATGTTACCACTGAGCTCTAGACTGGCAAATGTACCGTCTGTGTTTTTCCACCAACCGTCTGCATGATTCGGGTCATGTACTGTTTTAACATTACGAGTGTCCCAGTAACGACCTTTTAGTTCAACATGTTGATTGAGTAAGATGTTTTCTGTGGCTAATTTATAAGTATCTGGAAACGGCTCAAAGCCATGTACAGTCTTCGCCCATGTTGCATATTCCATAGTATTGTTGGCAACGTTCATGCCAACGTCAACAATAGTTTGTGCATTAGGTTTCATCTTACGTAGAAACTTGAGATTACGTCCTTGATACGGACCGTTCTCTCTTGCAAAACGTTGCACATAAAGTGCATCGCCTTTGGTAACCCAATAGAGCCTACCCATCCTATTATGGATTAGTTCTTTAGTAGGGTCAGTATTTAATGTGCTTAGTGCCTTAAATGTGTTTACATCCCATTCGTGCCATTGATATTTTTTCATTTGTTTTTCTTCCACCTGTCTTTGAATTTGTCTGGATAAAATGCCTTAGCGATTGCTCCAGGATCATTCTTGACCAATAATTTAAGATTCT
>Ga0078894_10000211_pt1 | contig 38530 bp, 41 predicted proteins | sample LauGreSu1BDMLBSD_2_FD_67506 | JGI IMG/M metagenome (GOLD analysis project Ga0078894, IMG submission 67506) | Freshwater lake microbial communities from Lake Michigan, USA - Su13.BD.MLB.SD (version 4) (version 4) | ecosystem: Environmental > Aquatic > Freshwater > Lake | place: Lake Michigan... | reverse complement strand
ACAAATATGACAGATCAAACGACTGTCATCAACAGGATCTCACTAGGAGTTGTAGATGCGGTCACAGCAGATGATGCCACAACTATTACTCTCACACAGCCACTTCTTAATTCTGATATCAATCCGGGCGTACCTCAAATACTGGATATTAGACATTACACTTTCACTCCTGACAGCTATCTGTGGATAGAAAACAACTCTGGTCCCCACTGGAGGGCTCCTTTGACTTCAGACGCCTGGGATCCGGCATTCCCAAACCAGATAAACATTACGGTTCAAATGGAGAACCAGGATGGCGACTTCCCTGGCACCTTCGACTGGCCAAACCTGGCTAACAGTAATGTATACATTCGCCGTCTGGTGGATAACCGCACTCTGAGTCAGAGAAGATACAGTATCAATGTAACAAACACGGATAGCAACACCCGCTCTCCAATGCGCGACTACGTTGTGCAAACCACCCTGGGTTCCGGGGGTGGAATTGTGGGGCTGCTCCCTGAAGAGGATATGGTTCTAGTTAACAAGGCTGGCCCCATTCCTATTGGTACGGATCCGGTTGTGAGAAAGTCTCAGATTATTTTGGAGAGAGCAAACCCGGTTAACACTTGGACGCCCGGATACTACTACCGCTCCGGTGAAACTGTTCGAAGGCAAAACAAGCACTTCACCTGCGTTGTAGAAAACTCTGATGTTGCCTTTGATGAAAGTAAGTGGAGTCAGTCATACGTTCACATGGCATCCGACTACAACGCCTATGACTTTTTCCTAAATACAAGTCCCGTAATCTTCTTCAATAATGACACGGATGGTGATCAAGAAACGTTAACTTGTGGATACAACCTTACAACTTGTTGGACTCTTGACCCTGCTATAGAAGCTCAATACACCACTGCCACTGACTACAGGGGGGTGTTCCAATTCTTGGTTGGTATAGGTTTTTCAGAGGCGGAAGTTGCAGAAATTCTAGTCCCCGTCCCTACCGCAGATAGAGAGCTAAACCCTGCGGTATCAGGGGATATGCAGTCGTATGTTCCAGATGGAGCAGCAAATGCACTTGGGAACTGGCCGATTGAGTTTAGAAGACCTTCAGTTCTTCGTATGTTTGGTCATGCTTGGGAGTGGGCAGGATTCTTAAACTATACAAAGGCACTACCCCAGTACCAAGGCGATCTCTCTCCCCAAAACCAGTTCACTTACTACTTTACCAACCAACTTGGGGGCAGAGTTTATGCAACCGGCTTCAACCAAGAGGGTTACTTTGTGACAGCCGCAGGACTCACAGACTTAAGCACCGGAGCCACTATTGGAATCACAGACATTGGAAATCCCTTCGCGGGAGTTGATATACCAACCTTCTTCCCTGAACTTACAGTCAATAACCTGACGGTTAACAACTCCGTGTCAGGATCCCCCGACTCCTTCTCATCCGGGTGGTTAGCAAGTCAAAGCAGAACTGGAGTTACAAGGTATGCAACCAACACTGAAGTAGACGCAGGTACTGCCACTGACCTCGCGATTTCCCCCGCTACTTTGATCTATGCAGCATCTACCGGTCTCATCGGTTTGGAGCCTGGTCTCCTGGTCACTGTGGCATTTAACAGTGCCCCCAGCGGTAGATACCTCTATTGTAATGGGGCTGCAGTTTCAAGAACTGCGTATGCCAACCTTTACGCTAAAATAGAAACAACCTACGGCAGCGGCAATGGTTCAACCACTTTTAATCTCCCTGATGGCAGAGGTTTGTTCATTCGGGGTTGGGATGATGGTAGGGGAATTGACACTGCCCGTGTGTTCGGCAGCACACAGGGAGATGCATTCGAGGCTCACTACCACTCTATCTATAATAGCGACACTTCTACCTTCCCTTACACACCTAATTATATTTCTACGCTATTGGGTACTGCCACGGGATCTTTTGGTCAAATAGACACTTCGACAACGGGTGGTGCAACTGAAACACGACCTTGGAACTCCGCCATGAAGTTCTACATCTCTTACTAAACAATGTTAGTTTACAACTACCACCCTACCTACAAACATTATGTTGGCGAGGAGGAAGCCCCACCCTCCCCCGAAGAACCGGGGGAATGGCTCATACCCGCTCACTCAACAACGGAAAAACCACCTAACACTAAAAAAGGTGAGCTAGCCGTCTGGAAAGAGACAAGATGGGAGATTAAGGAATTAATCCCTCGCGGGGTAGAGAAAGTGTGCCCCCTTCTGCGCCAACCCTGTATAAAAGACCTATGTGAATGGTTTATTCCCTTAACTCCTACCAAAGTACCCGAAAACGGTGGAGGTGAAGGTAAGTGCTCGATCCTCTTATTAACAGCCCTAAGCAGCAGTCCACCCCAATCCAACTAAAATGGCCCTAATCACAATTGACCCCCCTAAAAGTACAGTAAACTTCGGAAACGGTGAATGCGTTGAGAAGGTTGACATGTCTACTGTAGACCCTGCTATTCAGCTCATACTGTTTAATGAAGAGTCTAAAGTCGGATTCGTTCAATATTTCTCTGACTCTGCAGAGCATCCGACCAGACCGCCAGAGGGCATAACCAACCTTAAACCCTGGCAATCTCAGCTAAATGACGCTAATAAGATCCTTTTCTGTAAACAGAACCCTAAAACTTTCTATAGCACTGTTACACCAGTTGGTTCTCCAATTGTTGTCACGGCCAAGGGTTGGCCTCAGCCTGATAATTCAACAGAAGTGGCCCCTTCTGCTCAACCTTCACCGAATACGTCTCTTTATTGGGACGGCACCGGGTTTGTTTGGTCGGTTTTTCCGATTAATCTCAACCTCGCTGACTCTCAAAATTACGTCATTCGTTTAGTCAATGATAAAGCATACACACTGTTACAACCGTCCGACTGGTATGTAGTGCGTCAGTCTGAAACTGGTAAGGCAATCCCCGAAGAGTGGTATGAATGGAGATCATCCGTGAGGGATGCCGCAAAGGCAAAAAGAACCATGATCTCTGAAAAAGAAGACTTGTCTTCCCTAGAAGCATACTGCGAAAGCTCCGATTTCCAGACCTGGCCAACTGAACCCAACTGAAAGAAATGACTGTTACTCCAATTCAAATCCTTAGAAATAACGGTCTCGGCAATAGACCCGACCCTACAACCCTTTTGCCTGGGCAACCTGCTGTCAACACTAACGTCGAGCAGCCTGGCTTGTTTTTCGCGGACTCCACCAACACTCAACTCATAAAGATTGGGCCTGCCGCAGTGGGTGAAAATCCACCAACCCTGGAACCTAGCTTGGGTGAGTCTTGGGTTCAACCAGACGGTGCTGATCCCGGAATCCCCGTGCTCTGGTTGTTCGATGGGGAAGACTGGAGGGGTGTACCCTTAACCGAAACTTATGTTGCCCCCGGCCCCTAAAAGTCCAACGACAAATCTTCAGGGTCCTGCTTTGAGAATGAGCCAATTAGGGTAGGGGGTGTGCAATAGGCCCCACATCCTTTACTTCGGTTGGCACTAGCTAGTACTAAAGCATACTTAGCAGCGCCCCTATGGAACTCTTGCCAATCTTTCCATAGTTGCGAATCCTTAAACTTTTTAGCTGTTGGGTGCCCCACTAATGGCACATCGGCATAAACCAAACCCCTAGAGGCCATGAAAGAGTCAGCAATTTCAGAGAAACTCAGCAGAATGTGATCAACGTCCGTCTTGACCCCGTTCCTAATGGTTTTCCCAGTTATCATGCAGGTAATTGGCAGTGAGATAGATGACCTATACGCCTTTAGCTGATCATTGACCGCTAGCCTCATTGATGCTCTAACGGCATTATAATGTTTTTCTTCTGGAGATGGGGCGGTGCCAATCTTCTTAGGTGGGTATAACATGTCAATCAGCTTCTGTTTGCCGACTGGCTGTTTGGTTGCCCCTCTTTCTAGGGAAATCATCTTGACTTTTCTGCCGCTGGCAATGTCGATGCTGCGGATGTAAACTTCTACATCGGTCTCATTTGAGAGCTTCATCCACTGTTCAGTCAGTCGGCATGAGCGGAGAACAAAATCCTTCGGAACCCCGATCAAGCGGCTATTGGCCCTATGATTATCGATAATTCGGGCTATCTTATCGGAATACTCACCCTTATTGAGACCAAAAGTGGTTTTACCTATTGTCATGGTTTCCTGGTTTGCTAATAATACTTTTACCCTTTAGTTACATGTGCTATAATGACTGTAGTGAGTGGCACTATGACAAACTCCGTAATCCGACAAAGAACCGACCTTGAATTTATAGATGGAACCACCGTGGAATGCTCTGGCAGAGTTAAAGAATTCAAATGCCATGAAAAGAGAAAAGACCTTGATTCAATTTTACTTGTAAACCTCATTGTCACCCCGGTGCCATTTGGGGAATCTATAGCTATTGACCACATGTGGATACTTAAAAAGCAATTGCAGCAAATAGGTAAGTTACCTAACCAAAACGAGCGAATAAGATTTATCGGGTTGGTCTACCCTTACAGAAGAATGGGGGGTAAATCAATTGATAGGGGCCTATACGGGTCAACTGATTACGGAATCCTACCTAAGATTGCATTATGAGAATTGAAATTAAAAACGGCTTCTCCAACGGCAAAGAATACTATGAGTTTGACTTATGGGATGGTCCCGAGGAAATAGAGCACGTAAGAGGTTTCTCTACGGACCTGATCAATGTTTTCACTAAGGTTTTAGAGTGGAGAGAGCGAATCGGAAGAGAGTACGAAGGGGGGCATTGACTTTCTGGGGCAACTTGCTACAATGGGAATGAGTAAACCTCAAAAATGAAACCATCCGAAGAAAAACTAGCAGAGTTTAAGAAAAACTCAGAAAATTGGGCCAAAGAACGTCTAGGTGATAGAAGAACCTTGATTCTTGACGTTGAAACTACCGGCATCCTCAGCAAGGACCCAGATACCGAAGTCGTGCAAATCTCCGTCATTAATATGCAGGGCCGTCCGGTTTTTTCCATGCTTGTAAAGCCAAGTAAACCGCTATCACAAGAGCTAATCGACATCCATGGAATCACCAATGAAATGGTTATGGATGCCCCGATTTTTCCGCAAATCGCCAAAATGCTGTCATTCATCCTCGATGGAAGGCACCTTATTGCTTACAATGCAGATTTTGACTTGAAGCTTCTATGGCATCTTTACAAAAAGTACAACCTCGAACCCCCTAAGACTTCGGGAGTATCCTGTGCCATGGATAGATATTCGGAGTGGTGCGGAGAGTGGAGTGATAAGAAAGATGGATTTAAATGGCAAAGATTGCCAAACCTCTCGGCACTTCCGGCGCACGATGCTATGTCTGATTGCCTTTCTACTTTGAAGGTACTAGAGTTAATGTCAGGGTTATACAACCCGGCTGAAGCCAGTGCAGATGAAATTGATCTGAATTTTTGAAAATGAGTAGACCAATAAAATCAAGTGACTTACTGTTGCTGGATCCTAGATTAGAAGTAGTTAAGTTGGATAGCTATCAACTAACTGAAACTGTCATTTGGCAAGCAGGTAAGGGGGATTACTCAGAAATTCCCATACACCACATTAAGCCACCATCTCCCCAAGAGTGTGGTGAATGGATTGTAAAGGAGCTTTTGGCCAATGAAAGGGGGCACTGGGGGCCACTTGAGCACCCTCAGATTACTTTTTCTGTTGCTGGATTTGTCCATAGTGTAATGGTCCAGAGTAGAACTCACCGTATTGGGACTTCTTGGGATGTTCAATCTCAGCGATACACCGGCAAAAGAGTGGTTAAGGTGGCGGATGGCTTATTGGATGCAGAAGATGTTTTCTATGTCCGCCCTGCAGGGTTTTACACAAACCGCCAAGGTAAGAAGTATGAGTGGACGCAAGAACACCGGGAGAGAAAGCTGAAGAGAATCGTAGACGAATGTTCGGAATATGCCGACTACTATAGATCAGGAAAGTGCGAAGAACATATAAGGGATTATCTGCCACAAGCCATCCGGCAAAACTTTGTAGTCTCATTCAATCTTCGCTCTATTTTGCATTTCATTGACCTAAGGGCAAAACTTGATGCCCAAATAGAAGTTCAAGCCCTTTGCGATGCCTTTGAGCCCCACATGGAACAATGGGCCCCAAATGTCTGGAATTATTACAAGGAGAAGCGCCTCCATAAAGCGAGACTCAGCCCTTAATTTCTCCTGGAGTTAAATATCACTAATCAAAAATGAACAATCAAATCGTAAAAGGGTTCTGGAAAATCGCCGAAGATTACCCCACGACAGACAAAGACTATCTCGTAGCGTTCCCCGCCAATGATGGAACTTTCTCCATAGTAGATTGCGATGTGTGGGAATTCCGATCCGGAGAGTGGCTAAGCCTTCCAGACTCTAGATTCCAAGAGCAGGAAGTCGGACTTCCAACATACTACATTGACCTACCCATGCCAAGATGACAAACAGGCCCAAACTCGAAAAAACTATCGTCTTAAAGACTTCTCCTAGCCCTTTGCTAGTCATTGACTTCAACGTAATGTGCTTTGCTGTTCTAGGGTGGTATGAATCAAAAATTGAAGGGTTCTTCAGTAAAGAAGTCGAAAAGAAACTGGTTCGCGGAGCTTGGGCACTTTTTGTAAATCGTGGCCCCCAATTCATGAAGAGACACCCTTACCGTATTGTATTTGCTGCGGATTATCGCAATCCAGAAACAAACAACTACTGGAGGGATGATTTCATGAAAGAATCCAAAGTAGTTCAACAAGCTTGGGTCGATTATGCGGCTGCTGGAGGGGTAGATGTCAAGGAACTTGCTACTCACTATAAGGGGACACGAAGTGAAAAATCAGAAGCTTTCTGGTTTGTTTATAATGAGGGCAGGAATTACTGTCAAATGTATTTCCCGTGGTTTTGGCGCCTTGGTTATGAGGCCGATGACATAGCAGGCAGTATCTGTAGGGCATCCCACAAGGGGAAACCTGACGAGGTTGTCCATAAACGCCAAATCCTCCTTCACACCGTAGATAGGGACTGGACTCAATTATGCGATGATGAGAATCAGATCTACTTTTCAAACACACGGGTATGCCGCCCCAATGAGAAAATCCAGGAGCAACTTAATGGGGAGATTGGCGTAGCTGAATGGGCTAAACATAAGATGAAGGTTGATATTGGGCATCCTAGTGAACTGGCAAAACACAAAGCTGCCGCTGGTGACATGTGTGATAATGCCGTTAAAGGTAGCCCTATCGAGTTGTTTGACTTGTGTGAACCAAACCCTAAATGGAACATCGATAAGTTGTTATGGGGTGAAACCTTCTATTCTGAAGTTAATAACCCTGAGCACAATACTCGGAACGATCATTACGACCAAGCGGTAAAGGCATTTGCCAAAATTTGTCTGGAGATTCCAGTTTCTACATGATGGGCCCGGTATTTGATATTGGGCATTTGACTCTTGGTATTTTATTCTGGTAACTATAGGTAGGGCAACGGGGTAAAACTCTATTAGATAAACATCAATGAATGAACCCTGATTCAGCATACCTCGCAAAAGCTCTCCCTATGGCTCGTCTTCTTTACGAAGCAAGTCATGGGGATTTTGAGTGCGTACCTGAAAATTACTCTGAGCATTTCAGCCATTGCTTTCAGGATGGGGATGTATCGTTGCTGTCGGCTTTTTCTAAGTTTTCCACGGATGGCGAGTTAGAAAATTGGGAACTAGACGAAGCCATCGAATTGCTAAGTAAGGTGGAGCCTGATTTTTGGCCCGACCCTGAATCAATAGAGCACCTTGACTTGGGTGGTATTTTTTCTAATGGCGGTGGAGAAACATTAGACTTTGTTGAAGATAATTTGAGTTCGTCTGAAAGAGTACAGAAGGTTTTGTCAGCAGTGATTTATAGTGTGTTTGGTGAGAAGGTGGATACGATAAGGGATAGGTCCGGGAATTTTCCGTCCCCAAAAAATAATTTCCTTCAAGATGAGGATGGGACCTTTTCCGGCACCTTTAAGTATGACAACTACAAGTTTCTATTTGAGATTTTGCCCACTGAGCAGGGGTGGGTGTGTACTTACAGAATGGACGAGAAGTCGTTGGATTCCCTGGAAAAGAACACCGACATCAAAAATACGAAGAAGTCACCTCAACACCGTAAAGTGCGCCATAGGGGGTGGTCCTGATGGCTAATTTTTCTGGTGGGGTGATCCCTACAATCCCTATTACGACTAATGGGGCAATTAATAGCCTGGGAAATAACATAGTTCAAACTTTGGGTGGGACCGGTATTAACATTGCTTTGAATTTGGCAACTGATCCTCTACCTGCCCTGAAGAAGATTTTGGGTATAAATGCTACAGCATATGATAACATATTACCATCGATTGGAAGGAGTGCGCTTTCTGGAGCAGAGCAACTTTTCAATCAATTTTTATCGGATAACCTAACCCCTTCTGGGGCGGGGGGAGTTCTAGGGAACATTGGGATAAATTTAGCTCAGACTGCAGCTAGTAACGTATTTCAGAATTTGTTAGGAGATGTAACTGCGGGGGCAATAGGTAGCGGGAAACCCAGTAGGTGGTTTCCGGGTGCAGCCAATGAGCCCGTAGCTAATTATGGATTGACAACTTTTACAAAAGGATTAAATGGACCTGATGTGACTTTTTCCATTATACCTGCTTTTTCCGGAGCTGCTAGAGAGGCTGCTTCATGGCTAGTTAACCCAAAATCAAAAGCAAGTTTGGACGTAAGGGAGACCTTCGCTGAAACGTCAGGAGGTTATATAGCGGCATCAAATTTTGACACGGCTGCCGCTTTCTCCAAGGAGATGGATCTTGCCTTGTCTCTGCCCGATCTTAAAGGTAAGTTTCCCCTAGTGGGAAGTGAGGAATTTTTTAAGTACTTATCCGGTTCTGAGGGGATACCTTTGGAGGATCTTTTTGTAAATTCTGACCTTAGTGTGTCCCTTGCTGAATCACTCTCAGGTAGTTGGAACTTTATTTGTGCCCCGGAAAGTATCTCATGGAACAGCGAGGCCCAGGTTGAACGTGTCCCCATGTTTGGTACTAACCAGCCACCTGTCATCTCAGGGTCAAAAAGCATGAGGGACCTTACACTGTCAGATGCCCTCGTGGAGGGTTTCTCTAGGGGTAGGTCAGTTGAGGATAAAATTGCTAAATTAGAAAATTTAATGAATTTCACTCTAGATACCAAAAACAAATACATCAAAGTCCCAGTCTATTACGTCCAAGCAAACAATAAGCTGTATGGAAATGGGTTGAATGGTGGTGATGGTGGGTACTTTGTTATTAAGAGTGTTAATGTAAAGGAATTGATGAGGGACTTGTCGGGTAGTACGACGAGGGCTACGGTTGATGTTTCATTTGTTCAGGTACCGCCTTACCAGGTTACTAGTGGTAGGGACCTTGCTAATGTTGCGTTGCTTGGTAGAACATCTATTCTACCTGCTGTGGCCGATGCTGTTTCTAAATTACTTTCCAGTACTAATGAAACTGCCCGACAAGCTGCGGGCGTACAAACACCGGCATCTAACCCTAATGTTGAGGGTGGGGTGGATCCCCGGAGTCAAAGACAAGGGGGAACAAGATGAGTAATACACAAAGACAATTTACTTTAATCGGGAATTTTACTGATAATATTACTCCCGAACTAAATAGGATAAACAATACCCTAAATCAACTACGGACAAACTTCCAAACTCTTGGTCAAGCTGTAGCGCCACTGAATACTCAGATGGCTCAACTGACGACCAATAGCAGGAATTTTGGTAATGCGTTATCCTCTAGGGCTTCCCAATTAAGGGCAGCTACTACGGCAATGAATTCCTATACCAGGTCTGTCAATGCTGCTAATGCCGCTGCCATGAGATTAAATCAAACTCAGGGTAGGGGTGGTGGAGGTGGAGGTGGTGGTGGCGGTGGACGAGGTGGTGGTCGTGGGGGCTACGGTGGATATGGTGGCGGTTACGGTGGTGGTGGCGGGTTCGCATCACAGATCATGGGCTACCAGATTGCCAACACAATTTCCGGAGCTATACTTAGTGGTTTCCAGATGGGTGTCAACCTGATGGAGAAGCCTTTCCAGTATTTTGCTAGCGCATTTGGGGAACGAATCAAAGATGAAATGTCTGACATTCAGGCTGCTGGGGGTTTGTTTGCCATCAGTCAACGTAAGGGACTGAATATGTTCCCAAACTTTTCTTCATCGATGAGGGAGCTTCAGAGAATCAACTATAGGCTCGCACAATCTGCTGCTGCTTTACCAGGGGCCACTGAAGATTACGTTAAGCAAGGGAAGTTGCTTTCTGACACAGTAATGACTGCAATGGGTAATGACCCGAAGGGATTTACAAAACTGGGTCAAGAATTTGGAGCAAAAGTTGGCGATAAGATGGATTCCCTGGGAGTTCTAATCCAGAAGCTAACAGAGAAATCCGTTCTAATTGGTATGGGTAACCCAACCAAGTCACCTTTGGGGACACCTCAGCTTATCGAACAATTGATTAATGCTCCGAATGTTGGCCCCAAGATGTTCCAAAAATATGTGGCATTTAGGAACAACCCTATTTTTACAGGGGCATTCCAAGATCCCCAAATGCAGAAAAAGCTAGCAGCTACAAAAGCTGGCGGGCCTGAAAGGGTTAAAGTTGTCATGGAATTGCTTGACATGATTCTGCCGAATGAGGTCATTCAAGCATATAAAAACTCAACAAGTGGTTTTATAGAAGCGTTTAGATCTTCCTTCCTGGACCCGGAGGTAGGTCTATTTGGCCTTGGTAGAAAGTTTGGTAAAATTGGCAAATCAATTGATGAGTATGGTCGTTACCTAAATAAGCAAGGGCAAGTAGTTAAAGATGCGGCATTGGCAGCGGAAGAAGACTATAGTTTGTTTGAAATAATTTCCAGAATTATAAAAGGTTTTGGTTTACCCCTTAGTGAATTGACGGCGATACTGCCCCAAATTTGGGACCCCCTAAGAGGTATTGCTGAGCTGATGATGCCCATGATGAATGCGGCTCAAGATTTTTATAGGAATTTTATCTACTACACCAAAGGATTCGAAAATATTGCCAATAGTATGGGATTAAATTCCCCTGCGGGGCAAGCGATCAAGAAGACGGCTGGTGCAAGAGGTTTTGTCCTAGCTCTAACTAATTTTATTAGGGTCCTTGACGATAAGTTTGGTTTAAAGGGTTTCTACGGTGTCAGGGAAAAATTAATGAAGCCAAATGCTGATTTGGCGGGGATCACTAAAGATCTATTCGCAAAACTATTTCAAACAGACTTCCCATATTTCCTCGGTAAAACCGTTGGTGGTGCCATTGGATCAACCATCAAAATGCTAGGTGATATAATGGCCGGAGCTACAAACATTGTGGCAACAGGTCCATTTGCCGAAGGTTTGGCCGAAGGTTGGAAAGCGACGAAAGGGTCTGAAGGAGTTAAGTTGGTATTTGAGTCTCTCTTTAAGGTAATTGGTAATACGATACAAACCTTATTCCAAGCTGCCCCCATGCAAATGTCTATACTGGCGGCATTGACTGTGGGTATGCCCATCATTCAACAGATTATTACTTTCGGATTGTTGTCCTTATTCGGTAGACTTGGAACCTTCATTGAGAGGGGCTTGGAGGCAGCCCCCAGGTTAATGGCTAGGGCTTCTGCTACTGTCAGGGGCATACCGGGTGCTATTTCTGGCGCCCCTAGGGCGGTTGGCTTAGGGTTGACTCGGTCGGTAATGGGGTTAGCTATGGGGGGGGCTGCTAATATGGGTGGGTTAGCTAGGGGGGTAGCGGCCACCAACATAGCCAAAATCGGAGAAACCTTTAGGGGGCTTTCTGGAAGACTTCTTTTCTTTGGTGCTGCGTTGCAGACTATAATTTCTCTATTCCAAGGGAAGAATATTTTTGACTCCTTAGCATCTGGTGCTGGTCCGGCTATTGGTGCTGCAATAGGGTCGGTGCTGTTGGGGTGGATTCCTATTGTAGGTCCTTTGCTCGGTGCTGTGTTAGGTGCTAAATTTGGGCAACTGTTGGAGAAACCACTGTCAGAGATTTTTAAGAACATTTGGGGTTCTTTCCAGGGGTTGATGAAATCTGTTGAGATCGTTTTTAAATTATTCGGAGATTTGAGTAGGGCTCTTGGTAAAGCAGTTCCTGGAATAAATGCTATGGGTATAGCCATGGCCCCTTTTACTTTGGCTTTCCAGGCACTAGAGATGGGACTCAAGGGGTTAGCTACCCTTTTGGCTTGGGTTAGAATGAAATTCAATCAGCCAGGGGCTTGGAAAGATTTTGATGAAGCCAAACGTGGGGAAATGTCAAGTAGGGCCAGAATCAATGCCTATAACGATAGTTTAAGGGGGTCTGGTGCATTGAAATCAGGTATTGCAGGTGCCCAAGCAGATATTAATACTAAAAAAGGTCTTGACATTTACAGAATCGTAGAATTAAAAGCCTACATAGAAGAAGCCAAAGCCATATTGGGCGGTAAACCAAGTGGGACCACACCACCCAAACCCGCCCCCGGAAGCCCCACACCAAACCAAGAGGCTGCCTCTGTAACATCTAACATCAGAACTGCAGCGGGTATAACAAAAATTAACCCCAATACCGCCAGAACCGCAACTGAAACCGCCAAAACCGCAAAAAATACCCAAACGTCCGCAACTACCTTGGGCAACCTAAAGTCGGCGCTATTCGTAATTAGCAACAAGCTGGATATTCTAAATAGTATGTTATTTGCTTTGGAGCAGATTAGTATTACTCTGAAAACCAATGGGGCACCTTCACCGTTCCCTTCACCCCTAGACTCATTGCCACCCGGTGATGGCCCATCTTTTATGGGTTCTGGAGCAGGCTCTCTAGGTGAAGTGGAGGGAATAGCATCTATGTTTGGATTGGGAACAACATCCAGCTATAGGCCAGGGGACGATGGTTACCACGGTTTGAACAGGGCCAGGGATTTTTCTAATGGGTATGGGCCAACTAAAGAGATGATGGCTTTTGCAGAACATATAGCATCAACAATGGGGTCCAGGTTGCTAGAGCTTATTTACACTCCACTAGGTTGGGGAATAAAAAACGGTAGAGTGGTTCCTAATAGTTTTTGGGGCCAAGATACTTTATCTGGACACTACAACCATGTCCATGTGGCCATGGCTTATGGCTCATCAGACCCTGCTTTCTTCTCATCTAAAGAAAAAGCAAGAGAGTGGGAAAGACAAATGATGCCCGTAGGCGCCAAAGTCGCAACCTACACAATGAACTCCTCAGAGGGATTCGGAGGAATGAATGTAAATGCCCCCATCACCATCTATCAACAACCGGGACAAGACCCGGAAGAACTGGCATCTATCGTCGTAACAAGACTTAGTATGGCAGTTGAGCATATGAGAAACCATTACGCATAAACAGGGAGAACAAAATGGGCGGAGATTTACTGATACCACGCTGCGAAGTTTATTGGGGTGACGAAAATATAACCTTTTTCGAAGGGGCAAAAAAATGGCCAGGGTCCGATGGACCACAGCCACTGGTACACAACGTAAAAGTAAACATCCACGAAGAGGGTCAAACACCATCGGGGTCCATGAGTTGGAACCCTAGCGCCCTAGCCTACAAGGAATATGAGCGTCTCGTTAAGGATAAATACGATAAGACCATAGTCATTAAGTACTACTATCCGGGTGGCCCTTCCATTGCATTTTCTTTCGTGTGGGCTGGACAAACTGAGAGCTATGGACGCAATATGGACATCACGGTTCGCCTTTACTCTGAGTTGGATGGCCTCTGTGAAGGTTACATAAAAAGTTTTGTCACTGTTGGCGAAGGTGTAACCCTTTACAGTGCTCTGATAGACCTTGAGCAACTTTTTGGTTTAAGGGGGGCCCTTAATCGCCTCTACCCCAATAGCAAGCTTAAAACCATAATATCCACGGCGGATGATGTGGGTGAAGAACTAGGCAAAGTCAAAGTCCTATCAAATTATTCAGAGGGTACCACATTTTCACAATCGGTCGAAAATATTGTGGGGCAAAATGGAAACATAGCTTTTTTTCACAACTTACGAAGCAAGATACAAACAGGTGGTGGTAATTATGAGACTACTGATCTTCCGGGGGTGGTCATATTTCCCCCTTATTCGTGGGTCGGAAATAAATTAGTAAATGGCGTCATGGTAAAAAAAGGCTATACGACAGAAGAATACAAATCAATAGTTCAGAGGAGATCTGTAGACGCTAAGAGGGGGGGTTATTCGTACCCCGGCATAAGAATGGGTTATTTCTTAGGTCCCGCCATGATAGACTCCATGACGAAAACTTCAGAGTGGTCACCCGGGCAAAAAACTAGACGCAATACCAGGAGCACTAACCCCAAGGTCCAAAGATTTGATGTGACACAAGATGAAACTGGGTTTCAGTTCAAATCTATCCAGGATGTAAAAAATCAAGTAGCGCAAAACGCTAAAAATGCAAACGGTGCAGGTGGAACCTATGGGTCTATGTCTAGGCCAGGCATGAGGCTGGAAGGTAATGAGGAGGGTGAGTTCAAGAAGCTGCTCCTGCAAAAGGAACGTACCGCCAGATTGTCTGCTAACTTGTTTATGTGTCCCGCCTTAACCGGTATCAAACCTTGTGATATCATTTTTATTCCTAATTATTCTGGAGGATCCATGGAAGATTGGATTGTCAACTCTGTTGAATACGAACAAAGTGACGGCGGGGTTAACCTCTCTATTCAAGCTTCTAGGACGTATGGACTTGGCACTTTTATGAACCCTCAAATTGGTAAAATTTGGCTGGATTATGCCGTTTATACTTTAGGATTAGTGGGTAAGTACGGGTCCATAGAGAATTGGGTTAGGTATGCCTGGTCATTGGATGATGTATTTGCCTACACTGCTACGGGTCCCGGTACATTTAAGCTGAGTTCTGAAGTAGCGGCAACGGCTCAACCTCAACCAACTCCCCCAACCAACCCTAACCAGCCGACAACCAACCAACCTCAAACCAACTCCCAACCTCGACCAATCCCCGCGCCGGAACCGGCGGTAAAACCCTTAGGTAGGGCCCTTACGGCACCAGAACAAAGGGAGTTCAACTCAACAGTAATAGCGTACCCCGGCAATAAATCTTTAGTTAAAGTTTCTAAAAATTCAGCTTTTTATCGATATTTGGCACGTTACAACCAAAAACCAAGACAAAAAGACCCGAACTCAGTGTATGATACCTTTAATTTCGGCATGGTAATTGCAAATCAATGGTTTGAGTATTATATAGCGGACAGGCTCTTCTGACCGGGCCCGTTGACTTTCGGAACCATCTTGCTACAATGAGAGTGAATGTGCCAAGCAATAGAGCATGGAACCACACATTCTACTCAAAGAACAAAATGGCTGTAACAACCCTTAAAATCAATCCTCAACTCGACGACAAAAACCGCGCTCGCCTTGAGTCTAAAACTTACGTCAAGGCATACACTGACATCCCGAACAAAGCTCTCCCCGAGACATACCGTCTGGGCCTTGCCGCTATCTTCAAAGCATTGACTGGCGAAGATTTCGACATGGAATCCAACACATTTACTGTTCGTGCGGATGCAAACGGTGTATTCAAGCGCCTCTATTCCCCCACAGTCTTCTCCACAGAAGAAAAAGGACTCGTCATCCGTTGGGGTGATCGTGACATCCCCCTACAAGTAAGCACAGACAAAATCACCACCGAAAACATCGGGAAGGGAACCAAACTTTCCTTCAAGGAAGAGCAAATCGGCAAATACAAAGAGCCTGCCCTCGCAGTTTCGGCAACTGCCAATGGCACCCTGTATACTCTGCCAATTCCCATTCGTTCCGCTGATTACGAAGACAAAATCTCAGTAGAACTACTGGATCTTCTCCTCAGTGAGAATCCCGAAGCAATTGCTGAAAAAGTCCAAATCGCAAGTGACCTCAGCAAGCGCGGCGAATCTCTCGGTACCGGCGAGCGCATGATTGGACCTTTCCTTAAGGTAGCACATTTGCCTCTTGGTGAGTACAATGTAACGACTTACCGTGCTAAGGAAGGTGGTCAATACGGAACCAAATACTTCATGCAAGTTCAAGTTTCCGAACCCTTTGTTGCCCCGATTCGCACTCAAGTTGAAGGCGAATGGGTCACCGAAGAAAGGGAGGTATCTGATTGGGCTATCGTTGAACCTAACAATGCCCTTAAGAAGACATTAGCTGCTGATCCAGTTATCACTCCTGATTCCCCTGCTGTGCTCAAAGTCACTGAGCATGGGGACTACAACGGCTTCCCAACCGCAAAATGCGTCCTGAGATGCCAAACATTCGTGGAAGATCCCGAAAGCTTCTCTCTCGCTTTCTGATCTCCATGTGAGAACTGGCCCCGGTGTCAACCGGGGTCTTTCTTTGTTCGACTATTAAACTACTATAGAAACCAAATGCCAGATCCCTACTCAGGTGGTACGGGGAGTACCAAACAAGAAATCGCCATTTTCAATCAAGCTCAAGATTTGAAGAAGGCCAGGGTTTTTTCCTCAGAGAAAGGTGATGAGGATAAATCAAAATCGACTGAAGAAAAGAAAGGTAATAAGAAAAAAGAACCAATTCGCGTAAGTGAGTTGTATAATAAGGGTATTGCCCTCTTAAAGGCAAAGGGTTACATTCTGGACCTTGTGGAAGGAGCACCCCATGTCAACCACCGCATCCTCAAACCTGCGGCCCCGCCAGAAGTCAAAGGGATTAAGTATCCACACACCTTCAAACCACTTCAAGATATTACCGAAATGGCAGATTTTGAAGACATTGAGAAGGTGTTTTACCCCGGGTTGTGCGAAGATGAAGTTCGAACTTTCTGGGAGCCGCTGCACCGCCCTAAACCAGGCGATAGCGACTTAGCTTCTTTTACGGCCCGTCTGTTGAAGATGCAGAAAATCAGCCAATCGAAAAACTTCTACCCGGAGTTTGATTTTGCTCATACGTTTGACCCGATGGCCAGATTGGGGGGAACTGTTGTAACAAACCCCAGGATTTGGGTCCCGGACAGGGATTGGTTTAACCCCGTGCTTCATCAAGTTAAGATGTCGGATGTGTTCACGATTTTTCCAGAAGCTGAGTTGGAAATACTCAAGTTGATTATCGGGAGGATTGGGGTCGGTAGGTCTAATCACCTCCCCCCAGGCAAAGATAAAGCAGTTCAACATACTGCCCGTATGGCGGGAGTTGTAGTTGGTAAGGACCCTGGACTTGGGAAATCCGAATGCTTCAATAGCATGACCGCTGCTTTTTCCAAATGCGGATTTTCGATCTGGACTTTTAAGTCTACTGAAGAACGATTTGGTGTTAAGTCCTTTGCCATGAGTGACATATCGTATAAGGATGATACTTCTTTATCTTCTCTTAAGAAATTCCTTTCTGCTGAGGAGACTAAGATTATGATTACGAATGGGTTAACTAGTAGCCCCCTAGGTCAGTAATGTCCTAGAGAAAAACTTCTCTAAACGGGGAATACCCTTTGATACATAAGGGCAACCTACCGTGCTAAAGTATTTTCAGAGTTTTCTGCTCTAAAGGCATGAAACCAGGGGGATACAAAGCCTAACGACTATCTCGAAAGAGAGTAGGATCAAGCGATCCGAAACGGGAAGATTCCCAAGGGAATATGATATAGTCTGCTCTAAATGGTAACATTTAGCTGGGTTAAGTCCCGGAACGGAACTAGCGACACCGTTTGAACACATGGTATTACAAGTAGAAGACAAGTTCCAAACTTCGGAGCAAATCTGGCCTAAAACCGTCATGCTCCTGAACTCCAATGATTGGAATAGTAAGTTTGCTTATGATTTGGACCCCGGGATCATAGACAGAATCAAGCTAATCAGCACATACAGAGAATATGAGGTAGCAAAAAACAAGGAAAATCTTAAAGGAACCGTATCCGATGGTACCCCAGACCTTAGGCCAAAGTCCCACATTCCGTACCTCGAAGAGAAACTAGGGGTAAGCAAAGATGCTTTGTATCTATGGTGCCTGAGGCTTTGTACCGACAGATTCCTAGATATCATTAACGACGATTCCGACCCCACCATCAACCGCCTCCAAGTCGAAGTCCGTTACTGGACTACTCGGCAAAGAATTCGATTCAAGGCCGACGTTACCCAAGCCCTAGTCAACGCTATGGCGTTCGCTCATTTTATCCGCATAGGAAACAAAGATGAGAGGATGCCGGAATTGACACCTAACGTCCTTTATGACTACTTAGAGAGCCTCTATTTTGTAGGGGTTGACCCAAGTTGTCAGCATCTAATGCCTCTACTGAAAGAAAACTGGTGCAAAGTTGGTAGGCCATCTACTCACTACTACCAGGGATTCAGGGAACTAAGGTGGGAATCGGTCAAAAAGTCAATCTCACTTGGCAGGGAAATGCTCTTTGACGAGACTACTGGTGCCAGGAAAGAAACCAAAGAAAAAACTTCCCTGATGATCATCAAGGAAATGATTGAAAAGTTGGTTCTTAGGGACGGCTTCAAGATTGGTGGCGAAGCTTCCTACATCATTGAAAACTGGGAAAACTGTCGCTATGCCCAAGAAGACCTGGTTCGAGAGGCAATCGGGTTGTTGGATGAAGTAGAGGATGTCTATAAAAATAGGATCCTTGACCCTAAGGCCAAATGCCAAGACAAATGGATGGCAAACGAAGGCTACTCACCGGATAGAGCTGAAATCCTCAGGAAAGAAGCTTGCGATAAAATGTTTGAAGCGAAGGGGGTAAAAGTATGAACTTACATACAAACGACCAGGATACCTTCGTGGACTCATTTACATACGAATGCCAAAAGCAACTAAGACTTAAAGAGCAATTAGAGTCTGAAGGCTTCAGTTGCATTGATGACCCCGCTAATCTTTACGATAAAGTCGGGACCGTACAAGAAATCGAAACCTTCTGTCAGCTCTATACCCCTAGGCTCCTGGCAAAGTTGTATGCTAAAGGCATCGAAGACCTGGAACATGCGTTCTTTCTAGTTCCAATTTGGCAGATTGTCAAGTACAACTACATCATACCTCAACCCGGCGAGTATTTCTCTGCTAACTATGTTGTTGGTATTCGTAGGGTAAGTGAAAATGCTTTTGTGCCAAGCTTGAGGTTACCTCTAACCTAATAGCAATTAGTGCTACCCCACAATGAAGGAACTATTTGAGTCTAACTTACCGGATACTCCGACACCGTTGAATTCAACTGGCGGCTATAAAAATGCTGCCGGTTCTTTTCCAATTGGCAGGAGCCTTCAAAGAAAGGTAAAATCCAGAGATGACCTTAGCCAACCAAAAGGTGACCTAAAGGAAGAATACCCCAAAGGCAACCAGTCGGAAAAACCCAAGTCAAATAACCCCCTAACAACAACTTCCGGCTCAGAAAACAACGCAGTTGACCGATACTTCGGAGCATTCAGCATTGAATCTAAACGCCATGTTAGAGACTTACTGGCTAAGCATCCCTTGTTCGGTAAAGAGGGTAACGTCAGACTCAATAGGACCGAAAACAACACTAGAGATGTTCTTCACAATGATCCCATCAAAATAATCAATAATGGTGGTAGCATAACCTACGGAAAACCCTAAAACAAAATGACAAACAAACACATTGATCCGGCAATTTACCTCCAGAACTCAGTTAAAAAGAGAGGAAAATCCTCAGCAGATGGTGTCTACTTGACTCACATTGTAGTTACCACGTTGGTCCCAGATGAACCTCAAGTAAATTTTAAAAATTCCTCTGATGGCGCCCTTAATGATTTTAACCAATCGAGCCCCGAATGGAACGAAATCCTAGTAAGGTTAAGAAGAGATAAAAATGACATTATCCAATCCATCATTCACAGGGAAAGCCACTTACTGGAGTTCATTACAGAGGGTCACGACCTGTCACTTTGCGTCATTATTCCCTCCCTCCAAGTAAGCGATTTTGAAGGCGAAGTGAGATACTATCATACTTTACTTAAAAAAGTTGCACAATTCGCAGGAAGTACGCCTACTCAAGTTAGGTTCACGATTGGGGTCGCTTGCATTTCATGGTCAGAGATGGTAGAATCTGGTGATGCACAGGAGATTGATGTTGGGTTTTGATTGACCCACATTGCCATCTGTGCTAAGCTCCACTTGTTAAACCCACGGTTTGACACCAAAACAGTAACAATTTCGCTCCACACACCGTCTATGGAATTTAACTATTATCAAAATCGAGCCCGGGAAACCGCCATTTACCCGAACATGGGCTCAGAGTTTACCTACCCTGCTCTTGGCCTTGTTGGCGAAGCTGGGGAAATTGCAAATAAACTTAAGAAAGTTATCCGGGACAAATCTGGCGTTCTTTCCGATGAGGTCCGAGAATCTGTTTCCGATGAGCTTGGGGATGTGCTATGGTATGTAGCCCAATTGGCCACTGAAATGGGTACCGATCTAGACACAATCGCACAGCGAAACATTGACAAACTTTCCTCTAGGAAGGAGAGAGGAGTCATCGCAGGTAGTGGTGATAACCGATGAGTGCCTCCAACAAAGTAGCAATTCCACCCAAAAACAGACCCCTAATGAAAGCATCTGATTGCACTTTCCAGGAAATGAGAACCATCTCATGCTCCCTTCCTGACCTTGCTATCATCCTATCCTACTTTCAAGTAGAGTATGGTTTGGCACATACGGAATCCCTGTGGAACATCTATACAGAAATCGCAAATTGCGATGAAGAAGTTTTTACAACGAAGAAACACATTTGTAAACAATTCAGCGAAGCTCTAAGTGACTACCGGGAAATTGAATCATCAGAACCCCCATCTTACAAAATGGGATCTCCGTTGGATTCAGCTAGCTGAAGACATTAAGCTCTGGAGCAAAGACCCCCACAAAAAAGTAGGTTGTGTCTTGGTTAAGGAAAATCGCATAGTTTCTACTGGGTACAATGGCTTCCCTAGTGGAATAGCAGATACTGCGATAAGGTTGAATGACAAGTCCTTCAAAAACAATGTCGTCATTCACGCTGAAAAAAATGCCATTGTATGGGCCGCCAAAGAAGGAGTGTCCACTGACGGTTGTTCGGCTTTCATCACTTTCCCGCCATGCAGCGGATGTGCTAGTGTACTCATTGGTGCAGGGATCAAAAGAATCGTCTGCCCTAACTTTAGTTCCTACCATGGGAGTTGGAAAGATAGCCTAACTATAGCAAGTGACATCCTCTATGAGGCCGGAATACCAGTTTTATATTATGAATCACCATGAACCCTGAAAGTACCATCAGTCCCATGGAACTAACCATCGGGCAAAAATTTGAATTAGAGAAGATGGGTAGAGTTATAGACTCCACCACTGATCTAAAAGTCCTTCAAGATTTGTGCAAACAATTGCTAGAGGCGTGGATGTCCCAGAAAGCAGCCACAGCTTGGATAATGCGGGAGAATCTGCCGGGTCCTCCGAATTACTCACAAATCAACGATTGAAATTAAACGCAATTACTCGGGGATCAGCCTGATTGACTGCAGGGACAGGTTAGTTCTAAGGTTCTAACCTTTGACCCAGACTAACATTAAGGAATCAAACATCGAGCAAAGAGAGAGAAATGACTTACACAATTGAAACCTTTCGCAAAGCTGTAAATGGTGATGAGAAGTCCATTGAGAAAACCATCGTTCAGTTCACACCATTGGTTCACAAACTTGTGAACATGTATTCTTACATGGCGAGCAATCACATGAAGGAAGACCTAGTTCAAGAGGGCAAGATCGGCATCGTAAATGGCATCAGAACCTTTGATTTGAGCCGCAACGTAGTCCCCATGACTTGGATGTTTTGGAAGGTCCGTGAGGCCATCCAGGGGGCTGCTAGGCAGGAGAAGAAGCACCCTAAGTACACAGAGAGCATTGATGAAGTTGATGTTAGTTACGAGGGTGACGTAAATGCCAAATTCAGTGCTCCACAAATCAAGGAAATCTTATTGGACCGTTATGGTGGACCCGATACCCAAGGGTTCAAAATCATTTGCTCGAAGTACGGACTATTTAACCACACTAAGTTGACCCAATCTGAAATCGCAAAAGAGTTTGGTGTAACTAAACAAGCGGTAAGTAGCTGCGTAGCTAGGTTCACAACATCTTTCCGAAAGAAGCACCCTGAGCTTATCGATCTTTTTCGATGATGGGGTAAATTTACCTTAAATCCTACAAACCCCTTGGGATAATGACCACAGTTATTGCCACTAAAGTTTTTGATAAAAATTGCGAAATTTGCAAGCACATGAGCAGACATGATAAGTCTGTAATTGAGGGCTTCCCAGAGATCGCTTATCAAGAAGCGAACTTAGATGATATCATAGACCACAGGAATGACCTAACAAAAATTAGAGTCTACCAGTGCCTAGAGAGACATGCCATCAATGCGGATTATACCATAGACTTACCAGTTTATGTATTTCTAAGGAGTAATGGCAAATTTCTGGGGCACCATGTTGGTGCTGCCACTTTACCTGAATTTCGTGAAAAAGTCAAACAAATTTTAGCGGCAAAGGAGGTACCGTGAATTGGGAACACATGTTATTTGCTCTTTGTACGGGATTTCATTTTCCCGTCTGAACGATCTACTAGCCATTCAGTTGGCTTTTGATAAAGCCGTAACCGCAATGGGGGCCACGGTTTTAAATAAATTTGCCCACCAATTCACACCCCAAGGTGTTACCATAGTGTACGCATTGGCCGAAAGCCATATGTCTTGCCACACTTTCCCCGAGAAGGGTTCTGTGTCACTAGATTGCTATACTTGTGGCAGCATGGATTCTATGTCAGGGATGCAAATTCTGATTGATTACTTCAAACCCATAGAAATTAGATTACAGGAGCTATCACGATGATTAAAAGATCAAAACTAGCAAAGAAAGCCCTAAAGAACCCGTCTCTTTATACAGATGGGGAACTATCTTACTTTGCCAAATGGTTGCAGGAACACAAGAGAATAAAAGCTCTCAAGAAACATGCCCAACCTGAAGATAGTACGCCCGAGAGCAACCAACCCGTTGACTTTCATTAAGAACTTGCTACAATAGCATTGTCACCATCCAACCAACCATCCAACTAACAATGACAACCACAAAAGACGACCAAGGCGTTCTCAATCACTTTGCCATCGAACCCGAAATGACCCTAGTTGATGCAGACTATAGGCCAATGATTGCATGGGATGCAGTCGGAGAGACCTTAAATGGAAGACTGGCTATGCTTGGGATCATTGCAGCCCTTGGTTCTTATGCTGTTACTGGGCAAATTATTCCCGGTATTTGGTGATTTCCACCAGAATCTTGACCAAACTAAACTAGCATCAACTCAAAATGGCAAAAGTCAAATCCCTAACTAATCAGCGGGAAACCTCCCCAACTGAAAAGAAAACCTACCAAGGAAATTCAAAGAGAACAAAATTTTCTGCGACTTCAGCCCATCCAAACCCCAAAAAGAAATATCGCGGGCAAGGTAAGTGATTCTACAGCTTAACCCTGCGTTGCCCTTGGAAACCCCTAAGGGTAAGGGTTGGGCCCACTTCCTTATTGACTACTCACAGGAGCATGATCTCCTTTGGGTAGTCTTTTTAGACGCTAATGGGGAATGCTGGACTTTTCCTAACCCCCAGATAAAAATCACAACAAATTTCTCTATTGGAAGAAATGACGTTCTTAACAATGACCCTGGCAGTAGCGTTAGGGAGTGTCCTCGGTAATTTATCGCTGATTTACATCCTCGGTAGAATTGCTATGTATGGGGAGTACAAGAAAAACAAACAAATCATCGAACAGTTTCAAAAAGCTCAAATTGAGCTTACCGAAGCGATGGTAAAAGAAAATGATCGAATGGCCAAGTATGCCAAACTTGAAGGTTATAGCAACTAACAGTTGACTAACCTTAAAACAAACAAATACCAAACAATTTCCATGACCAAATGACAGCATAGCACAATGCCCAGCATCAGAGAATACAGAGAACCCTACAAAATTAACGGTGCTTTTGAGTACCCTGAATTTTTTGAACGCTTTAAAAAAGCCTCACTCTCCCGGTGGAGTCCAGATGAAGTGATTTTTGACGGGGATAAACGAGATTGGCATAATGGTACAGAGGATGAGAGAGAGATAATTGGGGGTATCCTTAGGGGGTTCACTCAGCTGGAGAGTCATGTTGGAGATTATTGGTCCAATATTCCACAGTGGTTCCCGAAGCATGAAATAGCCGCAGTAGCTGCTGAGTATACTGCTTCTGAAAGAATTCATGCCTGGGCTTATAACTTCCTGTCTGAAAACCTGGGGCTTGACGAATTTGAAGCTTTTTTGGGTGACCCTGTAGCCAGGGAAAAAATTGGATACTTCCTAGGAAAAAAATCCGTTAAAGAGTCTCTTGCCATTTTTAGTGGCGCTGCCGAGGGGGTTAGTCTTTTTAGTTCCTTTGCTGTATTGCTGTCTCTTAATCTTACTGGTAAATATAAAGCACTGTCTCAGATTATTTCGTGGTCTGCTCTAGATGAGCAGCAACATTCTAATACTGGCATTACTCTATTTAGAGAACTCGTTAAGGAAGAACCACTAACCGACAATGAAGCTAAAACCATTATCGCAGGGTTCAACCAAGTTATCCTCAATGAGTTTGCTTTCATTGATAAGATTTTTGAAGGTAGATCCTTAGATCGCCTTACAAAATACGACCTCAAAAACTATGTCTACCTGCGGGCTAACAATCGATTAGCAAAACTGGGTATTCAAGGTTTCCGGTACCCCTTTGACTATAACGCAGCCAATAGGGTCAAAGTTTGGTTTCACCCATTAATCAAAGGAAATACTAGTACAGACTTCTTCTCTCAATCTAAGGACGGTGGGAACTATATTGCTAAACCAAATCAAGACTTTATGGCTATTAATTTGAAAACCCTGGACTTTAGCTTATCATGACAAACCATACTTTAGTTGCCCCTGAGTGGCTTTCTCAAGAGGCAATGCAGACTTTGTCTTCGGGTTATTTATTGCCAGGGGAAACTCCTAGGGCCATGTTTGACCGGGTAGCTAGCGCTGCTTCCAAGCTTAATGAAGATGAGTCACTTTATGATGACATTTTTGAGTGTCTTTGGAATGGTTGGTTGGGGCTAGCAAGTCCGGTAGCTGCTAATTTCGGTACCCCGAGATCCCTACCGATTTCTTGCTACAGCGTTGAAATCTCCGATAGCACCCCAAGCATTTTCTCCCACTTGAAAGAAGTGGCTATGCTAAGTAAAAATGGGGGTGGTGTCGGGGTGTATTTCGGTAACATCAGGCCGTCCGGTGCCCCTATCTCTGATGGCGGTGTTTCCCTGGGGAAGACGGCTTGGATGGAGGGTTACGATTGGGCATCTAGCAAGGTTGGTCAAGGTGGTAATTTGAGGAAGGGCTCTTTTGCCCTTTATTCAAAAATAGATGATCCGGATTATCCTGAGATTCTACGGACCAAGGACCATACTAAGGGAGACCCCCGAAGCTGGATTGATAGTAATCTGGGAGCTGTCATTTCTGATGAGTTCATGGAGGATATGATTGAGAATGGTGGGCATAAACAATGGTTGTTTGGAGAGACTATCCGCACCCGTCTAATGACTGGTAGTCCCTACATGTTGTTTACCGGTAATGTAAATCGTCAAAACCCAGATTGTTACAAGGAACGGAACTTAGACGTTAAGTTTTCCAACTTATGCTTCTCAGGGGATACCCTGGTGGCTGTGGCTGACGGAAGAAACTCAGTCCCGATCTCTGAATTAGAGGGGACGACATTCCCCGTTTATTCTGCCAGAACTAAGCTCAGTCGTTATGGAAAACCCATTAAGCAGTGGGTTCCCGAAATAAAGGAAGCAGTTGCTTTTAGCACAGGGGAAAAAGAAGTAGTAGAAGTAGAACTTGAAGATGGGAGTACCTTTAAGTGTACCCCTGATCATCAATTAGCACTAAGAGACACTACTTGGGTGGAAGCTCAAAATTCAGTGGGAATGGTTTTGGAGCCATTTTCATCAAGGATTAATAGCTATGGCCACAGAGAGATTTGCTGTGAAACCGGGTTCAGAAAGCAGGGAAGGATGATTTGGGAGTACCATAATGGAGCTTGTCCAGATGGTCACCATGTTGATCACATTCTTAGTCAAGGTGGAGATGATTTATCTAACCTTCGACTTTTGACGAAAGAAGAGCATTGGGCTAAAACATCACAGGAAAGAAAAGGTAGTGGGAACCCTATTCATAAAATCGATAAAGACTTCCATTCTAAATATGTTAAATCCCAAGTTACGGGTAAATTAAATACTAAATTTTGCGGAATTGATAACTATGAGCTTATCCAGCTAGGGAAAGAAATTTACGAAAGACTTGGACGCTTTGATAAAAAAACTTACCTATCCCTACGGGACGAGGGGCACAATGTTCCAATTAGTTTTTCGAATTATAGGTTTGGGGGGGATTTTCAGAAGTATAGGTCTTATGTTATCGGAGATGCTGAGTACGATGGTGGGTATGAGGGAATTATACCACCACCCTTAAATGAAAGAACTCAGAAATTTGACCTAGAACAAGAAAAAATTAGGACCCTAAGGAGGGGTGGTCTAAGAGTAATCAGCGTAAGGACTATTGGAGTAGAAAAAGTCTATGACCTGACTGTACAAGACAATCATAACTTTTACATTGTCACCAAAAACGAAGACGGATTTATGTCCGGAGTTCTTGTGCATAACTGTAGTGAGATCACCCTTTACACCGATGAAAACCACTCATTTGTTTGCGTTTTATCTTCTTTGAATTTGTCGAAGTGGTTTGAATGGAAAGATTGGCGTTCCCCCCGTACCGGGAGGTCTGTCTCAGAGGTTGCGATTCATTTGTTAGAGGCTGTAGTCTCAGAGTTCATTAAAAAGGCAGAAAATAAGGTGGGCCTAGGTCGTGCTGTCCGTTTTGCTAAAAAGAGTAGGGCTCTCGGATTGGGGACCATGGGTCTGCATTCTTTGTATCAAAGCCAGGGTCTACCTTTTAAATCTGCAGAAGCCCGTGCGCTCAACATTGAGACCCATAAGTTCATTCGTGGACAAGCTGAGAAGGCTTCCAGAGAGTTGGCGGAAAGGTTTGGCGAACCTGAATGGTGTGTAGGCAGTGGGAGAAGGCATACTCACCTTCTAGCGATTGCTCCTACAAAAACAAACTCTGTCATCAGTGGGGCATTTTCCGAAGGAATCAGCCCGATGGATTACAACTATTATGTTGCCAAACAGGATAAAGGGGCATTTGTCAGGAAGAACCCTCATTTAGAGCGTATTTTTCTAGAAAGAAACATCTCTCCCACGGTTTGGGATGATATAGAGAAGGATAAAGGTAGCGTACAGGGCTTAGACTGTTTGACGGACCATGAAAAAGATGTCTTTAAGACCGCCAGGGAAATAGACCAATTTGAGTTAATCAAACAGGCGGCTGATCGTCAACCCCTTATTTGTCAAGCTCAGTCTCTTAATGTCTGGGTAGACCCTTATGCAGAAGCCGAGTACTTACTGAGACTTCATATCTCTGCTTACATAGCAGGAGTTAAATCTTTATACTACCTGAAATCTAAATCAGCCCTGATTTCAAGTCAAGATGAAATGGACGACGATTGTGAAGAACCAGCAATTATAATCACAAAAGAAGGGTGCCCCTATTGCTCAATGCTCAAGGACAAACTAACTGAGGATGGCATCGATTTTATCGAGGTCAACAAGGATTCAGCAGTCAAAGAGGGAATGTGGGTAGATGAGTGGAAAACAGTCCCCCAACTCTATCTCGATAATAGGTGGGTTGGCGGCTACACAGATTACATAGCACTAGGCAAGAAAACAACTTATCAAAACAACGAAATTGATAACTCCAACTCTGATTGTGCAGCTTGCGAGGCTTGACCCATGACAAAAAAGAGGTACAAATCGTACCCTGGACTATCAAGAGAGCAAAAGAAACTAGTCGAAGAGCATAGCTGGATTGCTGGCCGACTAGCCTTTGGAGCCAAATGTTTGACAGGTGGTAATACGGGTTCTCTCACTAGGGATGATCTGGAATCCATAGCAAATTTTGCTCTTTGTGTAGCTGCTACCAGGTTCGACCCCGATAAACACGTTAAATTCAGCACTTATGCTTGGAAGAACGCAAGGGGGTACATCCAACATGCCCTTCGAGATTACTCCAGGCTTGTAAAAACCCCAAGATGGATCGCCAAGTATCGCAATGAGGTCTTAGGACTTTTACAGGAAAATATGAGCTACACCGACATAGCCAAAAAGTTGAACATTGACGAGGCTAGAGTCCTGGAATGTCAACTATCAGAAAACAACTACCACATCTCCTATGACTCTCAACCTGAAGACTGGGTAGATACTGATTTTGTTTATAGTCCAGATGAGGCTCGGACCCTGCTTTTATCGGATGACCTAGCCGAGGCTTTCAGTGTGCTATCGGATGAGGAAATGGATCTTATGGTTGATTACATCAGTGATGCGACTATGGGGGAAGATGAACATCACTGGGCATCAGAAAAATTTCAATTTCTTAAACAAATAGCACATGGACTTCCAAAGGCCACAAATTGAACTACCCTTAGAAAAGGAACTAATTCCTTTCAAGATCAGGGAAAAAATCAATCTCCTCTCCAGACAAGAGCTAGAAGAATACCTAGTTGAAAGTTCTTCCCTATTGATAAAACTCTCGGCTCAGACGACAGTCCTATTAGACTACATAGAGGAGCTAGAGGGTAAAATCTTGGAAATTCAGTAACTAAAAATGCCAGTAAATCCGGATGATAAAAATTGTGTCAGGGATGAAATGCGCCGTTTTAAGGCTGGCAAACTCCATTCCGGTTCTGGTAAAGCTGGTAAAGATGGCCCAGTAGTAAAAAATCCTAAACAAGCAATTGCCATTTCATCGTCGGCTTGCAAAAAAAGCAACTATGCCGAAATTTTAGAGTCAATTGGATTCTCACAAGAATCTGCAAATAAAGTTTCCAAGATGCTAGGGGCTGAGGCATGGGACAGGCAATTCGATAAGGGCCATACCGGGGGGGAAACTCCGAAGGAAAACAAAACGACCAGGGCCCAAGGTTTATCGGAGATGGATGTGGACAATAGGCCAGGAAAGCAAAAGGGTAGTCAAGGTAAACTAAAAGACAATGAATCTGGTAAGTTGCCACCTTTGGCTACCCCAAGCGAAAACCCCCAACCTGGCCCAAGGTCTTTGCAGTTGAAGGGATTACGTTCATTCGATGAGCCACCACAAGGATTGACCACTGGTAAGATCTGCCCACCAAGAAAATCAAGGGAAGACTCTAAAGTGCCCACGGGACAACCAAATATAGATACCCAAGGGGAAATGCCAAAGAACCCTAAACCCGAGCAGTCAGAGACACAGATGGCTCAAAATAGACAAAATAAATGTACCCCATCTGGAGAGCAGGGGGCGGGAACCGGGTTGACGTAAGGGTCTTAGGGGTAGAATAAATTCCATAGAACAGTAGGCAGGGCAAATGTCAAAGAGAGAGTGGGATAACCCTATAAGGGGCCCATGGAATCCGGTAATTCATAACTTGCTTAAGGCCATCGATAACCACACGATGCTATACCTTAAGACTAAGCAGCATTGGCATGTCCAAAAGGCCCAAGATCTCCGAGACTATGTTAAAGAGCTTAAGGATTTCATTAAGTCCGAAGAGGACCAGTGGGGCGGTTGACTTTGGCATAGCTACAGGGTATAATAAGTGTATGCGGCTCATCGGCCCGGTAACTCAAACACACACAACACAAAATGGCATCCAAATTAAGTAACGACGACAAATATCAAAAGCTCATGGAGCGTTACAAAAAGTTACGCAGAGACCCTGCCAAACGGGTTGAATCCCTCAGGGCCCTAGACGCTGCTCAAAAGATGGATATTGATGGGTTGGTGTCTGAAAATGTAGTTACTGCTTGGCAGTATTTAGGTTGAGGATACCGTGTGGCAAATGGTGAACAACAATTCAACTTTGCTGCGCCCTCTGGCAATGTGCCATCTAGTTCTGAGATTCTGAAGTCTAAATCAAATGCTGTTGGAGGCGGTCGTAAAAGGTGCTCCATCGGTAAAAGCTGCTCAGCAACTTGTATCGAAGGGGTAAAAGCTTGTCTTGTTGAGTTGCCCGATGTTATTGTAGGTTCTCTGAGGAAAGTAAGGGATAGAGTTTTTGGTGCTGCCAAACCAGTTGCTGGCCCAGAGCTAAGCCAACCAGTTAAGCAAGCTCAACCAATGGAAAAGAGCCAATCCCAACCAAACAAACAAGGGGTCAACAAAGAACACAACTTGGGGCTATTCTTCGGTCAAGCCATTCAAAGGTTTCGTACCCTAATAGGCAGAATAAATGCCGTCAGGAAACTAAAGAAAGAACCAATACCCAAAACCCCTAAAGACACTGTAGTAAGGACTCGACCCTCCGCCCCAATGACTGCCCATAAGCATGGTGACATCCCTGCGGATAAGGTAAGAAAAGTCAGGGTGACCGCCGGTAAATTACTAGATAAGATGAAAAGGCTAGGTCCCGAAGGAACCATAAGCATTGACGGCTCAGAAAAAGCCGATAAGGTTAAATGGAGTGCCGTAGAAGGTTCAGGCTCCAGGGTGCTGGGGGCAGGGGGCTTTGGGTCATTCTTAAAGGTTCCTGCGAAGAAATTGCTAGGCTACTCAGATGGAATGCCCAATGAAATTGGTGTCAAAGTGGGTGATATCGGTAGAACTGAGGCGACCTTGATCAAAAAACTGGGGGAAGCTGGTTTGGGTCCTAGGTTAATAGCTTCTAGATTCATAAAGAATGCCCACAGCAATATGGATAATGGCACCATCCACAAAGGAATGATTGCCATGGAGGTTGTACCGGGGGTTCCATTATACAAAGCTCCACAAAAAGTCAACGGCATTGATAAAGATGATGCTTACAATATTAGTATGGGGAAGTTGCATAAGCTTGGGTATGCTCATAATGATGCTAAGGGTGATAATTTAATTATTGATGACAAGGGTGTAGCCAGGTTTGTGGACTTAGGACTTGCTCAAAAGAACTGGAAGGCCGCTCTATCTGAGGCTCTTGGGGGCTGGACGGGGACCAACTTTGTAATGCCAGGCATACCAAGGGGTAAACAGGCCGAAGTGTTGGAGGGAAATTTCAAAAAAGTAATGCAAGAAATGGAGAAAGACGGACTGACGAAGAATGAGGCCAAAGACATAGCAACATTCGGCATTCAACATTCAGCAGAATCGTTTAAAAAAGGAACATGGGAGAAAGTCAGTAACCAAAACGCTCGTAAGTATATTAATATGTATTATGAAGGAGTCTCATAGGGTAAGTTCTACCTAAGGGGATTAATAAGGAATGGCGATTCAATCAAAATCTTATGACGTACAGGGTGGAGCTGTAAACGGCAGAACAGTATCTCAGATTTGGGGGGCCAAAAAGAAAGCAACCGGCGGTAAACGAAAAAGATGCCTTAAGGGCAAATCATGCGGAGCGTCATGTATCCCGGGTTACCATGTTTGCATGGTTGATATTCCAGTCGTCTTAGCACCATTTGTCAGTAAGACCAGAGATAAGCTGATGGCGGCTATGTCTCAGGGGCCTCCTGCTAACACCAAAATAGCCATCAAACCAAAAGAATTAAGCAAACCCACATCAACAAAAAATAGTATCAAATTTGAAGGCAATAATTTGGTTGTTAATGGAGAAACCTTCACCCCTGGCAAGAAGCTCCCTGGCTCCACTCAGCCTACACTTTACGTCAATAAAGATGGGGAAGGGAAATGGGTTGTCAAGGAAGGTGGAGCTAAGGGGCAAAATATAGCAGAAAAAGCTGCTAATGATGTGTATAATATTCTGGCCCCTAAATTAGGGTCAGGGGCTATCAAGTCCGAATTGGTTGACGGGAAGTTAGTTAACGGGTTTGTAGAAGGGGGGAAGACTTTGAATTCTTTAAGTTCTTCAGAACTGAGGAACTATGATGTTAACAATAAGTTAAAAAAGTCTTTGATTGCAGACGCATTGGTAGCAAACTGGGATTTCATGGGGGCTGTGAATGATAATATCATGGTGAATAAAAGTGGTGCCCTAACTCGGATTGATTCTGGAGGGACCTTTAACTATAGGGCTATGGGGGCGAGTAAAAAGTTTGAGTCTGTACCGATGGAGCTATGGACCTTGAGGAGCGGTCAGGGGTCAGGGGCTTGGACAAACGCTAAAGATTCCGATTATAGAAATATTTGGTCAAATCAAGCAAAAGGGGTAGCCGAACAGTCAAGAAAACTTAAGAAGTCAGTCGATGAATCTGGTTTGTCCCCGGAGGTTAAAGTAGCTTTTACAAATCGAATAAATGCCCTTGCGACCACTGGTAATGCAATCACATCTGAAAAATTTAATGGTAAGACCATCTTACAATTGGCAGATAGTGGGGCAATCTCCTGGAAATCCGTAGACTCGGCAATCAAAACAGCATTTGAAAACTCTAAGTCTTTCAATCCTAGAGAAAGGGGGTGGGAACAAAAGGTTAACCAAGAGGTCGTTAAACAGCTAGGAACATTGGCCCAGGGGCAGGAAGGGTAAAGTAACTTAGAATGTCTTAATCTGATGGCAGTAAGCGGAAGAACTGAAGCTCAAATTAATGCTGCTAAGCGTGGTCAAATGGCTAGGCTCGGTGGACCAGGTTTACCTAAATTGAAAAGAAAAAAGTGCAAGATGGGTAAATCTTGCGGAGCTTCTTGTATCCCTGGTTATCACGTTTGCATGGTTGATATTCCCTGGGCTTTAAATCCGGTTATCGATAAAGCTGTTGCAACAGTTAAGAGTGCTCAAGGTAAGGCCCCAGTTAAAGCTCCGGGTAAAACCCCCGCAGCAAAAACCCCAACAGCAAAACCATCTCTAGATGAGATGCACCAGATAGCAAAGGATTACTATAAAAAAGAATGGTCCAAACACTATAAGGCCATGAATTTGGCGATAAACGACGGCAATAAACAGTCATATAATTTCCACAGGTCGCTTATAGCAAACTACCACAAACAACTGACAGACAAGGGGGTAAATTTAGGCCCACTTAAAGTACCCACATGGGTTGATAAACCAGCAACTAGTAGCCCCAGGACCCCTAGCGCAAAACCAGAAGCTAAAACCCCCACCGCAAAACCTGCAAAAGCACCAAAAGATCCAACTTTCGTGGCAGCCAAAGGTAAGAGCCCTAAACTAAAGGAATTCTCTACTGACCAGCACTTTGCCGATAAAAAGATAGAAACCCCCATTGGCAATCCGAAATTTAAAGCTGTTCATGAGTTTATAGGGAACATTTTCAGCCCCAAATACGCTGGGGCAGACGTAGATAAATTTACAAAAATTAGAGATGCCATAGCCGCTAAGGTAGGGGGGATATCCAAATTAGAGGACGGGTTGAAGGGCATCAGGAGATTTACCGGTTCCACTTATTCCGAAATGAGACAGGCGCAATTAGACAAACTTGAAGGTAAAACATTAAAGCCTAGTCAGGCCGGTTATCTAAAATTGGCAAATGATGCTGAAAGGCTAATTGCAGCAACCCCTAAGGAAAAAATTGAGAAATTTAGAGGGATTCACGTTAATGACGACGACCTTAAGCAAATGATATCAGACTCCAAGAGTTCAGGAAAACATGCTAATCCCCCCCTTGGTGGCGCCTTGGCATCGTGGTCAACATCATTGCAAGTTGCTCAAAATTTTTCGGATAATGCCAACTATAAAACGCCAAATAAAGTCATCTTTAGAACAGTAAATAAAGCTGGAGTAGCCGTCGAAAAACTAACTTCCATCACTCGTGAAGATGAAATTTTAACCTCGGGTAGGGCAAGATATAAATTCACCGGCAATCACCACGAGGTGAAAAATGGTGGAAATACTTACCACATCTTTGACGTAGAGGAATTTGTCCAGTAGGATTGACAAACCTGGCCCTAAATGCTAAAATAGTAAAAATCGCAACCACGACCATGCCAAAAGAATCACAGCAACCACAGCAACCAAAGAAGAGAACACATGAAGACCGTTCCAAAAAGGAAATGTATGAACGGGGTCTGCCCGAAGGGTACGGGTCATCCAAAATCCAAGAGCTTCTGAGGGGTTGGGATAGGGAATCCTGAGGCCCTTTACTTTTCGTAACACTGTGCTATACTAGTCATGTGAAGGCCACCAGGTCAACATCTTGCCCCACCGGGACTAGGCAAGCCAATCCGTCCCTTATCCTGCCTCACCTTAGGGCAGTGAGGGAGAAACGTAAAAGATCTATCCCTAGGATCACTTACTTACTCTTTTGTTCAAATGACAGCTACAGTTTTACAGCGTCCCCAAGAAAATGTTTGGGATCGCTATCTAAGTTGGGTCACGAGCACCAATAACCGTCTATATGTCGGGCATTTTGGCGCAATCATGATCCCAACATTGCTCACAGCAGCAATTTGCTTCATTGTGGCGTTTATTGCAGCGCCGCCCGTTGATATCGACGGAATTCGAGAGCCAGTTGCTGGTTCTCTCATGTACGGAAATAACATCATTTCCGGTGCAGTGGTACCAAGTTCAAATGCGATTGGATTGCATTCGTAAAGGAGTGCCTTACTGCCGTGAGGCCGTAAGCAAATCGGGTGAATTGTCTGGGAACCTAAAGTTTGATAATCAAGCTATGGCAATCAGCAGCGAAGTCCTAGACGATCTTCTAGGAAACGTTCATCGACTAGGTGGTTTCCCAAGCGTGGGATGTAATACACCGCTAGCGCCCGACAACTTGTTTACAAGTTGATGATATAGTCAGCTCCGTAAGGAAACTTACGGGTAGGTGTTCTATCCAATCTGGGAAGCTTCTTCCCTTGATGAGTGGCTTTATAATGGAGGCCCTTTTCAACTCGTTGTATTCCACTTCCTCATCGGCATTTATGCTTATATGGGTCGTGAGTGGGAACTTTCATATCGTTTGGGTATGCGCCCCTGGATTATGGTTGCTTACTCGGCTCCAGTAGCCGCTGCGACTGCTGTATTCCTCGTGTATCCTTTCGGCCAAGGGTTAACATAATGGCCCTTGTAAAACTGGGTGAAAACGGTGAACGCTAAGGTTTGCTTCGCAAACTATGCCAATACCGTGCTAAGACCCGAATACATTCGGGTAAAGTGTAGAGACTACCTGGGGGATTTAGTTCCCTTAATAACAGGCAAGAGCGCCCAGTGTTTCGCTTCACTAAATAAGAAGAAAAAGCGAAGCAAAGATATAGTCCAGTCCTTACGGAAACATAAGATAAACTGCATTTTCAGACGCGATGCCCCTCGGCATCAGCGGTACCTTCAACTACATGCTTGTGTCAGTTTGAGGCACACTTAGAAAGCAATTTCTTCGATTAAATGGGATGAATTGCTGGAACCCTAAGTCTATTAGTTAAATGAACATTTATGAACAATATCTGGAGTTTGTAAGACTCAAAGTCTACCCCGAGGGAGTAGAGCTGGAATATCATCACGAACCTCCCAAATATACCGGGATTCATGACGATGAGTCTCCCTTGAATGTCTATGCCTCATTAGAGGATCACAAGTTCCTGCACTACTACAGATTTCTAGCTTACCGACGACCTCAGGATTACATAGCCTGGATGTACAGGATCAATGCTACCCTCGCTGCTTCAGAAGCTGGAAAAATAGGGGGAAAAACTTCCTTTGAGAGAGGTTCGGGTTGGTTCTCTCAAGATCCTGTAGAGAAAGGGAGAAAAGGAGGCATTACTACCGGAAAGTTCTGCAACGAGCACAAACAATCCGAAGAGTATAGAACCTTGGTGGGAAGTAGGTTTGAGTGGTCATTTCAAGGAGTTCCCGTAATGTGCACCTTTAACTGCACAAACGGTAGGCAAATTTTCGAAGAGATTACAAAGTACTCAGATTACCAAATCCCCTACTCCAAGGGTGCGGTTTGTTCAGTGAATCGAGCCCTGAAAGTAGGTTGTTCAATGAAAGGCATGAGGCCCCGACTAATAGATATGGAAATCAGCAGCGAAGCCTTTGGTACACCAGAGGAACGTTCAGAGACTACCTGAGAAACTACAGTGTTTCTTAATAACAGGCAAGAGCGTCCTGCCCCTTACCCTGTATACAGGATTAGGGTGATGAGATAGTCCACTCCCTTACGAAAGTTTGGGGTTTAGTGTTCAGGCAGAACATAACATCCTGATGCACCCCTTCCACCAAATTGCGGTGGCTGGTGTGTTCGGTGGTTCCCTTTTCTCAGCTATGCACGGTTCGTTAGTTACTAGCAGCCTTGTTCGCGAGACGACTGAGACTGAATCTCAGAACTACGGCTACAAGTTTGGTCAAGAGGAAGAGACGTACAATATTGTTGCTGCACACGGCTATTTCGGAAGACTTATCTTCCAATATGCCAGCTTCAACAACTCTCGTTCGCTCCACTTCTTCCTTGCCGCTTGGCCAGTAGTTGGAATCTGGTTCGCTGCCATGGGTGTAAGCACAATGGCGTTTAACCTTAACGGCTTAAATTTTAACTCCAGTGTTATGGATGCGCAAGGAAGAGTTATTCCCACTTGGGCAGATATCTTAAACCGGGCTAATTTAGGGATCGAAGTTGTTCACGAAAGAAATGCGCATTTTAAGTGGTGCCCCCTGTAAGTGATTGCAGGGTGATAATCGGGTGAACTCAGGGAAACTCCGCCAACAAAGGACAATCCTGAGCCAAGCCGCTGACGCTTCAGCGGAAGGTGCAACGACTAGGTGGTGCAGACAGCGGTCTGCGTAATACACCATAAGCGCCCGACAACTTGTTTTCAAGTTGATGATATAGTCTGGCCCTCACGAATGGTAAATGTGAGGGAAAGGGGTCGAACTTTCCCCTTGACTTGGCCGCTGCAACCGCCACTCCAGTGGCATTAACAGCACCAACAATCGGCTAATACCCGTTTACTTTTAGGTCCTCTGCACTATAATAAGTGTGGAGGATTTTTCCATGGGAAGCTCTTGGAATAAGGGGAGATTGGCTTATACCCCTTTAGGGCCGTATGTTGCCAAAAGGTATGAAGAGGGTATGAGTTATTCTCTTATAGCAAAAGAAGTCGGTATACATAAAGGATGTGTGCAAAACTTGTGCAGATGCTTAGGCGTAAAGCCCAGAAAAAATCATACTACAAATACTCCCGAGGTGTGGGAGAAAAGACTGTCTGAGTTCGTGCTGAGGACCAGTGTCACTGTGGTTGGAAGACCAGAAAGATTAACTAAAAAGTCTCGCATACTGACAGAATGTGAGCATAGTGTGTCTGAGAGATCGTGTCAAATACTAGAGGGATTGCAATATTGTTGTAGGTCATCGTCAAAGTCGGGAGACAAAAACCCTGGCGAAGGTTGGGGAGTTAGGTCCCATTATAGATGCCTACCAGGAACCCTCTACCTAGTCCGCTACCTAGACGAATCCGGCACTCACTTCAAAATAGGCATTACTAAGCGCACCTTAAAAGAAAGGTTGGGAGATAACCTAATATCAATAATCCACCTCCACACCGCCACCCTCGGAGAATGCTTCGACCTAGAACAATCCCTCCTTCGCTGGGCCAAGCAGCATGGCCACCGCTACTCCTCGCCAACTACAACCGAACTAATCCACCCTGCGGGCATAGACCACATTCTGTCCGAGCTTAATAAATGCCCCCGGCATGTAGGGTAAAACACAGGTAACAGTAAAAGCCCAATGATAGGTAGTTTCAACGAAAAAGCAACGACTCTGATAGAACTACTCAAGAAGGCCGACAAGAACTATTTGAAATCCCTAAACGAAAAAGCCTTTGAGCCTGACTCTAAGATAGCCCACAATATAGAAGATGTCGTAGAAGTTCACCCCGCAATGGGCAGAAATAAGTCCTCAGAAAAAGACTTCCAAAAGGTAAGATTCGGTAGAGAGTGGCCCCAGGAGAAGTGGTACCAGCATAAAGGCATCCCAAAGTGGCACCCGGTAGAGGAGAACACTCCCGGAGTCCAGAAACCTAAACTTTCGGATGTTAAAAAGTTCTTCCCTGAAGCTTGAATTTCCCGGATACAACAGCGAAGTGTTACGAAACGACATTTTTAAGAATGGTGGGGGGTAAGTTATAACATATACGAAATTCCAAAATGTACGCCATTCTCAACTGGACATTCACTCCCGGACCTGCCGGTGAGGGAACCATCCTTGTACCGGGAACTTTCACACCCCAAGAATTTGCCCAGATTATAGATCTGGACCAAGAAAATCAAGTTATATTTGACTCTCAAACTGAAGCTACAATGAGTGTAGAGCCCTCGGGACTCAATACTCTCCTAACCCTTAACCAAGCCACCTCTGCTTGTGGTCCCGACGACCGCCTCCAAATCTTGATGTACAATAGGTACTCTGGGGGTGGCACTGGTCCTCACACTGATGTAGACGTTACAAACTGGCCCATCTCTCAGAATATCAATGG
>Ga0078894_10000210_pt1 | contig 38595 bp, 32 predicted proteins | sample LauGreSu1BDMLBSD_2_FD_67506 | JGI IMG/M metagenome (GOLD analysis project Ga0078894, IMG submission 67506) | Freshwater lake microbial communities from Lake Michigan, USA - Su13.BD.MLB.SD (version 4) (version 4) | ecosystem: Environmental > Aquatic > Freshwater > Lake | place: Lake Michigan... | reverse complement strand
ATGAAATACACGTGTAAAATAGCAGAACACTCGAATTTACACATTGAGTACTTGAACCTCGTCTGTCGCCACAGGATGAATACGAGATTGAATCCATTTATTGCGGACAATATAAATAGCGCAAATACTCAACAGAGTAATTTCTGTGGAGCTTCTCACTATTAGGGGCATGTCGTTATTCAGGATGCTGTAATATTCCCACATCCCCGATGAAAAAATACTTAAAATACAAAATGAGAGGGACCAATTATTTGTGCTTTTTTTGGTATATAACAAATACATGAATACGAATCGGGCTATGACAGCAATAGACGTTGCTACATAAGGAATGGCAGTCGGGTTCATATTTACAGAGATACCTTGTCTAAAATATCCATGCATTTGAATGAGGCGCGGTTGCTGAAACTAGGATGGCCGTCCCCTTTTTGTTGAACAAGCGTTTTGATGGAAGGCAGAATTCCGGTTTTCCATTGTTCCGTTTTCCGCAATTCTTCATTGCACAAGGTCGCAATAATAAACACGTTTTCCACCACTTCCTCCACCACTTTGCCTTGGCCTTCTTCGAGAATCTTCACAGTAATAAAATCCAAGAATCTTCTCAAGATAACGGCGACTTGGTCGGGCTCGATGAGACCCTGTTTCGCACAATTCACAAGGAAGGTGCTGGTCGATTTTCGAATGTCGCACGCTTTCGAATACGCACAAAATCCGTCATAATCCTTATCGGGGTCGACGTAAATGGGTGTGGAATCCATGCTGGTAAAGCCCGCAACAAATTCATCGAGTAATTCGCGGAAGGCAGGATGCACGGCGACCAATTCTTTGTAAAGGCTGGCGTAAATCTCGGAATAGAATTTGTTGGTGCTGGCAATGTCGAAAATGGCTTTGCTAACACGCCGAATATTTGCACTGTCGAGTAAATCGGTGTCGGCGGCGGCAACCAGACCCAACACAGCATCTCGTTGTTTTTCGTAATTGGTGGAACTCAATTTGTTGAGCGCAACACGAATATCGTTGATGGTTTTGTCGATGCCCGTCTTGGTTTCGATTTTTGTCGCTTTAAAAGACCGCATCGTCGACCAGTCTTCGGCTTCTTCCGCTCCATGTCTTTTACCGGATTCGGGTCCACGCTTTAAGGCCTTGGCCGCCAGGGCATCGACGTCATAACGGTTCGGACCATGATGCGCCGGTTTTCTTTCTGCCGGATTTTTGCGGAAGTGTCGCACATTTGAGCCGGAATCGAACCGACCCGCAGCGGCAGAAGAAGATGCAGAGGCGGAATTCGTTCCATCGTCCGCGTCAGTTATTTCTAAACAGGATTCGAGGTCTTTCAAGAGTTTGGCGATTGTGTCGGAGACTCGCAAAAAGGCTCCCGACGCCGCAATGTCCACCAATTGTTCAACTAAAAAGACAGACATTTTTGATATATATATTGTAGTAAACGTATTTAAATGGATTATGGTTATAATTTGTAGTAATTTTAACCATTCAATTTTCTGAGAAATGAGTTCGTATGGTTTAGAAGAAGAAAACGCCGCGCATCCTGCGCCTGAACAAGAACAAGAGGAATCCGCGATTAAAACGTGGGATGATTTGGACATCGAGACAAATATCCTGCGTTCGATTTATGCCTATGGGTTTGAGAACCCGAGTGATATTCAGAAGAAGGCCATTCCGCCAATTAAAGCGAAGCGGGACCTCATCGCACAGGCTCAATCGGGAACGGGCAAAACGGGCGCATTTGTCACAGGAGTGTTGTCGCACATTGACCCCGCCGCAAAAACGACACAAGCGATTGTCCTAGCGCCGACACATGAACTTGTGCAACAGATATATTCGGTGTTTTGCAATTTGTCGACTTTTATCGAGGGCTTAAACATTCGCACCATGGTGGGTGGAACGGCGGTCATGGACGAGATGCAAGATATGAAGACGAATATTCCCCAGATTATAGTGGGATGTACGGGCCGAGTGTTCGACATGATGAAACGCCGCGCCATTTCCACCCGCGACGTCAAGATTTGCGTGTTGGACGAGGCGGACGAGATGTTGTCGGTGGGGTTCAAAGACCAAATCTACAATATATTCCAACAACTGCCTTCGGATGTGCAAATTGCGCTGTTTAGTGCGACGATGCCACCCGCCATCTTGCAACTGACGGAGCGTTTCATGCGCGACCCGGTCCGCATAACAATGAAGCCAGAGGAGTTGAATTTGGACGGAATCAAGCAGTATTTCATTGCGATGCACAATGATTACGACAAGATTGAATGCTTGAAGGATTTATTTTCCCGGATTTCGATTTCACAGACGATTATTTATGCGAATGATGTCCGGCGCGTGAGGGATTTGCACCAGGCGATGTTGGACGACGGGTTTTCGGTTTGCAGTATTCACCGGGACATGTCGAAACAGGAGCGTCACGACACCATCACGAAATTCCGCGATGGTCGATTCCGGACCTTGATTTCGTCGAACATCACGGCACGCGGCATTGATGTGCAGCAGGTCAACACGGTTATCAACTTCGACGTTCCTAGGTCGGTGGATACGTATTTGCATCGCATTGGACGAAGTGGCCGTTGGGGGCGCAAGGGTGTCGCCATCAACTTTGTCACCAAGTCGGATATTCGACAGATGAAAATCATTGAGCAACATTATGGTGTGAGCATCGAGGAGATGCCGGCGGATTTGGTGTTCCAATAAATAAATCCACATAAAGGGTAAGAAAATACAATAATATTCATCCATGGTCTATTATTATATTTTAACGATTTTGGGGTCTGGACTAATCGGATTTGCCGTCGGATACAGCGTCCAGAAAAAAGAATTAGAGTCCGATATTCAGATGCTAAAACAACATATTAGCAGATATGATTTATAATACTCTCGTCCAATTTACAAACTCGCAAATGATGGAATACTATAATATGACCCAAAACATCGCAATCATAATCAACAGTTGTTATAAATTCCACCGAACCACAATACAACCCATTATAGATAGTGCCGTCAAAGCCCATATCCCGAGCGCCAATATTTATATTGTGGTCGGCGAATCAGACGAAAACAGCCCCATCATCAGAGAAGAGTATTTCAACATTGTGTATTGTAATTGCGTCAATATTGATTACAATGGCGTCATGTATATGACTCTTTCCAAAGAGGGCCGCACCGAGCTACAAAAATACACGCATTTTTTCTACTTACACGACACATGCGAATTCATGCCCCATTTCTGGGACAAAATCTGTGAATCCGCCCCGGCTTGCGATTCCTATGTAAAATTGCAAGAATGTTACTCGAAAAACATCGGATTATTCAATGTCAAGTGGTTCTTGGAGACAAAAACCGAGTTGTTAAAAGACTTTTTCAATACGGACCGAGGACTCGCGATGGAATATAAATCCGGCGATTTTGTAAACAAGGCCGAGATTTACAGAAAACATGGAGGATTAGGAAATTGGTTAAACGAGGACGCGATATTTACGTTCGATGAACACCGCCGACCCATTGGTGCGTATTTTAACGCGGGAGAAGCGCCGTATGCGGCCCAGATAGAAACCCCTTATGGAGGAGGTCGACGCAGATTAGAGTGTCCAAATCCCGGAATAATCAAGTTCCAAAGAAACTGGGGCGAGTCCAAATTCGTATTATCTCTGTAATGCGAGTGTGTAGCGTATAATATAGAATGGCACCAGAACCCGAAGAATGTATTATCAAAAAACCAGCGGGCGTCATGGAAGCGTTCAATAATATGTTGGGTTTCGCCCCGATTCCACACCCCCAAATATCCGATAAAATCTACGATGGATTTCTATTACCTATCGAGTATTTAGACAAATCCCAGACGTGCGTCCTCTCGAAAACCGTATCGGATGATTTGGAATTGTTTTCCGGCCAAGAAGATCCTTCTTCCAACAACACATCCATGTACACCCATTTGTGTGAACCGACCCACGATTTTGGCCGTCTATTGGTCAAAGAAATGGCCAAAACGTATACCACCAATGTGGGGTTCTTGGAAGATACGCAACAGGTTGTTCATCGTATGTCCGTATTCGACCTAGACCGCACCATAGAGTCGAACAAAAAGACAAATCGGACGTTGACACAGGAAATGACCGCCCGATTTCGAGAGGTCTGGAAAGAAATCAAAGAGGACACGGATTTCCTGGACAAACATTCCTTCATGGAATACGTCTTCTTGGAAAAACTGAATCATTCACGGCCATTTCTGAATGTCTATTCGGTCATAAATATCTTGTCGCCCGTCTACAGTCTCGCCATGCCTCTCGTCATTCTACTCATGCCTTTCGTCCTCTTGAAACTCTGGCGCGTTCCTATCTCCTTCGAGGTTTATCTGAAAACGCTCCGAGACGTCAGCAAGACGCATTTTATTGGTCGCCTCATCAACATCAAAGAATGGAACTTCGAGAATGCCATGTATGCGCTGTTTATTGGCGGCATGTATATTCTGCAGACGTATAATCAGGTCGTCTACGTATTCAAATACCACACATCCATCAAACGCATGAATTCGAACCTCTTGTTCTTGCGCGATTATTTAGACTGCACAATAGGTTCGATGGATTCTTTTGTCCGATTGACCGCGGGGATGTCCTATTACGGCGATTTCTGCCAAGACGTCCACAGTCATAAATTGGTGTTGCTGGAACTTCGCGATTTGATTGGCGACTCATTGACGCCCTACGGTTGGACCCTAAGGAAAGTCGGTGAATTAGGCCACATGTTCCATTGCTATTACCAGATTTACGCTTCCATGGACTACGAGGCGAGTTTGAAATATAGTGTTGGATTTGAAGGTTATATTGATTTGTTGAGAGGAGTCGAACGCGGGGTCAAAGCCGGATTCTTGGGCAAAGCCGCGTTCTCTCTTTCCGAACAAGAACAAGAACAACTTGTCTTCGAAGGCCAGTATTACCCGGCACACAAAAACACTGCATATATCCAAAACACGGTCGATTTAAGCACGAACTTGATTATAACGGGTGTGAATGCGAGCGGCAAAACCACGACGCTCAAAACCACTGCACTCAATATCATCTTCTCGCAACAGGTCGGTTATGGATTCTACAATTCCGCAACACTCACTCCATTCAAACATATTCACTCGTATTTGAATATTCCGGATACCTCGGGCCGCGACAGTTTATTCCAGGCAGAATCGAGAAGATGCAAAGAAATACTCGACAAAATTAAAGATGCACCAGAATCAGAACCCCATTTCGTCATTTTCGACGAACTTTATTCGGGAACGAACCCGAAAGAAGCGGCCAAATCCGCACACTCACTTCTCAAATATTTGGCGAAGAAGGACAATGTCCGATTCATTCTGACAACACATTATGTGGAGATGTGCAAGAAGTTTAAGAAGTCGGAAAAAGTCAAGAACTATAAGATGATTGTGGAGCGGACTGAGGAAGGCGGATTTAAATACACTTACAAAATGCGTAAGGGAATATCGACGATGGAGGGGGGAATCGCGATTCTGAAAACGATGGATTATCCACAGGAAATTCTGAATGACCTGACTGTAGATTTACAGACTAAACCATAAACACCAAATCATGTGGATTTTTTCAACCCATATGATTACAATTACAAAACAGGAGGTTCTAAAGGAGAAATTGTACCAATCAGACCCTCCCCCATTTGGGGAGGGTCTGACTCGAAGAGTTTCACCTTCGTGTTTACACCCCATATGATTATAAAAAAGAGGAGGTTCTAAAGGGAACCTTGGTTCCCTTTATTTAAAGTGATGTTTAATGTACTTCTGGATACTAAAATAAGTAATTTTGTTTCCCTTGGCCTGTTCGCTCAGAATCGACCACAGCTTCTCATCCGGAACAATGTTCTGTCCATTGGTCTCGTCCACCAGCCCATTCGTTTTGATATACTCATTCATGAACTGATTCACCTCCACGCGAGAGGACGTGGAACCTTCGGCTATTCCCAAAAACTGACACATCTGACTACTAATCTTACAAGGACGGTGGAACCCTTTGCCCGTTTCCAGTCTAGATTGTTTCGCCTCGGCTTTGTTCGTGTCTTTCAACAATTTCTTCGCATATCGAACCATCAGCGTCTGAATTCCCTTCAGTTCATTGTTCGCTTCGATGGCGGCCTTTCTTGCTTGCTCTGTCTGCTCCAACAACGCATCTGTCCTCCGAATCGCCTTCATCAACGTAGAAGGCATTTTCTCATATTCCTCTTCCGTAAAATGATTCGAATCTTTATGTACAAATGTATCAGAAGAAAACTGAAACAAACGCTGTATTTCCGTACTAGGCGGATTCCATTCCGTCGGGGTCGAACTAATGTCTTTCCGAACAGATTCCATTCTATTATCTATATCTACAATCAAATATGTTTATAATAAATGACACGATTCCTTTAACTCGTTTTTTTTGAAATTTATTTCTAATATTAAAATCCAAACCATGGAATCAATCGAACGGTTTCTGTTTCAAATACGCGTCAAATAGTGCAGTTACACACGGTTTATAATCCGGACTCTCCCCCGGAAAATGCAAAAAAGATGGAAATGATTTTGTGGTAGGATTTATCAATTGTTTCCGCGCAGGGTCCCACTCCGGGGGTCGGTCGAACATGATGCCAAACAGTATATTGTCATAGTCCAACACATAATTGTCGAACTCTCCTTTCATGATTTTCTGTATAAGGACGCCCTGGTCGTCTTCTTCCGGTTTCAAATCCATGATTCTAAACATTTCTTTGAAATCGCGCGCCTTTCCGAAAGCCAGACCGAAATTCAATGTGTAGAGAGGAGGAGCCGGTGCCGGTTGCAGCTTCTCGAAGAATTTGCGGATGGTTTCGAAATATTTCTCTTTTTCTTCGGGAGTTCCTTTGAATTCCTTGCCGGCGACACAACAGAGTGTTTCCCCGTTGAAAATGATTTTGCGGCCTTTGTCTTTATACAATCGGATGGCTTTGTCGGCAAACACTTTCGCGTCTTGGTCCACTAGGACGTCGCGTCCGTCGGAAAACAGGAGATAAGCGTCATCGTCGACTCCTCTCAAATACTTCTGATACGTCTGCATACGACCGTGCCATCCCGACCATTTATCGCCTTTCCCCAGAATATCATAGTCATAGTTGAATTTCGTCAATAATTTTTCTAAATTCGCTGTGCGGGTAGTAGCAATGGAATTCTCGTAGATGACGACTTTTACTCCGCCATTTTCTTTGGAATAAAAAGGTTCTTTGGGAGACGAAGACCCGAACCACAGACATATTACGATAAACACAATAAACCCGATGTAAAACCACAATCCCATATTTTTACTATACAATCATGTAGAGCATTATTCTACATGATTAATTACTTCGACTCAGCCTTTGCAGTGGCCTTGCCACGGCGATTTGGCTTGGAATACCCGTCAGAATCGACTGCCGAAGCGGTCTTTCTGGGAGCAGTGCGTCTAACGGCAGGACCAGCAGCCTCTTCCGCGCGAGGACTAGCACTAGCGGCAGAGTCATCCGAGGTCTTATAAGCGCGCGGGCGGAAAGGACGACGCTCTTGGGTCAACCGCCTCGTTTCGCACATCAAACTGCCTCCCTTGACACCCGAAATGGAAATAGCGTGGAACTCATGGTCCCCCTTCTCCGGCTTCGACAACTCGAAATCCACATATTCCCCCTGCACCAAATACTTGTACTGGTCGTTCGGAACCTGAATCGACGAATAGTGCACAAACACGTCCTTGTCCTTCAACTCACCCTCACAGGCAGTGACAAACCCGAATCCAGCCTTGTTATTGAACCACTTCACCTTTCCAGTCAGACGCGCAGCAACCGTTGTTTCGTTGGTTTCAGTTTCCTCGTAAGCAACACTCATTCCAGAACTGATTATGGTTTCTAAAGAAGTTTGTCGTTTATATGGTTTTCTGTTGAGAAAACAATTCTTCCAAGCTCTCGTAATCGGGAGTCTCATCGAAATTTATCGCGTAGACTCGTCTCGCATATTCTGCCAATTCCGGCCAATCTTCCACAGAAATATCTGTAATTTTATCCAGAGTTTTTTGCGTTTTTAGCCATTGGTTGAGAGGATTCGCCAATGCGGTTTTTTCCCCAGTCAATTCGAGTGGACCATTTGACCAAAGACTGGAACCGTGCAACAAGAACAATCCGACATAGACCACCGACATCAAATCGTCGCGTCGACTGTATTCCTCTCCACAATGAATATTCCAACTTGCATATTTAGGCGTTCCGACGATGGAGGTTTTAGGCGGATTCGCAGGAGGTAAATGGGTCTCGGCCGCGTCCACGTAAAAAGTCGCCAGGCCAAAATCAATCAACATCAATTCGTCGCGGTTAATCATCCAGTTCGCGGGTTTGATGTCCCGATGCACCACATATTTACTGTGGATATGACTCAAGATTCTTATGGCCGAACGCATGATATTTTGGCAATATTGTTTGGATGTGCGGCCTTGGTTTTTCGCCGCCAGTTCCTCGAGGGATTCTTGGTACATAGGCATAACCAGAATGCGTTCGTTTGTCTCGGGGACAATGCCGTACCAATAAGTCGGCGGAATACTTCGACAAGATTTAGAATAGAGAAGGTTCATGATGGTCGATTCGTGGCGAATGGTGGAGAACTCGACTCCGTAAGGCTCGGTTTTTACGACGACGCGTTCACCCGTTTTCGCATTTTTCCCTTTGTAGATGACGCCGAATGACCCTTGTGCGATTTGTTCCGAATATTCGTATTGTGCAATTTTCATTGTTTGCATTCCACATAACATTCATTTTATATTGTAATGAATCGACCACTATAATATACATGAAATCAAAGCAAATACACGTTATATTGGGGGTCGTGTTGATTATTATTATCGCGCTGATGTTGGGGTTGAATAGAGAAGGCCTGACTACTGGAACCGACGAATCAACCATTCAACAGTGGGACTTGAATGCCATCAATGCCGCTTTAAAAACAAACGGATTTACAACCCAACTCGATGTGGCAGATACCAATGGGTTAACCACCAAAGCCATCCGCTATTTTGCGAATGGGCCATATAAGGTTCCCTATGCGGTTACTACCGGAAAGCCGATTTTTGGTGAGTGGCCGGACAAAATGGGAGGCGTCTGCGTAACTGATAACGGCGCCAGGTCTATCCAATTTAGCGACGGACGCACAGACATGTTCCCCGGTCTTCCTACATTGGATCATGCAAATTTAACCGCCGTCGAGAGAACCAAAATACTGAAAGACCTAAGTCTAAATGGCTTGGACCCACACCACAAAAAGTACGAAGTGTGTAAGGCTTATGCAAACTACAGAGATGCGAGTGTATTTGGATTACAATATTGGGGGTGGTGTTTGGTCGGAACCACCAATGAGGCCGCGCTTGGGAATGAGAGTTTGAGAGGACACAAGTACACAAATATCGGAAAATGCGGTCATTTGGAAGGGGCTGGATGGCTGAATAACGTATACACAAGAACTACCGCCAAGGGTGGCAAACAATACGCGTTCGATTCTGCTGCATTAAACACCGCATTGCAAAAACTGAAAGCCGAGGGATACACAGACTTAAATGTAGCTATCCCGTATAACAACGCGGACAGCAACGGTTTGTGGTAAACGGGATATCATGTTATCATATGATATATAACATGAAATCCTGGATTTTTTTAGTATCTATATTGTTGATTTGCTTGGTTTGCGGAAACGTCAAGCGGATTGAACCCATGGCACTGTCTTCCTCTTTACCACAAGGTACGAAATTAGAGCAATGGGACATACCGGATTTAAACAAGTTATTATTGGGCAATGGTCTTGCGCAAATCGACGTATCCAATAAGGACTTGTTAACAAAAACAATCATTTATTTGGATTCAAGTGGGGTGTCGAGCATTTCTCCTGCGACAGAAGTGGCAACAGATTGGACATCCGTAAATGATGGTGTTTGCACACAAGATACTGGGTCCAGGTCAATAAGAGACAAAGATGGCACTGTACATCTTTTCCGTATGCCTACTGGCTTCTATCAACGAGAATATAAAAATGGAACATATGATACATCGGATATAGGTGCCGTGGTAAGACCCGGCGGGCGTTGGACTATAGAAAATATAGGAAGTAGATGGCGGATAAAATTTAAACTGTGGGCCACAACTGATGATTATTACAATCAATGTAAAAGATTTGCTGAATCAAAGAATGCCTCCGTATTTGGATTGCAATCCGGCGAGTGGTGTTTGGTTGGAAATACAAATGATTTAGCGCTTGGAAAGACTGACAGTCAATATACGATATTGAATAAGTCGGAATGCACTCGAAATGTGAACCAATTTCCGGCGGGAACTGGTCACCATTGGAAAAACATGGTTTATACGCGCACGATCCCGACTCCCATTCCCCGTAAATTCGACGCAACCAAGGCAAACGCCGTTCTGTCAAGCCTTCGTTCCCAAGGATACACCAAAATGGAAGATGTCTTACGATTTTTTAATTTCGACATACAAATGCAATAACGCGATGCGCTCCAATCGCCAATGATGCACAAAATATGTCAGATTTGTATAATATTAAATGAAATATTCGTACTCGAATTTAGTAGGATTGGTTTTATTAACAATCATCATTATCGTCGTTATTCAAGCAGTTTCCATACGTTCCAGAATTGTATATAAGGAAGGCCTAGACACCGGCCCAACACCATCCAGGTCCAAGGAATGCAGCAACACACCAAATGCGCAAAAAATTGTAAAAAATGTATTAGGAGAAGACTCATATTCAGATTGCACTGAGATACAAGGGTGTATCGACGTTCTTAAACAAGCTGGAATACGTGACGACCATATGTACACGGACTTGACGAACATCTTGAGCTATGCCAGAGATAGAATGCGTATAACTAAAGTTTCTGATGCATTACTCGTTTTAAGAACATTGGTTAACGAGTTTCCAAACACAAAGCCAATCTTTAACATAATGATAATAATCATAAGCGATTTCGGCATTCGAAGCCCCGCCGATTTTACAACATTCGTGGGGATGGTGAAAACCTATAATTTAAAAACCAATAACTACAATGTTCTTCCAATTGGCAACGAATCGGATAACAGATGTCTCACCAATTTAATTCTTCGCACCGGCGGAAACTATTCCAATTTAAAACAAATACTGGAAACTAGCAAAAACAAGGGTATTCTAACAAACACAAACGTCGATGAATATTACCAAATGCTGATTATTATGCACAACATCAATTTCACTTATAGTGCCACCTCGAATTCAAATACGCTGTCAGACCTGGTGGACCACGCCAACAATGATGTGGTAATATCAGCCGATTGCAAAACCGGGTCCACCATGCTTCGCAAAATGTGTTCTTTGGAAAAGATAATAAAGGGCCTGGTAGGTTCGAACTGGCCGAGTTATATATCTAGCGTGGATTCAGTTAAAAGACTGGCGGGTATTCAGATTGATTTGCCAGGCGCAGTTGAAGCATTCAGAAATTATTGGAATGAAGGATGCACGTCGGACGGAAAAAAAGACCCAGACAATCCTGCCGAAACACTATACAAAAAATTGACCTGGACCCCAAATACCCTCGCGCAAATGTTGTATTTGATGAATTTTATAAACACCCATTCAGGCAAAGACTACTTCCATCATAATACTTCGAATTCTGCAAACCATACACCCCACACCGGGTCCACCGACCTAAGACAATTTTGGAAATTAGTCAACCAAAAGTATACTATATATCAACTCGTGGAACAGGCGAAAACGGGCAGCACCGCCTACAAATTCGTGACCAGCCATGGCAAAGATGGATTTGAAAGTATGTCGCCACCCACCTTTCTCGAATCCATATCAAACATGTTTACGCGAGTGAAAGATTTTTTGGTTGGTCGCGAAACAATAGAAACAATGGAAACGAATCAAATCGCAGATGAACAAGTGTTGGTTAAATTTGGCATAACAAAAGGAAGCGAATTAGCACCCATTCAAACTTCAATGCAAGCATATATTCAGAACACGCGGCTAAGCGAAACAAATTCAGATTGGGACAACATGATTAAATTAATGTCCGTATTCACAAACGTTGGTGTAACCAGTGTAAATTGGGAAAAATGTAAAGAAATCATGAAAAATTTTGCCGGCAACGATGTGAACATATGGGTACAAGTTCTCGATTCCATGGCCCAATTAAACATAAGTGCGTACGAGGATTTTGCGGAATTTATAGAAATACTGACGTCATTCAGAGTAAAATACAACACAAACTTTAAAGTATTTATGCAGGTTCTGAAAGCGTGGGGATTTGACATACCACCTGGAACCCGCATCAAGAACACCATAATGTTTGAAAATTTTAAATTGTTTATTAGAGACATGCAGCAGACACTAGGGTATACATACGAATCCAATTCAACCCAAGTGAATACCATCATTTCCTTTTTGACAATGAGTTTGTATAAATTACAACACTACACCATCGTCTCGATACCGCGGAATCTTATTATTAATTTGCAAAAACATTCATCTCTTGCCAAATTACACCCCAATGGGTTAAAAGATATTTTGCAGTACACCCAAATTCAACCCGGTTACACTACGAATATGACAATTCAGGAAGCGGTAAAAAATATTATGATTCACATAGATAAAAAACCAGAAGACGTGATTGCAAAACAACTGACGTACATTACTTCCTTTTTATTTACTGCCGAATTTGATTCCATTGTCAATAAAACATTTGATTCCGGTAATATCTTGAGAACAATGCAAAGCATCTCAGCCGGTATGGCCAGATACAATCTAACAACGAATAATATTGAGAAACCGAATTATGAGAAAGTCCAGCAAATTTTATCAGTGTTTCCGCACACAGGGTTCCAATATATTTCAGACCAAATCTCGACGAACGCAGGTACTAGCAACGCTGTCGGCAGCGCATTGAGAGTCTCCGTTAACCAGAATGGCGCGGCTAATAATGCCGCTCTAAGACCCCAAGTGGCGACGTTCTAAGACCCGAAGTGGCGACGTTAGACAATAACCGCGTGTTACCCAATAAATCAAAATAATATAAAGCCCCTTTTTATTATTTTGTACATGACCTCTCCTTCTCTGTCGAAAATCCTCGAATCCGCGCGAGAAGACCCCACGCTTTTTTCGCAAATCGATATCGACGCACTTCTCAATTCTGTAAAAAACGATTTCCTAGAAGGCCAGACATTCGATTCCATTTCCCGCGATTTGGTCGATTCCATGAAATCCGAATGCATTCCGCGTCCTCTCATCCAAGAATTCTGCTCCAAATTGACCGACTACCGTTTCGTCGGAGAACTACACGTATTACACAAAGGCAAATATGCACGTTGGATAAGGAAATCTGACAAAACCAAATTGATGAGAGGCGGGGTCGTCGTCGACATCAAATTCGGACAAGATGGGGCCAATGTTCTCTGTCGCACTCCCTCCGGACATTTTACACAATATCGATTTGATTTATGTCTTACCTACCAAAAACTGACAGAAGAAGAACAGTTGATTTTGATGGTTTACGACCATGTACCTTAGCGTCGTTTCTTCGTTCCGACGCGGAATTTCCGTTTTCTCGTTCTGCCTCTTCCGCTTCTCAACAGATTCATCAGGAAGAACTCGCGCAAATAATACATGACTTTGTTGGTTATATCTTGTTCCCGTTTATGCCGCGGCCATTTCGTGTCAATGGTGGGTCTTTTCCCCGTTAAAATCCGCGTGTCGATTTCCTCTTTCGTGAGAGGATGAAAATACGGAGGCGGCTGGATGTAATAGACCTTCGACTTCCGCATCGGCCCGTAATTCCGGTCATCCACAAAACACATCTCGAATGGCACTTTCAACATGGAACACCGGACAAAATCGTCGTATGTTTTTTCGTGTGTCGTTCGGTTTGGTTCAATACGACGATTCCCGATTTTATAAGCGCAAATTGGCCTCGCGAAACTGATTCCCGTTTTTTGTTCAAAATACGCAACAATCATTTCCACCCATTCCGTTCCACACTGATTATTTGTGTAAATGTAAATCGGATGGCATTCACCCGCATCTATTTTACTCTTTAAAAAACGCAACACATCCAATATTCCGACTCGCATGAATTCCGGGAATAAATCGAGAAGACGAGTAAATACCGACGAGTCCGGATGAGACTGAGATTTCCATAACAGATACAAGTCGGAAAAATTGCCGAGGGTTTCATCTAAATCGAACGCCACCGCTTTAGGTGGTTTTTGTGGATTCGAGTCGTAAATCACCTTCGCTTTACCTTCATCGGACGGGAAATGCTGCTTCTGATATCTCCCCGGGTAAACCCTCACATCCATTATTACAATAAATACATATTTGACTTTTTTACCAAAGATGTATTTGCCAAGAGAAGGAAATGACCTGAGACTTATTTAGTGGCGCCAACCGCTCCAGTAGAGCCGAATCCGCCTTCCCCACGCTCCGATTGGTTCAATTCTGATTCTGGAACTAAAACCACGAATACTGGACAAAGCGATGAATGGCAAATCTGGAACAAGCGAGTATGCTTCTCTACAGTATATTCATTCAGAGGGGGTTCGGTCGGAAGTTTCCTTTCAGTCGGAAGTTTCCTTACTGCCGCCAATACACTCCCGCGATATCCCGCGTCAATAATGCCGACATGGTTCGCCAACATGAGCGGGGTTTTCGATAAACTCGACCGCGCGTACAAATAATAAGCGCACGAATATGACCCGCCGGCAATCTCCACTTGCTCTCCTTCCTCCGTCTCCACAACACCCTGCAAATTCTTGTCACAATAAATCATTTCGGCTTTGACCTTCAAGTCGATGAATTGTGTGTGAAAATCATGTGTGAACTTCTGTTCCTCGGGAACAAACAAGTCGAACCCCGCATTCGGAAACACGGCACTTTCTAAAGATGCATTGTGCTTCGCTATATGCCCGGTATACAATTCGAGCAATTCGTCTTCACCGGGTTTAATTGCCAATTTCAACACGGCATAATTCGACGCCATATGAGTAAAACAAAACTGGTTCACATAATGTTCATCCTGCTGACTCTGCACCAACTTAATTGCTTCAACGTCGGGTTCTGCCATGGTTTGCTGTTATCAATATTTCATGGCCAAGCTTTATGTCGATTTCATGTTGCTTTTTTTCTGCGAGTTCCTTTGCTCGTTCCTTTGCTCGCGCTCGTTCCTTTGATAACGATTTTTTGACGTTTGGACCTAGACCCGCGTTTACTAGCGGCCGCAGGTTGAATCGACCCGAACAGCCGGTCAAACAAGTCTTCGGGGACTACGGCACACCCCTGGCCCTTCTCTACAGAATATTCTGTGTTACGTTTAGGCTGTCTTAAAATGACGCTTAATCCAACGGGGACGACCTTGTTTTCCAACCCTACGCCTCCTCCTGAAATCGAATCGTTGTTGAGAAGCTCGGATGCGGGAATTCCTCCTATTGTCAAAAATTCATTGTCTCCGTCTACATTCGAATTATACACTTGATTGTAAACATAAGAGGAAACCGACATTTCTTGGTGTTCTTATACATTATGCCCAGACCTTGACGCCTTGTAATTGACCCGAATGAGCGTTATCAACAGATACAAATTCAATACCACCACAAACAACAAGAATATATTGTAGATGCAAATGAACCAAATATACAAATAAATTTCATTGTAGACTAATGACCCCACGCTTGTTGTCAGGGCTCGGATATGTTTTTGCACGTCTTCGCTTTTAATCAATTCTGACAAATCCATTCACAGTCTTACTACATTTCAATATATTGTGTTGAGAATGCTGGGCGCGTACCCATTCGTTGTATCACATGCAAAGAAAACAAGCCGATGAATATACAATGCCGAAAATCTACAATTTGAAAGAACCATTTGATTTAGGCCAATTGCGCATGACAAACCCAGTTTCCAAGAACGGCGCGCATTTTATTAAAACCCTCGCTGGAGATGACCCGCTTTATTTTCTAGCTCCTAAATGCTCTGTAAAGCAAGGATTCGTTTCTCACGGCAAAAAGATTTTTTGTGATTTCATGTTTAGCAATGAAGATAGTTCGTTTCTATCCTGGTTGGAAAATTTAGAAGAAACCGCGCGAGCCGGCATTTTCGCAAATCGCGAGAAGTGGTTCGAAACGCCTCTCGACGAACACGACATCGAAAGTTCTATGACTTCTCCCTACAAAACCTACAAGTCGGGCAAATATTTCATTGTCCGAGCGAATGTTCCCACTGCGTTGGGAAAAGTCAACATCAAGGTCTACGATGAGAAGGAACAAGAAACCGACCCCGAAACCATTAAGGAAAACACGAATGTCATGGTCGTACTTGAATTCCAAGGAATTAAGTGTAGCGTGCGCAGTTTCCAATTCGAGATTGTGTTGAAACAGATGTTGGTCGTGGAACCGGAGAAGTTATTTGAGAAGTGCATAATTCCCAAAACGTCGATATCGTCGACTACTTCGGAGCCACTCGTTCCTATTGCGTTCATTCCAACTACCCCCGAACCGATAACAGAACCTGCTGTTGTTGAAACACCGGTTCTAGTGCAGGAGGACCCGGTTCCTGTTCTTTTAGAGTCTGCGCCTTTGGAGTCGGTTCCCTTAGAACCAGCACCCTTGGAGTCGGTCATAGAAGTGGTCGACGTCGATTTAGTGGAATCAGAATCTGAGCCGCCCATCCAATTAAAGAAGCGCAATGATGTGTATTATAAACTGTACAAGGAGGCCAGGGAAAAGGCGCGAGAGGCTAAACAGATTGCCCTCGCGAATTATTTAGAGGCAAAACGGATTAAAAACACGTATCTTCTCGAAGAGATGAGCGAAAGCGACGAAGACATTGACCAATTGTCGGACGAAGACGAGGACGACGAGATACCCTAAATTCGCATCTGAGAATCGTATTCGGCCCCGTTCCGTCTCATGGAAATCTCGAATAATTTTGTCCAGCGTTTATATATCGGTTTATCATCATGTTTAAAGGCATATCTTCCGGATTTAAAAAGGTTCTTGCAAGAAAGGAGCTCGTTATCGCCGTTGTTGCATTGTTTATTGGAGTCGCCCTCCTCTCATATTCCGGTTCAAAGACTTACAGTATGGACGGAATGAATAGCGGATATCCCAGTAGTTATAGCGAACAATCCGACTATTTAGCAAAACAACCCACCGTTGCGGACACCCACGCCCAACACGTTGTTCCTGCCCCAGAAGGCGTTGCCGACCAAAAGACTAGCTACAACTTGAGCCCCGTCAACAATGCGGCGGATTTGTTGCCCAATGACCCCAACAGTGAATGGGCACAATTGAACCCTGGATTGAACGCTGGTGCCACCCCCGACCTCCTCTCTCCTGGTCAATACATTGGCATCTCCAGTGCTCCTCTCCGCAACTCGAACTTGCAATTCCGTTCCGACCCCGTTATCCCTAGACAGGATATCGGCCCATGGAACCAAAGCACCATCGAGCAGGACATCAGCCGCGTTCCTCTCGAAATCGGCTACAATGCTGGTCATTAAATTTTTGTTAAATCATACAACACTTCAATATGGGTTGCATGATTATCTCCAAATGCATCCTTCTCCAAATGCATGATTCACTTACATGCATCCTTCTCCAAATGCATGATTCACTTACATGCATCCTTCTCCAAATGCATGATTCACTTACATGCATCCTTCTCCAAATGCATGATTCACTTACATGCATCCTTCTCTCCATAATACAAACGAGATGACCAAACCGGTCGTCCACACTTATGATAATGGTCTAAGGCTCGTCTATGAACGTCCTACCAATGCCTCGAATCAAACCATTGTTCGCGCGTTTGTCCACGTGGGGTCCGTCAATGAACCCGACGAAATCCGCGGAGCTTCTCACTTCATCGAACATATGTGTTTCAAGGGAACGCGTTCTCTCCATACTTGGCGAGAGGTCAATGAACCATTTAGCCATTCTGGCGCGTTTTTCAACGCGACGACATCCAAACAACACACATGCTTCAAAGTGAACTGTCTCGATTCCCACACATTCGAATTCCTGTCCATTGTCGCCGACATGCTCCTTCACTCCAAATTCGACCCGCAAGAATACAAGCGAGAATTGAATGTGGTAAGAGAAGAGGTCAAACTACACCAACCCAATTCCTTCATCGAAAATTTAGCGTTTGAAGGAACGCCGTATGAGAAGTGGGTCGACCACCTTTCCTATCACAAACCCGGCTGTCTACCCCACCATCCAGTTGTCGAATACTACAAAGAACACTACACACCACAGAATATGGTGTTGAGTGTCGTTTCTTCTATCCCCTTTGAAAAAATCCGCACCCACATTGCGAAAACCGCCTTCGGCAAAATGCCACACAATCCTCTCGTTAAACCGATTCTAAACCCGCCCTCTTGTCATTTAGTGCAGAACGAATCCCGGTATTCCGTCAAATCGACGGATGGCGCCACAAGTTATATCGAGCTGGCCGTCCGCGTCGGCAACCAATTCAACGACCCCGAATACCACGTTCTCAAAGTCCTCGAACAGATTTTAGGAGGCTCCATGTCCGCCAGATTATTTGTAGAGTTGCGTGAAAAAAGAGGACTTACCTACAATTCTGCCGCGCATTTCGAGTTGTATGAACCCGCCGGTGTTTTCGCCCTCTGCGCCAAAACCGACACCGCGCGCCTCCTGAAAGATGGGTCCAAACCCGGTGTTCTTCCTACACTAATAATGATGATTGACGACTTAATAAAGAATGGTGTAAAGGAGTCGGAAGTCCGGTGGGCGAAACAGAGAATCGGCGAATTGGCGATTATGAACGAGTCGGATTTAGTACAGAAGTGCGAGCATAATGGCGAGAGGGTTTTGTTGCACAATGATGTGGAGATTCGGAATTATAAAGATTTGCAGAAGATGTATTACAAGAACATAACAAAGGCCGTCGTAGACGGCCTTATACAGAAATACTTTGCTCCTAGAGTGTTTTACCTCTCGATTATTGGCGGAAAATTACCACGCAAATCGGAAATTGCACGAGTTATGGATATGGCTAAAAAGTAAGATTCCGGTTAGCTTTGATTGCTGCGCTCTTTCAAGGACTCCAAATATTGCGCGTATTGCAGTTTGCAGGCATCATACGCATTCGGTTGCGTCCATTTCACATAGATACTTTCACAAGGGTCCGGCTTGGCCGGATGAATCTTCACCGATTTATTACGAAACATCGATATTGGGTTCAGCATTTTCATAAGAAAACAAGAAGACAAGAGTATTTGTGTCGAGTTATAGTATTAAAAGTGATTCAATTTTTCATATTATTCGAATAATATGATGAAATACTATAAATGGCGCGCGGGGATTATTTAATCTACGCGATTATCCTCTTGATTCTAGGAGCCGGTGTTTTTGTATATTTCAAAGGCGACGAATTCCAATTAAAGTGTATTGTGAGTACGGTAGATGGCAACAAATATTGTGTGAGGGAACGCGAGAAGTTGCAAGACGCCGCGGACCTTTTAGCCAAGACGGCGGACAAATGCAAACAGTTGGTCGATTATTGCGGAGAATCGCACGCCGACAAACCTTGTGTTAAGAGGTTGGTATCCGGGTTCAATCCACAGAAATTCATGGAGACTCTGCCGACCAGTGAATACACGGCTTACAGTGAGAACAAAGGCGAGAAGCTGGCGTTCTGTCTCAATAAAACGAAAAAAGGAGAGGACAACATGATTGACGACCACACGCTCATGTTTGTCGCCATACACGAACTCTCCCACATCGCAACAGAATCCATTGGCCATAAGAGCGAGTTTTGGGAGAATTTCAAATTTCTGTTGGAATGTGCGAAAGAAGCGGGCATTCATGACCCGACCGACTATAAGAAGAAACCGACCGAATATTGCGGCATGAAAATCCGCGACAATCCATATTACGACACGTGAATAATATAACACGGAACTGTTGAGATGTTATATTATTTCAGAAGAGTCGACATGAGTGTCTTCAAACTCGATGTTTGAGAAGACGCAGTCATGGTCGGCATAATAAACTCTCTTGTCTTGTAAACAGAAGGCAATCCCACTATTGTCGCAGTGGTGGTCTGCGGAAACCCAATAGGCAAAGACCGGACAAATGAAACCGCGGACGGATTCGGCGTGCTACACGACAACACTGGAATTTGTGTAAATCCCGACCGCTTCAAATACGCACACATTTCCGAATACAATTTGAGAAGAGACACATTATGCCCGTTCGTTCTTAAAGTCTCCATTAACGCAATCGTAAACGCTCCGCAGTTTTGCTTGGCCATGGTGTTATAAGCGTCTGCGCTCGTTTGTATATCCCGGCACCCACTCAACATGATAATATTTGCGTTGGCCACCAACCGAGCATTGTTGACCGCCGCCGTCAAAATGCCATTATTGTAATTGACCGAGTATTGCAAATCACACACGGTTCCACTATTGCAACTGTCAAAACACAATATCATTCGGCATTTAGCATTTTTTAGAATTGCGAATAAATCGTCGTCGGTTACGTATCCGGCAACATTGTAATTACTGGGAACAATACATTCGTCCAATCCATCCGTCTCATCGCTATTCGAGTCGCGGATTTGCGAACCATGTCCGCTATAATGCACCCACACCGTATCATTCGCCCCCGACATCGCAATAATATTTGTCAAACCGGCTAAAATATTGGCTTTGGTCGGAAGACGCGTATTGTCGTCGTCGCGCAACACGTAAATATTGGCGGGTTGGTATCCATACGCATCAATCAACATATTCCGCACATTCACAACATCATTGATGCATCCCATCAATTGAACCGCCGGCGTCGCAGTATAATTCGCGCCAATAAGAAGTGCACGTTTTGCCATTCTTTCTGGAGGGGGTATACTCTATCATAATACTATCTGTTGAACCCGGTATTTGAACTCTGGATAACTAGAATAAAAACATGTCAAATGACTATATATAAAAATGGCCACGGCCGAGTATCGAGTCCACATATTGGAATCGAATGGCAAAATATCGAATACCATCCTATTTTCAGGGTTGGAACAAGAAAACCATTCGAAATACTTGTTTATCCCCGATGATTCGATTCGTACCATAAAAATGAAAATTCTGTATGAGCTACACAACGCCCTTCATATACGTTCGGCATACGAGGAAATCTATTTGTACGGGTATACATCCGAAGAAACCTCTACACTCCATTTATTGAATGAATTGAAGTCCGCAACGGGAGAAGAGGACGACCCTAAAATCCCGATTTCTACTGTTGCGCAAATGTTGGAAGGCCATCCCGACGCGGAAAAAATAATAAAGAAGTTGAAACCCCGCGACAAAATCGCCTATAGCACTCTCGAGGATTTCTTGTCGGATAAACGGCTGGAAATCCGGGTGGCGACCCCCATCGGATTCAAATTCGCAAGTGGTCGCAGAGACGCCACATTCCAGGCCAACCCCTTTTCTTCCGTCGAAGAGAAAGAACACGCCGATTTGATTTCTGCAGATAATTCGCTGCTTCTCAATTGCGGCGATATTTTTGACCGGACTTTGTACGTTTGTTTAGCTGACCGTGTATTTGAAGAAGGTGCGAACGTCGAATACCTGTCGCGTTATTATTACCCCGGTCTCTACAATAATTCTGTCCGGTCAGCGGATGATTTGTTGAGCAGGCGGCCTAAATTGGTAAAGGCCACCGCGGGGTTATTATCCGATGCACGCGAAACACACTATCAATCGATTCAGACGCTTTACGCGATTGCCGCCGACGAATCTGCCAAGGTCGAGTACAAAACGCGCGGTATTCTCTCGGCCACCCTGCGGTTCAAAAATCCCGCTTCTCGCTCTACCAACTTGGAAATGCTGTTTAAAAACCTGCATGCGACGAAGGAGACGCCCTACATCAAATTCAATCCGGGGAACCGGCGTGAGAATTTGTTCCGGTTTTATTTCGAGAGGACGAGTCGCACTGGCAAGAAAATCCCGTATTTATCCCGCGCCAAAATCATGCGTCTGTCGAAAGACACCGGCTCTTCTCGACAGATATCTGTGTATTTAGAATCCGTCGTATTGAGTGAATCCGAAACCGTGGCGAATTGCTACCTCCATTTTGAATCGAACGGCGATATTCAATTGCAATTTGTCTTCTCGAGACCCGTTGTTGAGAGGACGATTGACGATGTCATAGAACGTTCTGTTGCGCCTCTTCTCAAACAAATCGGCCGCGACTTGTTATCCACCGGATATCATATTCCTCCACACGCCATATTCAAGAAGTCGACAATTGTGAGTATGGAATATGTGGCGACCATGGAAGTGGCGAAACCGGCCTCATGGGAATCGGTTCCTTGTCTGTACTCGATTTGCACCGTTCACGGAGACCAAGTCCGCCTAAAGCGCGTCGAAAACTTCCAAGATATGGACGCCGCTCGCATTCTCATCGTCGAATTATTCGGCAAAGTGCAATATGGCGACCATGACCTACAGGATATTGTAGAGGAACTCGTTTCTCAAAAACTGGTCGATTCGCGAGAAGCGGCGAGAGAATTGGTTGCAGAAGTATTGGGCGGGTTAAATGAAATCGACGGGATGATTGTGGAGAACCCGGGGTTCCCTATGAGCATGAAAATCGACAAGGAGGAACAGACCATCGAACTTCGTGTGAATGACTTGACCGCAGTGGGATATTTGGATACAGTAGGTGTTTATGTGGATGCGATTCTGAAGATGACCCAGCTATACAAAGAAAAGACGCCTCTTCTCAAACAATTAAACCGATTCTGCAAAAAATCTCGGAAATTCGAAGAAGTATCTAAAGAAGACGTCCAGAAGAACCCCATTGTCGCGGCTCCTCTCCGCTTTACGAAACAGACTTCCGAAGAAGACTTGTTTGCCCAATTTGCGTCAGAGGACGAAGGAGAGGAAGAATATAACGCAGGGCCTGTAGTTGTTGGAGAAGACATGGGTGCCGAAAAAGAAGATGTCGGGTATCTTCTCGAACGTCTTCACACAAATGCTGCTAAAAAACCGGTTGTGTTTGAAGAAGAAGACGAAAAAGACAAACCGCCAGCCAAAAAAGGACCCATCGCCTTCGAAGAAGAAGAGGAGGAGCCAGAAGAACCCGTGAAACCAGAAGAACCCGCGAAAGAGAATAAATCCATATTCGGAACTCTAACGTCGTTTCTAACAGGTGAAAAACAAGAACAAGCTCCCATTAAAGAAGCCGCGATTCTACAGTTCCATTCAAAATCCGCCAACCTCTCAAAAACGAAGGAATACAAGCAATATGTGGAAGCGGGAATGCCAGAAGACGCAATGAAGTCCCTGTCCAACTTCTCGAATCACGATGTAGAATACAAAGGCATTCTTTTCCCCACAGTAGAACATGCATTTCAGTCACAGAAATATGCAGTTTCAGGGCATCCCGAAGTTGTTCCCGAATTTTCTGTAGGAGGACAAGGTTGGACGGCAATAGAAGCCAAAACGCAAGGAGGTAAAAAGGCAATGGAAAAACGCAAAATTCAATTGGATGTCGCAAAATGGAATAAAGAAAGCGTTTCCATTATGGAGGCTCTCATCAAATCCAAAATCGAGCGCCACACAGATATTCAACGCATACTCGAAGTTGTCAAAAAATTAAATCTTAAATTGGTGCACTTTTCGAGAAGTGATATGAAATGGGGCGCGCATGTAAGCGAGGACGGCAAATCCGTTAAAACCGGCGAGAATTTGCTCGGGGAAATCTACATGAAATCCCTAAATCTTTCTGTTGAGAAACCAGTAGTAGCACCCGTTGAAACTGCACCAGTAGTAGAAGAGGTAGAAGAGGCAGAAGAGGTAGAAGAGGTAGAAGAGGCAGAAGAGGCAGAAGAGGCAGAAGAGGCAGAAGAGGCAGAAGAGGTAGAAGAGGCAGAAGAGGCAGAAGAGGCAGAAGAGGCTGTCCCTGTCCCAGTTCCCGTGTCCATGCCAACCGTCGTTGAACAGAAAAAGGGTCCGATTATGTTCGACGACGACGAAGAAGAGTACGGCGGGGCTGGTTCCGATTCGGAATCCGACGAAGACGCAGACGACGACCGACTCGTACCCGACGGCATGGCATTAAAGCCGGTGAATCCCTTCCTGAAAAAACTCCGCAGAAAAGACCCCGTCTTATTCGCGAGAAAGGCAACAGGAAAATTCAAGGCATTTTCTGTGAGTTGTCAACCGACCTCTCGACATCCGGTTATTTTGACGCAATCCGAATTCGACCGTTTGGACCCCGCTTCCTACAAACATTCTGTCAAATACGGTTCCGACCCGAAAAATCAGCACCATTTCATCTGCCCAAGATTCTGGTGTTTCCTCACGAACAGTGCCATATCCGAAGAAGACGTCAAAGCCGGAAAATGCGGAGAAGTCATACCGAAAGGCGCCGACAAAATACCCAAGGGCGCTTATGTGTACGAATTGAATGACCGGGCGCAATATCCCGGGTTCATCGAGGATTCGAGAGAAGACGGCAAGTGTCTGCCCTGTTGTTTCAAGTCGTGGGACGGGAAAACACAGCGTGATGCCCGAGCCAGATGTCAGGCAGGAGAAGACGAAGACGGCGCCCCGGCAAAACAGCCCCAGAAAAAGAAGGTTGCGCAGAAGACAGCACAATATATCTACAACCTCGACACCTATCCTGTTCCCCACCAACGCTGGGGCTTCCTTCCCATCTCCGTCCAACTATTCCTCAACATGGATTATAAACCCGCACTCGACCCCAATAATCCGGCGCTAATACAACCCGGGAAAAACGTTCTTCTCAGATATGGTGTAGAGCAACCGCCCAACCAATCCTTCTTGGGAAATTTCGCACATATTTACGCCAAACGCCAGGGTCTCGACAAAGTCCCCACCGTCGATGAATTCCGCAAGATTCTCGCAGAAGTCATAACACTCGATTCATTTGCCACGGCACACAACGGGTCTCTTTTATCCGCTTTTCGCCCCGCCAACACTAAGCGTGTCCCAGACCGAAAGAAATACGAACACACGGAATTCGCGTTAGGCCTCGATTTGAACGACCGCGCACAAAAACGCTATTTCGACGACGCCATTCTCGCCTATGAACATTTTGTAGACTACTTAAAGGACAAAGATGGAACAGTGGACCACCAATATTTGTGGGATTTTGTATGCGGCGATAATGCGCGCATTATACCGGGAGGACTCAATCTGGTCATTCTGGAAATCCGCGCCAATGACATGCTCGACCGCGTCGAACTGGTTTGTCCGACCAATTTATATTCTGCGAATCAATTTAAAGAAGACAAAGATACGGTGTTGTTGTTGAAGCACGACCAGTTTTACGAGCCGATATTCCAATATGAATCGACGCCGACAACACCGACTGTTGCGCCTTTCTTCAAGAAGGGTAAAGTGGCACCGAGCATTGTCCACGTGTTAAAGAACGTGGAACTCTCCACACAAAAATATTGTCCGGCTCTTCCGAGTTTGCCGACGGTATATGGATTTTTGAACCCGGTTCCTATAAAACGGATTCTGAATGCGGAGGGATTGACTGTGGAGTCGCAAGTGGTGAATTATCAGGGAAAAACCATTGGGTTGGTTGTTTCTTTAAGCGAAAAAGAAGAGAAGACGAAAAAGACCAAAGGTAAAGGGGTCTATGTTCCTTGCGCGCCTTCGGCGCGCGTAAAGGACCTTCCCGTCCAATACATGGACGACCTCTCTCTTTTGCGCGATTATGAAACCACGCATTCCACTCTCATGCGCATTTCTTCTAAAACCCGAATTCCCTGCAAACCCGTCTGGAAAATCAAAGAAGAAGGATTAATTGTCGGGTTCTTAACCGAGACCAATCAATTCGTTCCCATCAAGCCGAATGAGGATATTATCATGGACGGCCTCCACGCATATGAAGGTGTCGATGCGTTTGCGGCGGACAAAACGATTGCGACGAGTCGAACCCGCGACAAAAAACGCGAGAAGATGACAAAATACATAACTCTGGAAAGTCAGTTTTACCACGCTTTCCGGAATCGCGTCAGGAATCTGTTGAACGAGTTTGCCAACCGGAAAACGAAACAGACCCTAAAGCGGAGTACTGAAGAACCGACTCTTCTCTACAGACAAAAAATAGAGCATGCCGAATCCATCTTGAAAACCCTCATTAAGGGTCAAGTGGTATTTGTGGATATTGCCAAGGACGTGCTTCTCGATATGGCGGCGGTCAATGAATGCGACGAGGACTCGGTTGCCTCTCCCACCTGCATCATAAAAGATAATGGCGCGGCACAGTTGGCCATTCCCAAATGGCATCTCCTCTCGAAATATGACAACGAGGCAATCTACGTGGGACGTCTGGCCGACGAATTGGTGCGGAACGAGCGCGTCAAAGCGTTCATGTATGACGCGGAAGGCCGGCTCAATGCGCAGAACGTGGATTACAGTATCCAACCCGATGAATTTGTGTTGGTTCAATCCGCTTTAACACCCGAATACTTTGCGGAACTGGATGGAACCGGAGAGCAACAGACCAAATACGCAACACAAACCAATTATGAATTGGCGAATCCGTCGATAAGCAAATTCTATCCGAATGAAAAGATACCTCTCGAAGAACAGTACCAGGAACCGGCGGACGTAGACCAAGAGAATAATTGTGTTGTCAAAGTCGGACCCATTGTGGGCAACCCGAAAATGATTTGGAAACGCATTTTTTCGGCGGATGCGCGTGAATGGACTTACCGCGACAGTGCGCCTTGTACATTCCAGCCCATCATTCGCATTATCGAAGCATCGGGAATGATAGTAGATGAAACGAGCGTTCGGACGCGTCTTGTTCGAGCTTATTCCGCACTGTTTGAGAGGAGACCTGAATTGATTGCGAAAGTCGGAGGAGTTATGCGCAAACAGGGAAAATCGCGCATGTTTCTCAGCAAAAATATGACGCCGGATGAATTTGCTGCCATCGTCACCAGCGATTCCTATTACTTGTCCGACATGGACATCTGGATGCTCGCCACAGAATATAATTTGCCGATTATATTGTTTAATACGAACGGCTTAAAGGGATTTTTCGCGAAATTGGATGTGCAATGGTTGCGACTGGGGGACAACCCCAATAAGACGCGGTATCATTTCTTGCGTTCCACGGCGGGAAGTTTCAACAACAAAATATATGAATACGGACTCATTGTTCCTCCGGTTCCTCTCGAATCGACGAAAGAATTCGCCAAAATGGTGGAAGAATCGATACAAACGCACAGTTCGAATACGTGGACTTTGGAGGAAGCCCTTTCTAAAATTGTATTTGTGGCGAAATGAGATTTCTTTGCATAATGACACATATTCATTGTATCATTATGTTTTATTTCTTGCCTTGTTTCTTGGCAGTTCCGCGGCGACCCTTTCTCCGTTTGCTGGTCTTATTCTTGCCGATGACAGGAACAACCTTGTTGGCAACGGCCGATACCGTTTTGGAGCTGGACCGATACACCTTCTTCGCGTCGAGCATGGCGTCTTTGAGAGAATAGAGAGGATTCTTTGCCTTTCCACCTTTGTAGGCGGCACTCACAGCATCTGTCCAAGCAGTCATCTTTGTATATTTTACACGAATATTTTGTTGAAAATTGATTATTTCGTTCCATTAGGCGTAGGGTTCGCTAAACACAACAAACTAAAATGTCATCGCCAATTGATATTATTATACTAGTGGTCGGCATGACCACATGCTCCTGTGGAATTATATTCCTTATACTTCGATATATATCAAACCAATGCTTAACCAGCGAAATTATTATTCATCCATTTCCATATGAACGCAGCGGAACGGCGCCTATTACGAGAACCACGATTCTGGTCGAGGGCGTTCCTTCCGAGATTCCCGAAGAGTCTGCTATAACAGTCAAGCCGTATCAAGACAATATTATTTATCCGGTTGTTTATGTGGATAATGTCGAGATACCATCGTCGCTTAAATCGGACGAGGACACAACAGATTATCTTGTTGCGAACCAAGTGTAGACGGAGGACCACGCCTCTTCGGAACCCCTTCCCCTTCGGAAATCATCCTTTATACCCCTTGCAAAAAACAATAAAAAAAATACCACTTTTTATTGTATTTTACTAATTATATTTACAAGAATATTCGAGTCAACGGAAGGTTCTAGGGGCTAACCCGCACTGAGTATTTGAGTTTTATATTTGGTTATTTGGTTAAAGGAGGGTTCCGAAGGGACCGTTGGTACTGCGCAGCGCCCTTGTTTAGAACCCAGCGTCATAGTCGTCATCACACAGCCCTGGATTTACCGGTTTCATGCCGCTAATGTTATTTTTGATTTCCATCTTCGACTTCGGGCATACTTCCGAATCGTCTGCTGCGCCGCCCATCAACTCGGTCATCGGGTCCACCTTATCTGCAACCAACGCCGCACTCAGACTCGACATTTCATTCATATCGAGAACAAGCTGGAATGCATTGGTTCCATAATAACCCGGCTGTCCACACATGACATTCGAGCTGACACCGCGCATATTATCTGCCTCGCCGAATCGAGCCGCATCAAGCAGCACCTCCGTATGCACTTCGAAAGTCGCCTTTGCAATCGGGCCGATATCATCACTAAACAACCCTGTGCGGAAAATCGACACCAATCCCTTCTTCGTGGTCATACGGTCGCACAAGAGACTCAGATGGTGATAGTTCGCATAAGCACCACTGAATTCCAACACATCCACAATCTCATCATGAATGACCTGTCGAGCCGCCTCTATGCCCAACACATCGAACATCTCGCGAATGTCATTACTGTGCGTACGAATTGTGTCGATGTAGTCAAGTCCGAGTGTCTCCAACAGATTCGAACCCGTCGTGTCCAAGACCCACGTCTCCTTCTTCTCATACTTGCCATCCACCTTGGAGACCATATTGTTGAGTTTTCGCGGGAGGACATTCGCTATTCCGCTGACGCCGCGCAACACAATATTCGATAGGAGGTCGTCCTGGAACTTTTTCAAGATGTGAATCTCGTCGGTCTGGTCCAAGGGTTCTGCTACGCCCTTGCGCTTCTTGGCATTCGCGATATTGGCCATGCGAATACGGAATACCAGCTTGTCCGCATTGTAATCCGCATAAGCGCACTCGACATCTTGACCCGATGAACCATTCTTAATAGCGAAATGGATATCGTCCATCGTTATATTCTTGTCGAGCAGGGTCTCCGTATCCATCTCCATGCGCACAATCCACTTTGATTTGGATGTCTGTGGCGATGGCGACCCATTGCATTCTTCCAACATGCGGTTGAATTCGTAATACTGTTCGATGAGCGCTCGGTCTTCCACAATACGCGTGTTGAATTCATCAGGGTCGAAACAGATTTGGACCGAAGAAACCACGTCGGCCAACCGGGTGTGTTCCATCATATTGGCGAACTGTTTCGCCTTCTCCTGGTTGGATTCGTCGGCCGGGTTCAAGAACACCGTCATCGAAGGATGCTTCGGATTTTTGGTTAAGCGCAAGATTTCCTCAATGCGCGGAACACCACGGGTGACATTGGATTTCGAGGCCACCCCCGCTGTGTGAAAAGTGTTCAAAGTCAGCTGTGTAGTCGGTTCACCAATCGATTGACCCGCCACCACACCCACCATCTCACCCGGTTGCACAAGAGCCTGCTTATACTTCAAGAACACCGTCTCCAACAACAATATCAACCCCTTGCGATGGAATCGCTTGACCAACAATAATTCGCGAGGATTCAAGTAGTAGAAATAGAGAATCTCGAACAATTGATTCGGCGGAGCATAGTGTAGAGACTTCAACTTCTCATAATACTCCTCAATTAACTGGAACGCTTCGAGAGGAGTCAAATCCACAATCGAATTCGCCGCCAAACCAAGATTTCCCTGGATATTGTTGGTTATGTGCATGAACGCCACGGGAGCCAACACTGAATCCACATTCTTGTTCTTGAAGATATTCCGGACTGCCAAATCGCGCGAATCCAACATCAAGTCGATGTATTTCTTGCATTTCTTCTGCAATTCATCGCGCTGTTTTCCCATGCGAGCCGAAGCGCCCTTGTTAAAAGCCGAAATCGTGTCCTTTTCATTCGACGCCATGTCATAGTGCATGTAAATATCCTGGGTGGACATCGAGACAATAGGCAGCGACTGATTCTCCACAAACATCGGGTCGAACGAATCCTCGCCATAAGAGAACTGGATGACCTTGCCGTTGCTGTTGCGGACAGTTAGGTCATAGTCGACCTTCAAGTCCTCTAAGCCCTTGATTAAGCGACGCTGAATATATCCAGTCTGACTAGTATCGCGAACCTGGAGACCGTTCGCCAACCCGAAATTGAGCGTGGATGGAATAGTCAAGTCATACATCTTGGGATAGTTTTCAGGGCTGAGTGGAGTAATTTCAACGATGGGGTCCAACACAACATTATTGTGTGTGTCAAAGTTTGCGTGCTTTGAGTTCCACTTTATCTGCATCAACTTCTCTTGCTTTGCATCTTCAATAAGTTCAATCTGCCTTGCAAACTTGGCTCCCCAATGAGAACGAATTGATAATCTATGGCTTGGCTTGATATTTTTGGTTCCAAAGTTATTCGACTTCAACTGCGTCGAGAATACCTTGCCGAATATTCCGAGTCTCGACAAAATCATATTGATTCCCTCTATCAATCTCTTGGACGCGGAACAAGCCTCAATCGAATTCTTGGAAATCGTTCCATCACCTGAGAAGTATCCACTGATGAGACCTCTCATGAATGACTTGTCCGCGACGAATGCTTCAGTCGGAACGTGTTTCCCGGTCGACCCTTTGCCAACCCATTTTGTTAAGAATCGGGCCAATACACCGTTAGTCGCTTGGATTGTGGTACTTGAACCGTGGGAATTTACGTTCGTCTTTGTCGAGTAATTAATATTGTAGGAGTCAAACCACGACTTGACAAAATCTTGCACCGCTGAATTGTTCTTGGTTATGTGAATATGTTCATTTGTTGCATGTCCGTCCGCCAAGAATAATCCGATGAACCGTCCATTCACTTCATTCAGTTCAAACTCCTCTGGAATACAGGCTTCGCTTCTCACCCCATGATAAGGGTAAACGTATCCAGACTTGATTCCGTCTGTGTTGGAATGCGCAATTGCTCGCTGAAGCCCCGATTTCTTCGGATAAGGCAATGTGAACTCAACAGAATTATTCGACTTCCACCAATTTGCGGGAATCTTGTTGCGACCTTCCATGGCATGATTCATCATCTCGACTGCCTTGTTGAAATCCGTTCCATACACATATTCAGATTTTGGGAGAATGTCTGCCAATGACACAGAATTGAGCGTTATGGGTGCTTCTCCTAGTTCGGCCGTAACCGGCAAACAATCGCCCACCTTGATTTCAGGTGTCAAGACTTCGTTGAATACGCGTTTCTCCGCATTCCAAATCAACAGGGACTTGCTTTCCGTCACAATAACTGACCTACCGCCCATAGATTTGATTTCATACAACACATTTCCTGGGTCATGCCTGGTGACCGCCGTTATTTCCTCCCAAGAAACCACGCCATTCTCATCCATGGTCGGAACATAGACAATGCCAGAATCAATATTAACCAGCTCCATGTTCTTCTCCTCATATTTCTGCACGGTCTCCGGTTTAGACCCATCAATAATCCCATCAATCCATCTTCCAATCTCCGTATAAATCGGGTTTCCGTGGTCCAATAGAACAATCGGAGTCTCCCAAGATACAGATTTCACTGCGGTATCAATAAGACCAATGCGACCACCCATAGCATGGAAGAACAACTCGTGGGCATTCAATCCGCCAATATAAGAATTCTTGATGAATCCACGCGCGCCAGGAGAATCGTCGTATTTGCAGAAATGCGGGAGAGTCCGGCTTTCGAAACCATAAGGAACACGCTTTGAATCCACATTGACCTGACCTAAACACGAAATCATGTGTGAGATATTCAACAAAGACCCCTTCGACCCCGAATTGACAATCATCAAGAATCGATTGTCGGGATTCAGACTCTGTCGACTGATTTCGTCGGTCTTCTTCGTCGCATCATTCAACACATTATTGACTTGGGCTTCAAACTCCGTCTTGTTCGAAAACGACGTATTGTTCTCGAATGCACCGGCGTGCAGTTTCTGGATAAGCGCGGCGACCTCGAGTTCCTTGTCTTGAATCGCCTGGATAATGCGCGTAGATGTCTCGCGATTCGACATCAAATCGCTGACACCGACACTATAAGAACTTACCTTCATGTACTCCGTCACAATATTCTGTAAATCGTCGATGAAATCCGCCGCTGCGCTCTTACCATAATCATTGCAGATGCGGTGAATAATGCCCTTGGAACCTCCACCCATAACAGATTTCTCGATTTGACCGCGGATATAACGGCCATTGTAGATTTCCAAGACATGATTGGATACTGCGGGGTCTTCCTTTCTATCCGAATCCCAGAGCTTCGTCTTGTATTTGAGGGTTAAAGGCGGCATGATTTGCGACAAGAGTTCGAAATTGGATACTTCCTTGCGGCTGCGCTCGAACAATGTAGCGGGGTTGACCTTCGGATACATCATCAACAGATTCATTGCGTCGCGGGCTGTGAACTTGACGCCCTCGCGAGTCAGACGATAAGACCCGAGGAGAGAGTCCTGATAAATCGCGATAATCGGAACATTGCTGGACGGACTTACTATTTGTGTCGTGGTTGCTGCTAATAAACGCAACTCTGTTTCGGCCAATATATTTTGGGCCATATGCATATTCATCTCATCGCCATCGAACATGGCACCCGCTTGGTTTCCCGAGCGGCCAGACTATATCTTATGCCTCATCAGGTTGATTATACCATCACTTGAGACCCACAACCGTTTAGTCGTTGAACCTTCCTCCTTTCTCTTATCATGTCGAGATTAGGAGGCTTGGCTGCGGATTACCCAATCCATCGCATTATTACCATTGGGTTCGGCTATTAACCGAGTTCCTCCGAAATGTTTCCATTAGGGAGTGGTAGCGAAGGCTTCAGGGACTTCCCGCAATTTGGTCGTGTTGCAAAGTAGGTTCCCTACTTTACTAGGGAGTTGCACGCTTTTCACGCTCCCTGTTGCTGACCTCGATGATTATGAGATTGGTCGATCAGCATTGTACGGTTTTGTGTTACACACGTTCATCCTGAACGTATCGCCTTTCTTCATGACCTTTACTTCGTGACACATCATGCTCATTCTGTGCAAACTAGGCTGTCTGTTGAACAGAACGTAGTCGCCGTCCATCATGTGCCGGTGAACGATGTCGCCGTTTCGCAACACAATCGAATTGCGGTCGACGTATCTAAGCGAAATGCGCTCACCCGAAGCTCTTTCCAGAATCTTGGAGCCGGGATACGAATCCGGGCCATTCTGTACTAATTTGGTCAAGAAATCGCGGTTCAAATCGTTGACGGTCAACGGCTTCGTTATATTCATCGCAATCTTCAGCGGAACACCCAATTGTCTTATTGACAAATTCGGGTCGCCCGTAATGACCGACCTTGCACTGAAATCCACACGTTTTCCCATCAGATTGCCACGAATGCGGCCATTCTTGAAATTGAGCCGACCCATAATGCACTGTAGAGGCCGGCCGTTTCGCTGCGCAATAGGCGAAGCGCCTTTCACCTTGTTGTTCGCAATCATGGCAATCAGATACTGGAGTTCGAGCGTCAACCCTTCAATGACATTCGGGTTCGCGTTCTCCTGTATCTTGTTCTTCAGGTCGTTGTTCGTCTTGATGATATTGATATAGATGTGTGTCAAATCGTCTTCACTGCGCTGTTGAGCGTCCAGTTTAACAGAAGGTCTGACCGCGGGTGGCGGAACAGGCAGAATCTGACAAATCATCCATTCCGGACGAGACCAAGCCGAACTAAACCCGACAAAGTTGACATCCTCATCCGAAATCCGGCGGAAAATCTTGAGGACAATCTCCGGCGTCAACTTTAGACTCGCTGTTCCCGGAGCCGCGCCATTGGTTCCTGTCGCCGCCGGAATTCTGAGCCAATGCGCCTGCAGAGTCGCCATTCCATCCAACTTGATTTTGTCCGGCTGCAAACATCCACACCCATCGCCAGTCTGGTCGCCACAACGCCCAATACGCTTCGAGACCGCGTTCAACACATATTCCCAACGCTTCTCGCCCGAATACTCGAGAATGTGCGCGTGTTGCGACTTGTCGATGAGCAACTTACTACACTTGAAACACACACACTTTAATACTTTCATGATTTCCTTGATATGTTGAATGAAGAACACCGGACGGCCGAGTTCAATGTGGCCGAAATAACCCGGCGTGTCGATGTGGGTTAGCCCATCTGTGGGGCAAATCATACCTGGTTCTAATACACCCATTCTCGGGTCGAACAAACCGCCGTCCACCGGCATTCCTCCCATGTACGTCTCTCTGCGCGTAATCTCCACCACGGAATTCTTAAGAATTTCTTCGGGAGACAAGAGACTAAACTGAACACGAATAATGCGAGAGGGAGTTTCGTATTGACTGCGCACTTTCGACATGGTTTTTGACAAAAGATTGGTGAAACTATAATATAACGAATGATAATTTTAAGTAGCTTTAGAGCACTAATACTAAGAGAGGATTGAGGGGTGTAAAGTAATAAATATTTACAGAAGAAATCGTTCAATTTTTCGAGCAAGCAAATAACAACATTGTAGAAAACACATAAACGTGTGGCTACATAACTAGCTATCCAACCAACCTCGAGAATCATGCCGATTAAAACGAAACTTTATAATAAGAAAAAGAAGGTGGTCGAGCCGGAGTCTTCGGATTCTTCGTCGTCCTCTTCTTCTTCGTCAGAGGAAGAATCGGAATCGGAATACAAGCCATCTACCAGCAGTAATCAAGAGGACGAAGAAACCGTTTACACAGAATGTAGTTCAGATGAGGAAGAAGTGTTTGACGCGAAGGAATTCAAGAATACGATTGCCAAGATTTTCCCGTCCAAGTATTCCAAAGAGCGAGCGAAACAAGGTAAAAAATCCGCCAAGAAAGTCGAATCAGATTCGGATGACCCATTTGGCTCCGATTCTGACGAAGAAGGTGAAGAAGAGGTGGTCACAAGGTCGCGCCATAGCAAAAAGAAGAAGTCAGCGAAAAAACATTCTTCCAAAAAACACAAGTCCCACAAAAAGAAGGTGGAATCCGAGTCAGAAATAGAGTATGAAACCGACTCGGATGAAGAGGAGGATGTAAGAGAATCAGGCAAGTACCTGATTTTGAGTGTGGGTGGTTTAGGCGACGAGGAAGAGGAGGAGGAGGAAGACGAGGACGTAGAATCTCTCGTCGAGGACATAACCGAAGAATTCGACAGTGATGATGAGAAGACGTTTATGGGCTCCGCATACGAAAATGTAGTGGCAAAAGACGCTAAACAAAATAAAAAATCCAAAAAGAGTTCCAAGGCCGCGAAACAAGAAGAGGTGAAGCCGAAAAAGGGGTCGGAAGAAATGAATCCGCTTCCAGAGGACGTGGAGGAGGAATACAAAGAAATGTTGGAGGTCCGAAAGATGTTATCGGAGCAATTAAAGCGCCGACCGACAAATCAGATTCTACAGAAATCCTTGAAACAATGCAATGCAGGAATCAAGAAGCTCGCCAGAAAGGCTCGACACGAAAATACGAATGCGTATTACAAGCTGGTCAATAGCGAGAGACGGCAGACAAATGAAATCGACTATTTCAAGCACCGGCTTTCCAATAAAGAGCAACAGGGAATTATGGCGGATTTGAAGGAAATCAACAAGACCATTTATGCGGAGAAGCCTCACCGTCTAGCTCTACTCCAATCGAAGATTCCGGCGAAATTCAAGACGGTTGCGATGCAGCGACTCAATATGTTGAAGTCGATGGACAGGGGGGACCACGAATATTACAAAGTCAAGAACTGGGTCGACGCCTTTATGCGCATTCCCTTTGGCGTGTATCGCAGCATCGACGTCCGATTGTCTGACGGCATTGATGTGTGTGACAAATTCATGGAAACCGCGCGCCGGACGTTGGACGAATGCGTGTACGGTCTCAACGATGCCAAGTTGCAAATCATGCAGATGTTGGGGCAATGGGTAGTGAATCCCAATTCCATTGGAACCTCTATCGCGATTCACGGCCCACCCGGAACCGGAAAAACGTCGATTGTCAAGGACGGCATCAGCAAGATTTTAGGCCGCGAATTCGCATTTATCGCGTTGGGTGGTTGCGGCGACGGGGCTTTCTTGGAAGGCCATTCTTATACCTATGAGGGCAGTATGTGGGGTAAAATCGCACAAATCCTGATGGAGTGCAAGTCGATGAACCCGATTATTTATTTCGACGAATTGGACAAGGTGAGTGATTCGGCGAGAGGACAAGAAATCATCGGCATTCTGACGCACTTGACCGACACTTCCCAGAACACGGAGTTCCACGACAAATATTTCTCGGAGGTGTCATTGGATTTGAGTAAGTGTCTGTTCATCTTTTCTTACAATGACGAGCATTTGGTCAATCCGATTTTGCGAGACCGCATGTATCGCATCCAGACAAAGGGGTATGAGACGAAGGAGAAAATCACGATTGCCCGAGATTATCTGTTGCCCAAGATTCGGGAACAAGTGAGCTTTTCCGCCACAGATATTGTTATCCCGGATGAGACGATTCAATACTTGATTTCGACGCCGCATCTAACAAAGGGTGAGTCGGGAGTGCGTAATTTGAAACGGTGTTTGGAAATCATTTATACGAAGTTGAATCTGTATCGGCTTGTGAAACCTGGGAATGCGATGTTTGAGAAGGATTTAGGGGTGAAAGTCGAGTTCCCGATGACTATCACTCGAAAGGAGGTGGACATGTTTATCAAGAATAATGAGCCACTGAATCCGAGCATGTTGGCGATGTACTGTTAAGTAGGGAACCTACGGTTCCCCTACGACCCCTCCCTTTATACGACCCCTCCCTTTATACGACGCCGTTGGCGTCTCATCCCGCATGAAGAATGGGGTCAGTTAAAATCTTGTCTCTCCGCCTATAATATAAAATGGCTATCAAGCGAATTTTCAGTACTCGCAACATTAGTTTGTTGCTGTTTATCTTTGTTGCTCTGTTTCTCGGTTCGTTGAACTGGGTGCAGCCCTTGAGGCGCATGGAAGGAATGGACAATAATTACGATGAGAATGAGGAGGATGAGGAGGAACAAAGATATGACCAGGGCCCCCAATAGACTACATCTCCACAGTATCATATTTGCAACATAATATCGACAAATATCAAATGAAATACGATAAAATTTCACTTGATACGCTTTTTAGCATATGGGTTTTCGTATGGGCATTCATTTATTATTTAACAATAACCTTTCGATTACATTCTCCCATTCCGCTTGAGTATTGGAACCCCGCTGCCTCTCTAATTCTCGCGTTTTCTTACCAAATTCTAACAGTATTTGCGGCATTCGCAATGACGCCATCCGCAAATCTAGCAAAAGTATTGACTGTCATAACTCTTGTTATAATCGTGTTCAAAGCGGGTCCTTTGTATTTGATCTGGACAAATGACATCCCGTGGATCAACAGTATTATTTCAGGAACCGCATTATTTTGCGTTTATTATGCTTATATTTACAGCAAAGGACTAACTGTAGAGAAACTGTACAAAACCTTGACGGGGATATTTGTTCGAGATGAAACTGCAGAGAGAATCGTGGCATTTTAATAAGGCTAAAATATGCCGTTCAATTATAGAAAATGAAGTTAACAAACCAAGTTATATTCTTGGGACTCCTAATTTTAGCCGCGTGTTTAATTTCATTGATGCCATTTAGTCGCACGGAAGGGTATTCAAATACATACGATGCTTATTATCAAAATCTGAACAATGAGACCAAGGCAATCGTTAGTAATACTGGAAGTTTGAATGCGAAAGAACCCGAAATTAAGCAAGAACCCCCAACCAAACTTCTCGACGAATTAGTTGCAACCAATGAACCAAAAAAAATAAACATAACCAATAACTCGGATTTCTTGCGTGCGGTAACAACCGCTCTGACTGCAAAGCCAGATACCACTGCGGATACTGCCGCAATTTACGAAATACAACCTCAAATCGCGAGCATCAACACTAAAAATGCGCAGATTTTGTTGTCGGAAATGGGAAATCCGAATGTGTCTTATAATCCGCGCGGTTTTTTGCAATACATGAATTGGTATGGAGCAAATTGCCCGATCGATTCGAATGTGTGTGTAAACGTGGTGTAATAACCAAAAAATCAACACAATTTGTACTGTATTGTGTTGATTTCAACGTCCAGTGGCATTTCCTCCACGAGTTGACAACAAATTAATCAAATCTGGAGATAAACACAAATGTCCGCCGGAATTACTAAGGCCCGAACTAACGCACCCATTTACGCCGTCTTGGCCGTTTGATTTTACCTGTCCAAACTGATCAATGAGTTGGGGATCGCCCGGGGTTCCCCATTGT
>Ga0078894_10000208_pt1 | contig 38888 bp, 43 predicted proteins | sample LauGreSu1BDMLBSD_2_FD_67506 | JGI IMG/M metagenome (GOLD analysis project Ga0078894, IMG submission 67506) | Freshwater lake microbial communities from Lake Michigan, USA - Su13.BD.MLB.SD (version 4) (version 4) | ecosystem: Environmental > Aquatic > Freshwater > Lake | place: Lake Michigan... | reverse complement strand
GCATAAAAACAGCAATGAGGTTAGAAAAATGACAAAACAAGCATTAGCTGAGCGCAAGGCACAGAGAGAAGCTCTTCTCAGAAGAGCTGAAAGAGAAGAGATCCTTAAGAAGATCGCTTCTGAAGAAGAAGTGTACCCTGCAGCGTCAGCTGGATTTAAGTATAACAATGAAATGGCAAATATGCCAGGTGAAGTTGATTATCCACAATTTGAAATGGAAAATAGTGGAAGTAACTCTTTGAAGGGTGATAACCCAACTTGGGCAGAACAAAAAGTTCCAACAAAAAACCCAGGTTCTTTACAATTCCCAGATGTTACAAAACCAATTAAGTTAGAAGGTTCCGAAGACGGTACCCTTGAGTACGTTGTCAATTGGCCGCGTGTTGAAAATCCATCTGAGGGTTCTCAAGATGGTGTCGGAAAGCATCCTTCACAGATGCCTTCAATGCCACATAAGACAACAGTAGCTTCTTCTGTAAGACATTCAGTTGAGTGTACTTCTTGTGGTACAAGAATGGCAATGACTGAAGCAGAAATGGAAGATGATAACACAGTTTGTGCAAATGCTAGTTGTCCAACCAGAGTAGCTTACATGGATAATGATGATGAAGCTATGATATATGGCGATGACGAGAAGCACGGTGAAGATGAAGAAGAGACTAAAGAAGCTGCAAACACTGATTTAACATTGATGAATCAAAATAAAGCACTTCAAGACACTAAAGATATTGCTGGTGATGCTGCAAGACTTAAAACTCTTCAAACTCAAACACAGAATGTATCACAAAATGCATTTGCTTCCATCGATACAGCTAGAATTAAGACAGCATTTAGTTGTGCTTCAAAATTAGCTCTTGCTGGTGTTATCAACTCTGAAGAAGTTGATTCATACGCTGAGCAAATGCTCAACGACAATCTCAAAGCAGATTCAATGATCAGACAAACAAAGCTTTTGCTTAAGTCTGCACAAACTGCAACTGAGAGAGTAGCAGCAGCTGCTGCTGAAAGAATGGGTAGTGTAAGAACTGCTTCAAACTTAGGTGTTTCTACATCTCCTGCATTTAGTGGTGGTCAAACTACCAACAACAGTGCAGCTCTTGACATCCAAGGTGCTCTTAAGGGCACATGGACAATGCCAACAATCGAGGATTAGTTTCCTCACAACAATATTTAGGAGAATAATACAATGGCTATTCGTGCTTTAAACAGTGCAATTGTCGCTAACTACAATACAGCTGCTTCCGGTTCATGGCTTGCAGGTGATGCTCTTTTCCTTCAAAATGACGGAACTGTAGCAGTAGCTAACAGAGCTGGAAACGGTTTCAGTACTCTTGCTCAACAAACAGGTAGATTCGTTGGTTTCTCAGCTGATGATACAGCTAGAACTGGCAACACAATGATCCTTGCTGATCCAGTTGGTGCTAACTACGTTGATTCAAGCAACGTTGTTCAATCAAACAACAACGGTTTCTACGTTGTTTCCAAGAGAGCAATCGGTGACTTCCTTGCTGAGAACGTCAACGGTGTTACCAACCCAACTGCAGGTTCTTCAGGATATGAAGGTCCTAGAAGAGGTGTTGGAGTTTTCAATACCCCAGGTGGTCAATTTATTACTGATAGATTTGCAGCTGTTGCATCTTCTAGCATTACAACTGACGGTGGTTCATGGACCCCTGCAGTCGGTGACCTCTTGACTGTTGCAGCAACTTCTGCAAACGCTGGTAAGCTTGTCTTATTAGATCCAGGTGCTATTGGTACTGACGGAATCATCGTTGGCAAAGTTGACAACTACGACAGCGCTTCCGGTCTTCTCTATTTTACCCAAATGGGTGGATTCGCTTCGTAAGAATAATTAAGGAGAAATAATCAAATGTCAATGATTAAAAGAAATACAAATGAGCAAAGAGAGAACATCATTGCGATGGCTCTTGAGACCCCAGAGGGTCGCACAGCTCTTGCTCAAGCTATGGTCGAGCCAATCAAGACCTCCCTCATGTACCAAGCAATTGGTAGAAAGCTCTTGATGGTTGACGAGCTTCCACAAGGTGCTCTCGCAAGATACGAGAGAGACGTTGCTGTAAAGTCATACGTTATTCCTAAGAGAGGTGCTGTTCCTGCTGCAGAAGTTGAAGCAGAAGAGCTTCTCGTTCCTACAGTTGAATTAGCTGCACATCCACAAATCAGACTTAACGAAATCAGACAAAGAAGATTTTACATTGTCGATAGAGCACAAGTCAGAGCTAAAGATTCCCTTCAAAGACAAGAGGATACCGAAGTCTTCAAGGTTATCAACGCTGGTGTTCCAACTGACCAAGCAATCACTGTTTCCGGTACTCTTCAACCAGAGAACATCAACCTTGCGTTGACCCTCATTGAAGAGCACGAGTTGATCGGTGCTAAGGTTGTTCTTCACCCACAAAGATACAAGGATATCAGAAACTGGGGTAAGGAATTCTTCGATGAGGCAACTCAAAGAGATATCCTCATGACTGGTCTTTATGGCCACATCTACTCTGCTGACATCCATGTTTCTACCATGGTTCCTAAGAACGCAGTTTACGTTCTTGCACCAGCACAATTCTGTGGTGCTATGCCAGTAAGACAAGACATCACTGTCCTCCCAGCAGACGATCCAAAGAGACTTAGACTCGGATGGGTTGTTTACGAAGAGCTCGGTTTTGCTCTTATCAACGACTATGCAGTTTCAAGAATTACCGTTAGCTAATTCTAAACTAGTCAATAAAAAAGAGGAGTAGAAATACTCCTCTTTTTTATTTAATATCATTGTGTCCTAAGTCTACTATTTCATTGTCATCAATAACATTAAAAACATAACTCCAAGCACTTTCAAAATAGTTAACTTCTATAGGATAAACTTCTTCAAAGTCTTTCAGTAAATACTCATAATAATCTTTAGTGTTGGAAAGTATTGCTTCTTTCTTAATTGAGAATATCGAATGCCAAAATATTCTTGTCCATTTGTGGTGATCAATAAGATTATTAGGATCTATATATTTTTTCCACCAATCATGCCATATCATTTTCATATTTACAGATAGTGTGTCTGATAAAGGATATTGAATAGGAAGAGTTTCCTTATTTATTGACAGCATACCATCGAAGACTTCTCCAAGATGAAATGGTGTGTAAGTGTTGGACATATAGAAGCCTTTTGGTATTTTCATGAGTTGAGTTTTTATGAAATATTCAACCATCATTGGATCTGATAAATGATATCTATGCTGCAAATGATCAAATGGATTACCCGGCAGAAAAACAGTATTTTCTGCTAAATTTTCATAATTAGAAAATATGTGATAAAGAATTGTATGTGCTTCTCTTCCAACATTAGGTAATTCAAAAACTTGATGTTTACTTTGAATTTTTTCACCTTTGTTGTATATAATTACATTTTCATAATTTTCAAGCCATTTAATATTTTCGTTATATCTAGCTACTACCATTTGAGTGTTCATAAATCTAATTTTACCATGATGGTATAATTATAATATGACAAAAGAAGAACTACTAAAGTTAGTTGAAGATTATATTTCAAATGAACCGAAGAAAAATTGGAGACCTGGAAAAGATCATGTTCATTATGCTGGTCCATATTTTGATCATAAAGAAATAGTCAGGTCTGTTTCTACTTTACTCGATGGTTGGTTAGTTCTTGGTTCTGAAGCATATAAAGCAGAAAAGAAATTAGCAACATTATTTGGTAAAAATCATGCACTGCTTACTAACTCAGGTAGTAGTTCAAATCTTCTCATGATGTCAGCACTCAAGTCAAAAAGATACTTGAACCTACCTGAAGGAACTAAAGTATTAACTCCTATTGCTGGTTTTCCTACTACAATTAATCCTATTTTTCAATGTGGCTTTAAACCTATTTTTGTTGATATTTCTCTTGATGGATTGAATTTAAATCTTGATGAAGTAGAAGCTACATTGCAAGCTGATCCAGAAATCAAGATAATTACATTTGCTCATGTATTAGGTAATCCTCCTGATATGTATAGATTACTAGACATTATTGATCATTATGGATTGATATTACTGGAAGATTGTTGTGACGCACTTAATAGCACTTATGATACTCATCCTCTTGGTAGCTTTGGGACTATGGCTTCTTGCTCTTTTTATCCAGCTCACCATATCACCTGTGGAGAAGGAGGATTAGTTGTCTGTAATGATGAGGATTTAGAGAAAGTTATTCGATCATTCAGAGATTGGGGACGTGGGTGCTTCTGTATTGGTAAACAAAATATTACAGAATGTGGTGCTTGCAATAAAAGATTTTCAGAATGGTTACCTAGCATGCCAGGAGAAGTTTTTGATCATAAGTATGTTTATGAAGAAATTGGTTATAATCTTAAACCAATTGAAGTGCAAGCTAGTATGCTTCTTGAACAAATTGATAAACTTGATGAAATTAAACGACTACGACAAAGAAATCATAAGTTATTATCAGCAATATTCCAAAATTATGAAGAGTATTTTATTCTTCCAGTTGCACAAAGATTAGCAGATGTAAACTGGTTTGCTTTCCCTATTACAATCAAAGACAATGCTCCATTTAAGAGAAGCGATCTATGTCAGTATTTAGAAGCAAGAAAAATACAAACAAGACCTTATTTTGCTGGAAATATCTTAATGCAACCAGCTTATAGTCATTTAGTTGGAGACATGGATCTTAATGATTTCCCAGTAGCTAAGAAAGTTACAACAGATACATTCTTCTTGGGTACATCTCCTGTTATTACTGAAGAACAAATAGCTTATATTGGTGAAGTTTTAGATTCGTTTTTCCAATGTACAAGAAATTTATGAATTACAAAGAAGATAGACCTTGGGGATCTTTTGAAAACTTGTTAGAAAGAGATGATTGCAAGGTAAAGATTATCACAGTAAAAGCTGGTCAAGCTCCTAGTTATCAATCTCATGAACATAGATGCGAGAGATATGTAATCATCCAAGGAGAAGCTCAAATTACATTAGATGATCATGATACTTTTCATTGCAAAGGTGATGTCATTGAAGTGGGATTTAAGCAAAAACACAGAGTTAGGTGTATTAGTGATGAAGATCTAATTTTTATCGAAGTACAACTAGGAACATACTTTGGTGAAGATGATATTGTAAGACATTCTGACGATTATAATAGGATATAAATTATGTTAAACATTGATAGTTTTAATCAACATAGAAGCGATTGGGATAAATATTCCAAAGAACATGGATTGTTGTTTCAAGGACTTATATACTTAAATAAATGTAAGACTATTCTTGAACTAGGAGTAGCAACAGCTGAAACAACTAAACATTTGTGTCAAGCTGCTATACTTACAGGAGGAACAGTATATGGTTATGATGTTTGGGATATACACGGTCTCAGCAAACAATTTTCAGCAAATTGTTCAATCGAAGTCTGTAACAATTATCTGAGTTCACTAGGATATAATAATTTTGAATTGACGAAAATTGATTTAAGCACAAAAGAATTTGCTGAATTGTGCAAGACAAAACACCCTTCTATTGATTTTGTTTTCATTGATGGATGTCATTCATACGATGGAGTATCTAATGATTTTTGGGCAATATATCCTCATTTGTCTCAAGGTGGAATAGTTGCGTTTCATGATACTTTGATTTGCGATGGATGCAGAGAATTTATTACAGATCTCAGAACTAAGTACAATGATGGTACTTATGATATTGTGGAATTTCCATATGCAAACTCTGAAGACAGAACTGGAGTTTCTGTCTTAGTAAAAAGATCTTTTGCTTTGTTACAAGATAAATTTCCTCCAAGAGCTGTGTGCAACTTGGAAAACAGAAATGAAATGATATTAAAAAAAGAATTTGACTGGTATAACAAAGAGATAATTAATGCCCCTAACAGTCTTGATAACAACTAGTGGTGTAGGATCAAGATTGGGAGAACTTACTAAACATACTAATAAATGTTTAGTAAGAGTTGATGACAAACCAGCAATTTCCCATATCGTTGAATCATATCCAAAAGATACTAATTTTGTTATTACTGTAGGACATTTTGGATCTCATGTAAAACAATTTCTTCTTTTAGCTTATCCTGATACTAATTTTTCTTTTGTTGATGTTGATAAGTTTGAAGGGGAAGGAAGCTCTTTGGGATATTCGATTTCCAAGTGCAAAGAAGCAATAAACTCCCCATTTATCTATCATGCTTGCGACACTATTGTAAGAGACTTAAAACTTGATAAAAAGAACTTTATAGTTGGTAGTAAAAAAGATAATGTATCTCAGTTCAGAACTTTAAGATACTCTAGCAACAAAATATATGATAAGGGTGAGATTGAATATGATCTTGCTTATGTTGGTATTTGTGGAGTAGAAGACTATAAGAAATTCTTCAATATATTAGAAGATTTACTTAGCAATAACTTCTTTGAGCTATCAGATGTAGATGTAATTAATATCATGTCAAAAGACACTAAATTTGACATAATTGAAGTGAAAGATTGGCATGATATTGGAAATAATGGAGAACTTATTTCTACACGTCAGCATTTTAAGTCATCTTTTCACGTATTAGATAAACCAGAAGAATCAATTTATTTCTTTGATGATTTTGTTATTAAGTTTTTTAGCAATTCTAAAATTGCTGGAAATAGAGTAGAGAGAGCAAAATATTTAGAAGAAAACGTTCCAGATATTATTGCTCATACTGAAAATTTCTATAAGTACAAGAAAATCGAATCAAACTTATTAGCATCTGTAGTAACTCCAGACAATTTCATCAAGCTTTTAGATTGGAGTTTAGCCAATCTTTGGAAACCAATTAAGAAAAAAGATTTTGAATGTGTGTGTTTCGATTTTTACTATCATAAAACATATGAAAGGGTAAACAAATATATTAGTGAATTTGGGGACGAAGAATTATTTATCAATGATCAAAAAGTTCCTCACATATTTGATTTACTAAAAGAAGTAGATTTTGGGGATTTATCAGAAGGAATACCAGTTAGATTTCATGGTGATTTTATTCTAGATAATATTTTATATGATGGTGAAGAATTTAAGCTTTTAGACTGGAGACAAGACTTTCAAGGTTGTTTAGATGCTGGAGATGTTTATTATGATTTAGCAAAACTAAATCATAATCTTACTTTGAATCATAATGTTTTAGATAACAATTTATTCACTATAAATTCGTTAGATAGTAAAAATATTAGATGTGATGTCCTAACACCTAGTATCAATCTAGAATGTCAAAAAAGATACTATAAATGGCTAGAACAAAATAGATTTAGTGTAAGAAAAGTAAAACTATTAACTTCTATAATTTGGCTCAACATGTCTCCTTTGCATGAGTATCCATTAAATAGATTTTTGTTTCATTTTGGAAAATATAATCTTCTATCAAACTTGGAGGAATATTAATGCATAAATTTTTTATTGGACCGATGAGCAAAGAAATTGTTGATGTTATTCTTGAACATGATGAAGATATTTTTGCTTTTATCCCTAGTAGAAGACAAGTTGAATTTTCTGGTGGATATGTAAACTCTTGGACAACAGAAACTTTTTCCCAATATGTAAAATCAATCAAACCTAACTTCTTAATTTGTCGAGATCATGCTGGTGGTAATCAGGGTGCTTTTTTAGACAATGGTTATGACAGTTTGAAATTTGATGCAAAATATTTTGACATGATCCACGTTGATCCATGGAAATATACTAAAAATATAGACGAAGGTATAGATCTAACAGTTAATTATATTGACTATGCTTTATCACTAAATCAAAATATAAAATTTGAAATAGCTACTGAAGAAGCTATTTTTTCATTTGATCATTTTATGCTTTATCATTATGTCGATTGTGTGAAGAAAAGATTGAGTGGAAAGTTTGATAAAGTTACTCATTTAGTTATTCAGTCTGGTACTAAACTATTGGGGAATAATCAAATTGGAGATTATTCAAGAGAAAAACTAATAAAGCAAGTTGAAGTTGGGAAAAAATTTGATCTTATTTGCAAAGAGCATAATGGTGACTATATTTCTCCTCTTGTGATAAAAGAAAAATTTGATTTAGGACTTGATTGTATTAATATTGCTCCGGAGTTTGGCTATATTCAAACATGTGCAATTTTAGAAAACTTATCTGATGAAAAGAAAGAATTGTTTTTTGATATTTGCTATAAATCCTATAAATGGAAAAACTGGGTAAAGAGTGATTATGATCCTTTTAGTAATAAAGAAGATCTAATCAAAATTAGTGGTCATTATGTTTTTTCCAACCAGAGATTTATTGAAGAGATATACGATCCATCATTTGATTCTATAATAAAAGATAAGATTAGAAAAAAGCTTGGAGAACTAAATGATATCCTCTAAACCAACTATATTTTGTGATATTGATGGGACACTAGTAAAGCATGCACCATTAACTGATAGCGCAAAGAAAACACATAAATTAGAGTTACTTCCTGGAACTATTGAAAAACTTACAGAGTGGGAGAAGAATGGTTATCGAATTATCCTAACTACTGGAAGAAAAGAATGCACAAGAGCAGCTACAGAACAACAACTTCAAGAAGCTGGCATTTTTTATGATCAATTAATTATGAATATTGGTGGTGGAGCTAGATATCTTATTAATGACAAAAAACCAGAAGGAGACATTACTTCATTTTGTTTTTGTCCAGATAGAAACCAGGGTATCAAGGATATAGAAATATGATTTTATTTTTAAATGTATTTATTACTGATACTCATGCTAAAGGTGTTGCAGCTTATCAAAATAGAGAACTGGCAAAAAGTTTTGATAAGTTAGATATCTATAAATATTGTTTATCTAGTATTGCAAAAATTTATCCATGGAAAAAAGTTATCATCAATACTAAACTTGATGAAAACTACAAGCATAGACAAGAAGAGCTCAACAATTGGATCAGTCAAGAATTTGATGGAAATGATCTTGTAGTACGTGATTTTAGAAATGAAACTCAAGAACAATGGCAAGCTGATTATGATTTATTAGATGACAATTTGATTTGGTTTTCTGGAAATCACGATCATACATATATTGACAACGACTATCAATATTTTAGAGACTTTGTAAATAGTTTTTCAGATAAGAGTGGAAAATTTGCTTTACAGTTTAGTCATTGGCCAGAGTTTATATATGAACCATTTGTATTTGGTAAACCAGCTGAAATAACAAGCAAGTATTTAAGGATGGTTGGAAGATATCATCATTCACTTCACATTATATCAAAAGAATTATATAAATACTATTGGTTTAACGTTGATCTTCCAAAAGATCAGAAATGGGGTAGAACTGATAACTTTTTTTCAGATATTTTTGAAGAAAGTATTGAAATTTTTGTTCCTATGAAAGAATTATGTAGGCACTTTGATGGTTATCAACATTGTGCTAGACCTTATCCAAATTATATGGTTCCAGTATTAGAAATTCCAGATGGATTTTTTGAAAATAATATCAAAATAAATTACAGTGCTTCTTATAAAGATGGGTATACAAATCTCAATCCAAAAGCTCCATCTTTAAGAATATTTGATCCCAATGGTACAGATTTTTGGTATTCTAAAAAATTCATCCCACCATTCTGGTCTTCTAAAATTAGTGAATTTCTTCATGATTTTAGCGAGAATGAAAACACTTTGGATGACTTATATCTAATGAAACAATTGCAATTAATTAATCCAATCCCAAATTATGATTTCAAGAAAAGTATTTTAGAGACATATTATATGTAAAAAAAAAGAGGCTTTTAGCCTCTTTTTTTTAGAATGGAACTTTACCTCTCAAGATATCCCATAACATCATCCAGTCACTAATTTTTGCTTTTACTGGATCCTTGAAAGCTGCTGGTTGATTTTTCTCAAAAAAGTAATGTCCTGACCAAGCAAATGGATAAACAATAAATGGTGTTAGGATAAGGAACCAAAAATATCCATACCATAAACAACCAGCAATCCATAACAAAGTCATAAGTTGACCCAAAACATGTAATCTTCTACAGATTTTGTTTTGATGTAAGGTCAAATACATCTCGTAATATTCTTTCATATTCATATAGTACATACTCCTGATTTTTGAACAACTTTGGTTGCACAATCTTGAGCAAAATTAATTGCTTTTGAAATATTTTTAGTTCTCACCCATTCACAAACTAATCCTGATATAAAAGTGTCTCCAGCTCCTGACATGTCTTTGATGGTAACTTTTTCAACAGGAAAAAGCTGACCATTGTATTCACATCCCTTATCAGCTTTAGTGATTATTAACTTATTGAATAAGTTGAGTTTTTCTATAGTATGAAGGGTTCTGTCATATTCAAGGTGATTGATTTTTATAAAATCGCAATTGACACACCAATTACCAAGAATTTTTTTAGTGTCGAGAAAAACATTTTGATTTTTTAGTGATATTTTTTCTATATCATCTTCTGCAAGAAAGCCTTTACAGTAGTCACTTATTACAATTGCATCATAATATACATTTTGATAAATATTATTTGAGATTTCATCAACTAAGCTTTCAGATATTTTTGTAGTTTTGTCGTTAGTATCTATTCTGAGTAACAAACTATTGGTTCTTTCGTCAACAAATCTGGTTTTAGTAATACATTCATCTTGTGTAATTATTTTTGATTCAGCTCCAATAGCAAGAATATTAGCATGAACATTTAGTGCCATACCTCCATTGCTTTTGCCAGTAATTGGATTGAAAACTGGAGCGGGACCTTCGGGAGCTAGTCTGAATACATGTCCGTAAGTAAATACATCTGTACATGAATCTCCGATAACTAGTATTTTGATATTTTGATAAAGTTCTTTCATAATAATTGAGTGTTTTTATCTCTTTCAGATAAAATTGGATTTTGTATTAACCAATTTATACCTACTTTTGGATCTGCCCAGTAAACAGACTTCTGATCTTTTACATCAGGGTATTCACCTTCATAGCTCCACTTGTAGTAGAAGACAGCTTGTTCACTCAAAACAAGGTGTCCATTTAGATACCCTGGAGGAACAAGAACACTCGTTTTATTGCTATGATTAGCATGAATGACATAATCAGTCCATGACAAATATTCTGGACTATTTTCATCAAAATTAACAACAACTAATTGAATACTTCCATAAAGACAAGTTATAAGTTTCCATGATTTGTCAGTATGCAATCCTCTCAAAACACGATTATTTGATAATGCAATTTTATCGTGATTAAAAGTTAATTCAGGAGTATCAGTATCTTTCCAGACTGTATATAATTCTCCACGATTATCAACAAATGAATCTTTACTGAATACCGTTACTCCTGAAAGACTGTCTACTCTAGCCATTCAAAACCTCAAGTAGTTTCAGAATTTTTTCTTGTTCTAATCCAGGATAATTGCCAATATACCAAGAGAAATTATGAATGTGTTCAATGTTTGGATAGTTTGAAAAATCACTATAGGTAGATTTGAAGAATGGCTGTCTCATTTGATTACCACCTCCAGAAAGTCCACGTCTAAATTCTATACCATTGTTTCTAAGTTTCTTTTCAAGATCATTTCTTTTAGCAAAATCAGCATCTTTCAAAATGACAATAAAAGCATAATTGCAGTTACCTTCTGTGTCAAGAGCAACATGATATTTTTCAGTATTTAGATTAGATATGAATAAATCAAAGTTGTCTCTTCTTTCTTGATTTTTTGCATCTAGTTTCTTAATTTGTGAAAGACCAATAACTGCATTAATTTCGGTGCTTCTAAAGTTATGTGCTGGTCTTAGAAAAATAAAGTCTGGATTAAGATCAGGATTGTCCATAGCAATAGCAATCTTCATGGTGTCACTAGTCATTTCTCTAGTCATACCGTGAGATCTAAGAGCACGACAAACTTGGTAGAATTCCCAGTTATTTGTACTAATCATTCCACCTTCGATGGTAGACATGTGATGAGCAAAATAAAAACTAAAGTTGCTTGCAAAACCAAAATTTCCTACTTTGCATCCTTGGAAAGTAGTGCCATGTGATTCGCAGACATCTTCAATCAATAAAATATTATTGTCTTCACAAATTTTCAACAACTCATCTGTCAATCCATTAATTCCTAATACATGAGTTAGAAAGATTGCTTTTGTATTAGGAGTTATAGCAGCTTTGAGCTTTCCTATATCAAATGAAAGATTGGTAAAGTTTACATCAACAAAAACTAGCTTATGTCCAGCAAAAAGAACAGAAGAAATATCTGATATCCAGGTTAGTGGTGGAACAATTACTTCTCCTTCTCCAATGATATGAGCTAAAGCTAGCATTGTTAATTCGTTTGCTGATGCTCCTGAATTGACAAACAAATTGTATTTAGATCCTAACCATTCACCCCATGCATTTTCAAACTCAACAACTTTAGGTCCATTTGTTAATTTGGGAATTCTATCTTGGGATAGAAACTCTACTACACAATCAATATCTTCTCTGTCAATATTGTCATTCATCAAAGGTAAATAAAAACTCATTTATTTTCCGCCAATTTGTAAATATTTTCCCACCATTGTTTAGATGTAAATTTATCTAAGTGTTGCTGTCTGATGTTGCTTGCGATTTGATTTCGTTCGTCATCATTACTTAGATAATATTTTATTTTATCAATAACATCAGATTGATTGAAAGAAATAAAATGTTTTCCATCAACTAAATGTGCTCCATTTTTAGACTTGTATACTTCTGGGAATGTAGCCATCATAAAACCACCACAAGCAGCTATTTCATAAGCACGACCCACTCTATGAGGTTGAATATTAGAATGGTTGAAGTTAAGATTGATCTTTGTTTGATTAATTCTCAAAGCATAATCTTGAACTGATATGTATGGATCGCTAGTGCGTCTTCCTCCAAAAAGATTTACTTTGATACCATTGTCGTTTAAATACTTAATAAAATATTCTCTTTCATTGGTGTATGGAGAACCAGTAAATGAGACATCGTAAATCTTTTCACAATCTACAGGACACATCCACTTTTCAATTTGAGGAACAGTAATTCCATAAATATTTGGTAACTCTTCTCCGTAACCATAATCTGTAACTAAGCAATTGCAACACTGAGAATATTCAAAAATAGAATGAGTGTAATTTACATGTGGAGATTTAGTATTTTTCACAAACATTCTGAAATTAGTCACTCTATCACTTGTTAATGCTGACATGTGAGTGTCATAAAAAATCAAGAAAAGTTTTTTACCTAATTTTTTTGCAACATCTAGAGACACAGTCACATTGCCGTGCATGGAAACAACTGCAATGTCATATGTTTTATCAAGTAATATTTGATCTAATTCTTGTGTTGATTTAATTCCATTATCATCGTATCCAGGTTCAAAAATAGTTAAATGTTCACATGCATAATTAACATCATTCTCATAAACATCATTAAATGTTCCACTGAATGAATTAAGACTATTTGCAGGTTTTTTTGCTTCTGGATTGTCGTATTTTTCACTTATAATTAAAACGTTCATTTATTTCTCATTGTAAAAATCGCCCCATTCTACCAATACAGTTGGACGATAATCTGCTCTATTATATGCGTATTGGTATGCTTCAAATATTTGCTCTGGCTCATCTAATCTAATTAGATCAACAAAATCACACATAACCTTAAAGCCACTTGTGAAATCAGAAATATGTTGATGTTGTGGATGGAGTGGTCTTTGTGATCCAATTGAAGTTCTAATGATAATTCTTGGTTTATATCCACCGTCTGACATGATTTTAATCTTGTCTACATGGTTTACAAGTTGGTTTGCAGCTAACAAAAGAAAGTTCCATCTTGGAAAGAAAGAAACAGGAACTGTTCCATTGAGTGCCATACCTAATGTCATACCCATTTGCATATCTTCGTTAACTGGCATTTCTAAAAGCTTAGATCTATCAACATCTCTGATTGTATTAGTCATTGCTGTACCAGGATATTCAACAGCTTGACCTAAAAACAATGTATCAGGTTGCTCTGCCAACCAATCCATTGATCGTTTGAGTTCGTCAAAGTATTTCATTAAAATTGTATCCTTTGACCAGCTCCAGCATGGGGGTATTTTGATTCATATTGATAATAGATGATTTTCTTCTCATTGTTACCAAATGCCAAGCTACTACTTCCCCAAACTTTACGGGTATCAGTGCAAACTGATTTATTGTTATCCTCTACAACAAATGTGATAGGAAGATCGTGATTTAGAGCATATTTGTAGTTCTCAAAAAAAGTACCAGTCTCAGAAGCCATGTCACCAACAAAGCACCATACATGACCAGATTGACTTTTACGCTTAATGTCAAAAGCTACTCCAGTTGAAATAGGAATGCTACCAGTAACAATAGCTGATGAATAAATTTTATACTCAGGGTAGCATAGAGTAATTGATTTTCCCTTGAGAATATCTGACTTAAGTCTTTCAGGAGGAACACCCTTAAGTAAACATTGATAATGTGATCTCCATGTACAAAAAACCCAGTCTTCATCTTTTACGAGTTTAAATACATCAATGATTTGACTTTCATTACCATCGTACAAATGAATTGGAGCTTTTATCAGTCCATCATTGAAACAATTTGCGATTTTTGTTTCAAAAGCGATTAATTCTTCTGGCGTGTAACTGTTCATGTTCTTAAATAATTTTCTTTATACCAGTTAACGGTTTTATCAATGCCTTCTTGAAAAGTAAACTCTTGCTTGAAACCCAGCTCATTTGTAATTCTTTCAGTAGAAGCTAAACGAAATGGAATTGTAGTAGGCTTGCTGTTGTCCCAAACTACTTCTGGATTTTTTCCAGTAGAAGCAATAATTGCATTTACAATTTGACCTACAGTAATAGCTTCGCCTGATCCAACATTGTATGGTCTCATGGGAACTCCCTTTTCTAACACAAGGAGAGCTGCGTTTACTACATCTTCTACATACAAGAAATCTCGTACAACGTCTGGACTACCCCAAACAACAAATGGATTTTCATCAGACAAAATTCTTGCAATTAGAGCAGGAACTACATGACATGTTTTTGTGTCAAAATTGTCATATGGACCAAAAATTGCTGTTCCACGAGCAAGCATAATATCAAGATTAGAAAACTTGCTTACATGCTCCATTAACTTTTCGCAGTATCGTCGCATCCATCCATATCCATAATAAGATCTGAATGGCTCCTCATCCCAATATTCATCTTCAGTAATAGGATATCTCTTGTCTGGATATCCAGTTGAACTGTTTAGATTGAGGAACTTTTTTACACCAGTTCGTGCACAGGCATCTAATACATTCCCGAGAGTATTGATATTTTGAATTGAAACTTGAATATCAGTTGGAACAGTAGATGGATGAGCAATATTTCCACCACTATGAACAACATAGTCAGCATCTTTAACTAAATCACAGCATTCATCAATGTTAGTAAGATCGATATTTCCTACAACAGTTACATTACTAGGAGTAGTTTGCATTCCTCTTAGATGGGTGTGAGTGTAAACATCAGCACCACGTTTTGCTAATGCTTCAACGTAATTGCTTCCAAGAAAACCACTTCCACCAGTTACAACAACTTTCTTACCTTCAAAAAAACTCATTATATTCCCCTAATGATTTACGAATACATTATAGCGCTGATCTAATGTATTTTTATTTTTTTTAAACCACTCTGTAATAATTGCTACACCTTCATCAAGAGATACTTTTGGGGTAATTCCATATTTTTGTGCTCTATCTGTGGACATAATTCTGATAGCATCACCATTGGGTTTGTCAGTAAGCCACTTGATTGGTAAGTCTTTTCCAGAATGCTTGACTACAACTTCAACCAAGTCTTTAATTGTAAATCCCATACCTGATCCAAGATTGATAGGTTCAGTGATTTGTTTCTCAACTGATTGCAACATAGCATCAGCAACGTCATCTGCAAAAATAAAGTCACGAATAGCTGATCCATTGCCCCATACTTCAAGAACATCATTTTCTTGTGCTTTTCTGATAAGTGAAGGGATAACCATTGAATTGACAGGGTTGAAATTATCATACTTACCAAAAATATTTGCTGGTCTTACAATGGAAACTTTATTCCATCCATATTGAATAGAATAAGCTTCAGCTTGAAGTTCTCCCATTCTTTTTGCCCATCCAGCAAACTTATCGTTAGGAGAAGGGAATGTTTTCCAAACATCATCTTCGTAAAAAACATCTGCTGGAGAATACACACCGACAGAACTAGTATAGAGATACCATTTTACATCTGCTTTTCTAGCTGCTTCCATCATGTTTGTATTGAACTGTAACATTGGAACCATGAAGTCTGCTGGTTGTGTTGCGCAAGCTTGAGGTGAACCTTTTACCCCAATACAATTGAATACATAATCTTTACCCTCACACAGATCTTCACAATTGTGAAAATATCTTAGGTCTTTAGAATAATAAGTCACTTCTGGTTCTAGATCTGATGGCTTATGTAAATCTGCAACAGTAACTTTAGCTCCTAGATTTAACAACTTTGTTACTAGAGCTCGTCCAACCATTCCAGATCCACCTGTTACTACAACATTTTTATTTTCAAACATAATGATTTTCCTTATAAAATTAACGATCTAAGTTTACTTAATATTTTTTTAGAATCAGGAGGCAAGTTGTCAAATTTTTTACTAAATCCGGCAGTTTTATCGTCTAATCCCAAATTCCATACTTTTTTATCTGAAACTATACTAATTTTGTTTGCAATAGAAGATTGACAACCATCTTCGTAGTCATCGTCTATAACTAATCCACCATATTTAGAATTAGCGATACTTTCGTATGCTTCTGAAGATATTTCTAATGGTTTTATCCATAGGATATTGAATATATTTACTTTTATTCCATTCTCCAAAGCGGTGCTATATATTTTTTGTATTTCTAATCTACTTACAGAAATAATAAACAATGTAAAGTCAGGATTTTTATAAAGATTTATATCAGGCAATTCCTCAGTATTTCCAAAACTATTTCTGTGTTCAGAAACATAATACGGAACATCATCATTTAAAAATCTATCGTAAACTTGCTTGTATTCAGCTGGTGTCATTGGACAAGCTATTTTTAAACCTGGCATGCGATAAAACAATGAGTGGTGAGATGAACCAGCAACTGGCCCAATACCTCCTTCCATTGCTATTGATCTAACAAAAATGGGACAAGGGATCTTCCAAATTTCTTTGGATTTAGCAGCGTAATTTATAATAGAAACACAATTGTACCATTGAAAACCTTGATATCTTATAACATATATTGGCCTTGTTCCAGCTAAAGCAGCTCCGGTAACGATAGCTCCTCCAGCAACATCTGCCATTGACAACTCAACCATTCCATCATCTTCATAAAGTTCTGGCAAAGTTCCACCAACCCAACCTACGGCAGTTAAGCACTGACCATATGCTTTGCCCTTTTTACTTAAAAGGTGATTGCAAACTATATTTTTGATAGTTTCTCTAAGCGTGATTGCCATAATGCTTGAACCTTTTTTTGATTTTTATCATCAATGTCTACAATATTACTTTTTGATGTTTTCATAAGCCATTTGTACCTATCAAAATAATCACCATCAATACCAGCACCTGCATGCCAATATTTTCTAACTGTTCTGACATTTAATAATAATGGTTTTTTGAACACATTCAAAAGGTGATTTGATATCTCTGTTGGATCATCGGGAATATCATAAGCCTCAACTTTATAAGCATGGGCTAAATCGTGCATATTCCAATTTCTTCTAATTTTCTTTTCTGTAAGAATTGATAAATTGTTATCTTCTACCACGAAAAGAATAGGGAGATTTTTTGTAGATGCCCATCCAATAGCGGAACCAACATAATCTTCTTCAGCAGAAGCATCACCCATAAAAACTATTGTTGGGTGTTTTGTTTCGTAGCAATGTCCAACTGATATTGGAACTTGGGATCCCATTAATCCATCATGACCGAAAATATTTTTTTCTTTCGAATGAATTGATGCAGATCCACCCATGCCATAGGCACATCCAGTTTCTAAACCAAGAAGTTCATCGATTAAACTTTCTGGTGAAGCTTCGAAAGCTAAGTATGTTGAATGTCCACGATGTTGAATAAATATATTAGGGTTGATGCTTAAATTTTTACAATAGACAGAAATTGAACAGGGAATACTTTCTTGCCCTGCTGATAAATAGACAGGAACATTAATTGTTTTGTCTTGCAATTTTTCAAAAACATAGTTTTCAAAATGTCTGCAAAAAGAAATTTTTTCAAAAACATCTAAATTGAATTTATTCATTTTTTGTAATAATCATTACATATGTATCGTCTTCGACAGTTTTGAAAACTTTACACAACTCATCAATGGTGGTATTTTTTGTAATATCGCCAGGACCTGCTACATATTTAGATTGACTAGAAATAATACCACCTCTTATGAAAATAAAATTTTGTTGCAAATCATATTTTTTGAAGAAATTTATGTCTGTAACTTTACAAATTTTTATATGACAATTTGCAAATTTAACTTCAGTTTCTTCATCTGTAAACCATAAACAGTCTTCTGATTTTGGTTGATGAAATTTTTCATTTTCATAAGGTTTATTTTCTCTACCATAGCTATCCTTGAGCCTAACTAAATCTTGTTTATCATTAGGAGTTTCTATTTCGAAAAGTATTGAACCATTTTCTGAAATAGACTTAGTAGAATGAAATAAACCTTTTCTTATCATTATCTTATCAAAAGTTCTAAGTTTTTTAGCATCTTCAATAAATGAAACTTCGCACTCTCCGTCTATTACAATCAATCCGGTTGTTTTTTTTGAATGACAATGTAATGACGTAATTTGATTGTATTTGATGAACAAAGCCCAAATAGCAACTAAATCATTTTCATAAATAAGGTATTCATAGCCCCAAGGTTTAGTTACAATATTAACTAAGTGTTCGGTTTTGTTCATGAATTTGATATGCCTTATTTAGCCAAATTCCCATAAAATCATAATGTGGACAAGAAATTATGTTTTTATCTACAACTACAGGTGATTTATCATAAGTAGCTCCTGCATTTTCTATATCAACACCAATTGAATAATATCCAGATAAAACTCTTCCTTGTAAGATTTTAGCTGAAATTAATAATTGTGCACCATTACAAATGCAAAAAATTGTTTTACCCAATTTATCCCATTGTCTGATAAATTCTAAAACACCATTTTCTTGTCTTACTTTTTCTAGAGCTTTGACTCCACCAGGCACAACAAGAATTTCATAATTTTCAATAATTTTGGAAATGTTTTCATGATCTTCTAAAATTGAAGTTTCAAGTGAACAAGGCATATGAGTACCTAAACTTCCCCATATTTTACCAAGCTTATTTGCCATAATGTCAACTTCGTAACCATGTTCTAAAAGTGAGTAGTATGGGTAAATAAGTTCATGATCTTGATACTTTTCCCATGTTATGATCAATGCTTTTTTCATAATTTTCTCTAAACTAATTATACCTTTATGTAAAACTATATAAATATTTAGTCACCTAATAACTTGCGCTTCATCTTAACCTTAAGTGTATCTTCCAAATTTTTTCTTGCTGGAAGTCCGAATTTATTTTCTAAAAATTCTAAATATTTTGGATTACTATTGTATTGAATAAACGCTTTATCTCTAAATGCAAGAATTTCAGCAGAAGATAAATTAGAATTAGATAAATTCAAAGTTTCATAAGAATGCTGACTATAACCTTCGTATGTTTTTGGTAATTCCCAACCTTTTTCAATAGCAGTTTTATATAATGGGCTACCAGGATAAGCCATAGCACAATAAAAATTAGTGTTTTCAGTAATATTGTCCATGGCAAAATCTAAAGTTGCCTGCATAGATTCATGTGTATCCATAGGTAGACCAAAAATATAGTTTGCACCAATGTAAATTCCAGCATCTCTCATATTGTTCATAAGATCAGTAATTTTTACATCAACAAAATGGTCCTTATGAATTTCTTGTCTCAAAGATTGATTTGGGTTTTCAATACCTAATCCCAACCACAATACACCAGCTTTGCGTAATTTATCTAAATATTGAGGTTTACAGGTGTCTACTCTTGAATAAGCCCAAATGTTGAAATCATATCCACGCTCAATAATCAAATCACAAATTTTCATAAAATGATTTGGGTTGAGAACAAATAACTCGTCAGCAATTTTGATATTTCTTACGTTGTTTTCAGCAAACAAATCAAATTGTTTAATTATAAATTCTGGATTCCACCATCTGAACATATTGCTGTCTTGAGATGTAATCATGGGCAAATTACTTGTTCTATTGATGATATTGATCATACAAAATGAACATTTATAAGGACACCCTAAAGAAGTATATAGAGAAGCAAATGGAGAATTTTCAGAATTATTTGCCCATCCATGCCATCCAGAAGTTCTATATTTATCAAAGCTAGGCAGTAAATCCCAAGCAACACCTGGAAGGTCTTTTTCAAGTAATGATTTTGGCACTAATCTTTCAGGATCGTTTAGTACAGGAATTCCATTTTCTTTATAGCCAATTCCCTTTACATTTTTAATTTGCTCAAAAGAAAGATCAGTTTGTAACAAATTACTTAATGCATAAACACCCTCATTTAAAAAAGCAATATCAACACAACTTTCTTGCAATGTTTCTGTAGGCAAAGCAGCGATGTGTCCACCTACAAATGAAATCACTGAATTCGGCTGAAGTTGTTTTACTAGTTCGGCAGTACCAACTGCACCGGTCATATTTTGAGAAGAAGCACTGGGTTGTTGTCCATATACAACAAAACAAATTAATCTAGGATTGGCGTCAACTATAATTTTTGCTGATTCTTCCCAAGACAAGTGTTCTGCTTCACAATCAAGAATTGCAACTCCAAAGTTATTTACCCTACAATGATTTGCAAGCATACCAGCCCAAATAGGAGGCTCGATTGCTGAGTGATTTTTATATAAATCTTGATAAATTTGTTTTGCTGCATTGGAGTGAACAAATAATACATCCAATTTTGTTTGATTCATTCGTACTTTACCTTAAACTTTTTCCAAACTAATATTTGTTTTGTGCCAGATAATACTTCTTCTTCTAAATCTGCTGCTATATCTGTTAATATTTCAACTTGTTTCAAAAGTCCATCAGATTTTGCATCAGTGTATTCGACGCAATGAAGATATTTAATATAATCATTCACAATTCTGTCGATAATACTACCAAATCCTTCACTGTGAAATTTAGCATCAGGATTTTGATTGTTAGTATAAAATGCATCAATCATTTCCATAGTTTGATTTCTGTAAACATTATGATTTGTGGTCATATAACCATCATGAATGTTGTTTTTGACATTTTCAAAATAAACTTCATGTAAATGCCATCCACAGTAATTATGATATGCAAGTTTTTCAATTATACTAGATAAATTGTTCGAATCAAAATCTTGATCAACCCAATATGTTTTATTTTGATTATGCCAACTATTTAATGTTGTTTTTATTTCATAAATAAGTTCTTTGATTTTCATTGTTTTTACTCAGGCAATTATAGATTTGTAAAATCCTTATTTTTGTAGTTTTGAGTCATTTTATAAGCTTTTAATAGTTCTTGTATTCCAGCATCAAGAGAAAAATCACAAGACCATCCAGTTTTCTCTAATTTTTCATTAGATACTACATAATTTCGCTTATCAAAATCTTCTTTGAATTGTTCTTCGATAATAACAAGATTAGGAACATATTCCTTAATTTTTTGAGCAAGTTGAAGTTTTGACATATTAGCTGATGTAAGACCAACGTTGAAAGCATTATTGTTGCAAGTTTCATAATTTTCCATCAAGTGAATGAAAGCTTTTGCAACATCTCTAACATGTACATAATTACGTAAAAAATGTGATTCAAATAAGACTAAGAACTCATCAGTAAAAGCTCTGTAAACAAAATCATTTACAAGAAGATCCATCCTCTGACGATATGAAACTCCAAAAACTGTAGCTAATCTTAAAGAAATCCCATTACCCGAATCTAAAACAGCTTTTTCTGCATCACATTTTGTTCTAGCGTACAGTGACAGTGGATTGAATGGACTTTCTTCAGTAATTATAGTCTCAGAACTACCATATTGAGAGTTGGTGTTTGGTACAAGTAGCTTTTGCCCATCAGCTAAAATATTAACAATGTTTGCAATTTGTTGATAATTAACTGCAACAGTCAGATCTGGATCTTTCTTACAAGCTGGCATACCAACAATTGCAGCTAGAGGAATAATAATCTCATGTGTTTCAACTAGATCTGATAGTAACTGGGTGTCTCTAACATCACCAACTACAAGTTCAAAATTCTGATTGTGACAAAATGAAGTTAAGGAAATCTGCTTGTAAACCAAACTATCTAAAACTGTAACTTTATATCCCTTAGACAAAAGAACTTCAGTTAATGTGGAACCAAGATAACCAGCTCCACCAGTAATTAAAACTTTTTCCATTACCAGCTAATCTCCCAGTCCTTAAAATCAGCAGCTAGACAATCAATCTTGTAGTCTTTTCTACCACCAACTACTTCTTGGATTTTGTTTTTAGCAGTATTTCTGATGCCATTTAATCCATGGGTAAGTTCAAGATTATTACCGTCTTTAATACCCTTGCGATAATTTGTTTCATTATGCCAAATATGTAAATTCATTTGAGATAAAACAACGATAGCTCTAATAACTTCTGCATTTACAACAGCATTATTTTCATCTAAATGTGCTTGTATATCATGAACAATGTCTGCAATTTCCCCGGCATATTCGGTTTTATGATCTGTGATAAATACTTCCTTGAGCTGAGCAATAGAAAGTCTGTCAATTAATTCTGATAAAGTAGGTAAATATTTGCGTTCCATATTTTAATAGTTATACCCAAAAAACCATATATAATGTAAAATATTTATATGGATATCTTATTTTACAATGAGCATCAACACGGAGATCTAATTCTTGGAAGACAAAATGTTAGATGGATAGTAGATCATTCACCCAAAAATGTTAATTTTTACTACTTACATAATAAGCATCCAGAAAGTGTTTTTGTCCATGAAAGAATAAAACATATTAAAACAGATCTTAATTTTCATGCTTCTCCTATGCCTGTAATGGAAAAGTTTTTCAAACAAAGAGGATTACTCCAAGATGCTTTATGGGTGAGTACATGGGTAGGATCAATCAATAATGTTATGAAATTAATCGATGAAAATGGATGGGAAAGATATTTGTTACCCAATGATAAAAATACTTATGAAATTGGAGTAAACGATGAATTATGGGACAACATGGACATTCAGCTTACCTTGTGTAAGCAAAACATTGATATCATTAATTCTTTCTTAATATCTAATTTGAATTATTATAAAATACCTTATCCAAATTCTCGTGAAGATATGTTGGTGAAGTGGAATTCAAAACCAAAAAAACTTGATGCTGTAAACAAGATTATAATTGAAGATTACAAACTTAAAATTTTGATATGTAATGGCCAAACAATTTCCAACCAAAGGGAAAATTTTGACTACGGATTTTATCTTGAAGAAATAATCAAGAAACATACGGATGTGCTTTTTTATTTTACTGAAAATGTATCAATACAACACCCAAACGTAATCAATATAAATGAACATGTAGAATTTCCAAACATGAATGAGATTGAATACTTGAGTAAATTTTGTAATGTAATCGTAACAAGCTTAAGTGGTCCGGGTAATACTGTAGTAAATGACGCTGTTGTCAAAGATCCAGAAAAAACATTAATACATGTTTGTCGCAAGATTATCGGTCTAGTTTACGATAAGCATTTATGTAAGTGTATACAAACTGAAGATTATAGTAAAGAAAATATCACCACTATAATTGAAAATGCAATATTGGAAAAAAAATGATAATTTATGTAACTGGATGTTTAGGATTTATTGGAAGATATGTTACGCAGTTATTGCTCGAAAACAATCATTATGTTTATGGTATAGACAATTGCACTTATGCATCAGATATTAGTGTTCTGGAAGACTTTAAGTCATTTCCAAATTTCAAATTTGAAAAGAAAAATATCTGTGACATAGATAGACTTGTAGATTGTGATTACTTTATCAACATAGCTGCTGAAACACATGTAGATAATTCTATCCGTGACAGTAAAGTTTTTGTTGAATCTAACATCAATGGAGTTCACAATATTCTTGAACTCTTAAAAACTTACAAAAAAGAAGGCTACATTCTTCCACGATTTATTCATTTTAGTACTGATGAAGTTTATGGTGATATCGAAAATGGAGAACATTTTGAAACAGATATTCTTAAACCAAGCAATCCATACTCAGCTACAAAAGCTGCAGCAGATCAACTTATAATTGCATGGTCTAGAACATACAACATTCCATACAACATAATCAGACCAACAAACAATTATGGAGTTGGGCAGTATGTTGAAAAATTAATTCCTAAATCTTGTAAATTTATTGGTTTAGGAAGAAAAATCCCACTCCACGACAATGGAACACCTGTAAGAAACTGGTTAAATGCTAAAGACACTGCTTCAGCTGTTTTAAAAATTATTGAAGCTGGACAAGAAAATGAAATCTATAACATTGCTGGGGGTTTTGAACAATCTAACATAGACACTGTAAAAAAAGTAATCAACGCTTATCATAATAAAGAAGTTGAAAACTTTGAAGATTTTATCAATTTCAACATTGCAAGACCTGGGCAAGATATTAGATATGCTTTAAATGATGACAAAATAAGATCATTAGGTTGGTCTCCAAAATGCAACTTTGATGAAGAGATAAAAGTTATAGTAGAATATTATAAATATAACTTCATTTGGTAAAATATATAATATGAATAACAGAGAATTTGAGTGTGTACGAATTTTGACTGACTTAGTTGAAAACTATGGGCTTATCGGAGTAAAAACAAGTTTTGAAGACGAGGGTGCAAGTTTCAATGAAGTGCTTAGATTGAAAGAAATTTGCAATCAATCTAAAACAAAAGTTACATTAAAGATTGGTGGACCTGAAGCCATCAGGGACATCAAGGATTCAATGATCATTGGGGTAAAAGGCCTAGTTGCTCCGATGGTTGAGTCTGAATTTGGACTTACAAAATTTATTGGAGCTATCAATAATAATTTACCTTCTGAAGTTGTAAGTTCTTTACAACTCAATGTCAATATAGAAACTATTTCCGCAGTATTAGCTATTGATAAAATTCTTTCAAATCATCACGCATCTGCTTTATATGGCGTGACTGTTGGAAGAGTAGATTTAGTTTCTTCAATGGGTGCAGATAGAAGTCATGTAAACTCTGAAGAAGTTTACAATATGGCTCATGATGTTTTTGAAAGAACTAAGAAGCTTGGGGCTAAAGCTTGTATTGGCGGTGCTGTTTCAACTGATTCATTAGACTTTTTGAAGAAATTGCACTCTGAAAAACTACTTGATAAGTTTGAAACCAGATATGCAATATTTGATCCATCTATTGCATTGAAAAATCTTCAAAGAGCATTGTTCAAAGCACAAATGTTCGAATATGAATGGCTAACAAATAAAATGGAATATTATCAAAATTTAGCCAATCAAGATGAAAATAGATTGAAAATGATTCAATCTCGTATTAATAAGTCTGCTTCTGAATTATGAGAATACTTGTCACAGGTGGATCTAGAGGAATAGGCAAAGATATTTGTGACAAATTTATTAGAGAAGGACATGAAGTTATGTGTCCAAGTAGAGAAGAGCTTGATCTATCTAAACCTTTTTCATTTATTCCTTCTGAAATTGATATTCTAATAAATAATGCAGGAATAAATATTATTGATCCTATTTTTGAAGGCAACAATTATGAAGAGATTATGGAAGTAAATTTCTTTTCACCATTAAAATTGTTTAAGCTTTGTTTTCCTCACATGCAAAATCAATGTTATGGAAGGGTTGTAAATATTGGTAGTGTCTGGATAGATTATGCAAAACCTGGTAGATCTGCTTATAGTGCAAGTAAAAATGCACTACATTCACTTACAAAAGCAATAACCTCAGAATATGGAACATATAATATTTTAGCTAACACTGTGTCTCCTGGTTTTTTTATTACTGATATGACTTTTCAAAACAATTCAGAAGAAGCTATAAGCGAAATCAGAAGTAAAATTCCACTTGGTAGATTGGGATACACAAATGAAGTTGCAGATTTAGTTTATTTTCTGAGCGTTCAAAACTCATACATTTCTGGTCAAAATATTGTAATAGATGGTGGATATTCATGTACAGCCAAATAGATGTCAAGTCAAATATAAAAGACTATTGTGTCAAGTTTGTTGACAGAAAAGATGTTTACAACCTTATAAGTGAAGATTATCATTTGGCAGTTGTCGATAGTAACGTTGCAAAACATTTTCCTGAATTTAGTTTGGGAGATCTCATTATTGTCGATACTAATGAAAACTTAAAATCATGGAGTGGTCTTGAAACTATTTTCAATAAATTCACAGAGAAAAAAGTCAACACGCAAACAAAGTTGGTAGTTATTGGTGGTGGAGTTTTACAAGATGCTGTTGGTTTTTGTGCTTCAGTTTATTGCAGAGGAATTGAATATTATCTAGCACCAACAACCTTACTTTCTCAAATTGATAGTTGTGTGGGCGGAAAGACATCTGTAAATTATGGTTCAAGAAAAAACATTCTTGGTACATTCTATCCTCCAAAAGAAATCTTAATTTGTGAAGAATTTCTGCAAGGATTAAGTCAAGAAAACTATTGTAGTGGCTTGGGTGAACTTTTTAAATTTGATCTTCTCAGAAATAAAATTGTAAGTTCTGAAATTGATGCCTTGATAGCAGGAAAAAATTCAATTTCAAAACATATTTATGAAAGCTTAAAATATAAGACTTCCATTCTTGAAATAGATGAGTTTGATAAGCATGAGAGAAAATTTCTGAACTTTGGTCATACTTTTGGGCATGCTTTAGAAATTACATCAGAATATAAACTTTCTCACGGATATGCAGTAGTAATTGGATGTCTTATAGCATTGGAAGTAAGTTGCTCTTTATTTGGAACACATGTACATTCAACAACAATTGAAATTGCAAAAAAATTACTTTCTCAAACCTGCCCTATTGAAAAAGAATGGTTTGATTTTGAAAAGCTTATGGAATGTGTCAAGTCAGACAAGAAAAATACTGGCTGTGTAAACATGGTGCTCATCAAAGACAATCAACCAGTAATTCAAAAAATTGAAGATTATTCTATAATAGAAGCAGCACTGGGAAAAGTTTATGAAATTATCAGATTATGTAATTAAATTTCTTCACGATAACTATGATATTGATACAGTTTTTACTCTTTCTGGAGGAGGATGTATTCACTTAGTTGATTCGTTGGGAAAATCAGAAAATGTTAGATATATAGCAACTCATCATGAACAAGGAGCTGCTATTGCTGCTGAAGGTTATGCACGTAAAAAAAATAATTTAGGGGCTTGTCTTGTAACTTCTGGTCCGGGAGGGACTAATGCTCTGACAGGAACTCTTTGTAGTTATTTAGATTCTGTTCCAGTAATTGTAATTAGCGGACAAGTCAATAAACCATTGACTACAAATTTCACCCAATTAAATTTAAGGCAACTTGGAGATCAAGAATTTGACATAGTAAAAACTGCAAAAACAATGACGAAGTTTGCAGTTCAAGTGAATGATCCTCAAGAAATCCGATATTACTTAGAAAAGGCTTGTTATTTAGCTACAAATAAAAGACCAGGACCAGTATGGATTGACATTCCTTTAGATGTACAATCAGCACAAATTGAACCATCTAAACTCAAGCCATTTATTCCTAATATATTTGACATAAAAGCAAATGAAATTGATTATGTTTCAATCATAAATAAATGGAATAATGCAAAAAAACCTTTATTGATAGTTGGTAATGGTGTTAGAATTTCAGGTGCTATTGATTCTTTATTTGAGTTACTTGAAAAGACAAATATTCCAGTAATCACTGCAGTTAATGGTAACGATATTGTAAATGAATCTTATCCTTATTATTATGGAAGATTTGGAACTCATGCACAAATATGTGCCAACAAACTTATAAATGAAGCTGATTTTATACTATCTGTAGGATCAAGATTGTATATTAGACAAATTGGATATAACTTTGATGATTTTGGGAAAAATGCTTATAAAGTAGCTGTTGATATTGATCAACATGAACTAGAAAAACCAACACTTAGGCTTGATGAAAAAATTTGTGAAGACGCGAAGAGATTTATCAACAATATAAATAAAACTTTTATAAACAAATGTTCTGAGACATGGTTAAATCATTGTGAAACTTTTAGAACTTCGAAAGTTCTAGATAAACATAGAAATAAAACAGATTATGTAAGCAATTATTACTTAATTGAAAAAATATCAGAAATTTTACCACAAGATTTCGATATCGTAACAAGCGATGGATCTGCAAATGTAGTTACCATGCAGGTTGTTCAATTAAAAGATAATCAAAGACTTATTACAAATACTGGCTGTGCTCCTATGGGATATGGTTTACCTTGTGCTATTGGAGTTGCTTCTACTGGACAGAAAACATTATGTATTGAAGGTGATGGAAGTTTACATTTGAACATACATGAACTTCAAACAATGATGCATAATAATTTACCAATTAAAATACTGTTATTGAATAATGATGGATACTTATCGATTAAGGTTACACAAAAATCATTTTTTAATGGACACTATGTTGCTTCAGAAAAATCTAGTGGTGTAACATTTCCTGATTTCAAAAAAATTGCAGATGCATATAGTATTCCTTATTTTGAAATAAAAACTAATCAAAATATAGATCAAGTCATAAGTGTATTTTTATCTCATGAAGGTCCTTGTATTTGTCAGGTATTTACAGATCCTAATGAAATTTTTGAACCAAGAGTAGTAGCAAAAATGGATGAAAATGGAAAATTTATCCCTGGTAGACTTTCAGATGCTCAATGGAGTTAAGTTGTGAAAAAAATACTTATAACTGGAAGCAATGGGTATGTCGCAAGAAATATAGCTAAAAGATTGTTTGAGTATGATCTGACATTGATAAACAGATCTACTTTAGATTTACTAGATCCAAAAGCTGTAAAACAATTTTTCAAACATAGATATTTTGATGTTTTGATACATACAGCTACTTCAGGAGGCAGCAGACTTAAGGAAGACAACTTTGAAGTTTTTTATGAAAACTGTCTAATGCATCAAAATATTTTAGAAAATTCTTATTCATTTGATAAATACATATCATTTGGTTCTGGAGCTGAATTAGACAGAAGGTATCACATTGATCCTTCAGTAGATCTCAAGAGTGCTTATCCAATTGATCCTTATGGAATGAGTAAAAATTTCATTACTAAATCAGGTATTCTGTATCCTAATTTTCACAATATAAGAATATTCAATGTATTCAACGAAGACGAATTGCCTTCAAGAATGATAAAAGCAAACATTCTGAAATATATAAACAAAGAACCAATGATAATTCATCAAGATAAATGGATGGATTTTTTTTATATGGAAGACTTGTGTGAAGTATTAAAATTTGTAATTGATTCAAATACAAAACAAAAAATTATTAATTGTTCATACCAAGATAAATTCAAATTAAGCGATATTGCTGCAATTATAAATGATTTATCAACTCATAAAGTAAAAATTGAAGTTAATCATAGTGCTTTTGGATTAAATTATTATGGTGATTATAATTTGCACTTATTTGATATAGATTTATTAGAATTACATTTAGGCATAAAAAATACATATAATAAACTAAGGAACAAAATATTATGAAAAACTTATTAGTCAACTTTTCTGTAGGAGATAAGTGCATTGAATCTTTGGAAGGAGAAGTGTTTCTAAATTCTCTGTCTAATTTTAAATCATTTGAAAAAGCAGTATTTGTAAACAATGTTAGTCCAGAAAGTATAAAGAAGCTTAAAAGATATTTTGATATAATTATCCCAAATAATGAAAATCTTTACACAAGTTATTTAGCATTATATAATTGGTTATCAGAACATGTCGATGAATATAAATATGTCATGCATTCTGATTTGCGTGATGTAGTAATACAAAAGGATCCATTTGATTTTTTTGAATCTCATCCAGATATCAATATGTTTTATTGTCTTGAAGGCATGAAAATTAATGAAAGCGAATGTAATGTCTGGTGGGAGCAATCTTTGAGAACTATGCTGAGATCTCACAATAATTCATACCAGAATGAATATGTAATTAATGGTGGAATTTTTGGTGGAAAGATCGAACACATGATCAATCACTGTTTGATGATGTTTTCTAACACAAACAGAAAAGCTCCATTTGTAGTAATGGATCAGCAATTTCTTGGATATTTAAGTCAATTTATCAAAAAAAATCCAAAAAATATGTTATGTCATCCGTATGAAGACACTTTCGCATGTACAGGTGAAGCTATAAAATATGAAAATATTGATGTATTTTTTGATGAAAATAATTTAGCTTGTAATGCTGATGGTGAACCTTATTGTATTTTTCATCAATGGGACAGAACAGCATTGGCTCAGAGAATTTTAGATTCAGAAAGTAAAACCCTAAAATTCTTTCTCTAAATCAATATTTAGATCTGCTAATCCTTCTTTCTTAACTTCATTCTTGATTGCTAAAATAAGTTGGATAGTTTCAAATTCCTTCATGGTGAGACTGTCAAACTCATTTTTATTTAAGCTCACTAATCCTCTAGTCATATAATCAATTTCAACAACAACTGGAGGAACTGGATATGTTTCAGTATTAGATAGTTCCGGGTAGTTCAGGTGCTTGTAGTGAAGTAACGATGCAAGCAATCAAGATAAAACCTGGCACTAGGATTTTCAACAGTGAAGGTTTGGGTTCTATGGGATTTGGTATTCCAGCAGCTATTGGAGCTTGTTTAGCTTCAAATAAACAAGAAACTATCTGCATTGGTGATGGTGGTTTTGTAATGAACATGCAAGAGTTAGAACTTGTAAATCGTTATAAGCTTCCTATAAAGTTTTTTGTTCTAAATAACGATGGATATGGTTCTATAAAAACAACTCAAACAAATCATTTTGGTGGAAGATTAGTAGCTAGTGATCCAAGTAGCGGATTGACACTTTCTGATATCTCGAAAATTGCAGATGCTTTTGATATTCCTCACGTAAAGATCTTTGACAATGATATGCTTTGTCATTTGATGGAAAAAATACTCAATACTGATGGTCCATTGATGATAGAAGTTATGATTGATCCAAATCATAGAACAGCTCCTAAAGCATCTGTATACAAGACAAAAGATGGATTATTTGCTACAAGACCAATGGAAGACTTAGCTCCCTTTTTGAGCAGAGAAGAGTTTGAAAGTGAAATGTTAGTTCCTATTATTATTAATTGTGATGAGTAAAATATGAAATATTTAGTATCTGGTAACTCAAGTGGATTAGGAAAATATCTTTACGAAAATTTAGAAGATTGTTCAGGTTTTGGCAGAAATGATAGTTTGGATTTCAATACAAAATCAGAAACAACTATTGTTCATTGTGCCTTCAATAAATCAAACAAGATTGATGATTATTATAAGTATCTAAATGACAATATATTTCTAACACAATACTTACTAGAAAATTGTCAATATAAAAAATTTGTATACATTTCCTCAATTGACGTATATTCAGAAGATCAAAATTTGTATTCGACTTTTAAGAAATTTGCAGAATCAGTAGTGGCAAAATTTCCTAATACTTTGATCTTAAGATGTCCAACATTACTTGGATATACAATGAAACCTAATCATATACATAAGATCAAGGAAGAAGTAGATAATATTACTTTGTCAGAGCACTCTACTTTTTGCTATATGAATATGGAAAAAATTAAAGATTTTTTGTCTAATGATATTGCATCACATAATGGAATTATTGACTTTGTTCCTACAGATGAAACAAAACTTCATGAAATAAAAGAATACTTCAAGTCAAGCACTGAACTAGGCAATTACACATATAAATCAAACACAGGTAGTTATGTTAATCCTATTTATAATTTGGAAGAAAATTATAAGTGGAGTTCTTTTGATAATTTTGCAGAATATGTTGCATCTATCTAAGAGGGTATAATTAATTTTATGACTATTCAAGAAAGTGAGTGCAACAGAATATGGCATCAATGGTATAGAAACAATATTAGATTTCACAAAGATGAATATTTAGATTCATTTGTAATAAATGGTGGAGTTTGGGGTGGAAAAATTGAACAAGCTATGAATTTTTGTTTGTTTATTTTTTCTCAAGTAAATATGATATCCAGAGCTCCAATTATTAATCAGCAATCAATGGGATACTTTTATAAATTCTGGAAAGCTAATCCTCAAGTAATGATGTGCCATCCTTACGAAGATGTTTTTTGCTGCACTGGGGAAGCTATAAAGTATGACAATATTGATGTGCATTTTAATGAAAATAATTTAGCTTGCAATAAAGATGGTGAGCCTTATTACATATTTCATCAATGGGACAGAACAGAAGCTGCTCAAAAGATTTTAGAAAAGCAATATAGTGGTTTAAAGTTCTCTCTCTAAATCAATATTTAGATCCGCTAATCCCTCTTTCTTGACTTCATTCTTGATTGCTAAAATGAGTTGGATAGTTTCAAATTCCTTCATGGTGAGACTATCAAACTCATTTTTATTTAAGCTCACTAATCCTCTAGTCATATAATCAATTTCAACAACAACTGGAGGAACTGGATATGTTTCAGTATTAGATGGATCAAAATATTTTTTTGACGCTAAATAATAAAAATTAGCTTCATCTGCATTCAAATACAAATGCTGTTGATATTCCACCCATAATTTTTCTAAGACAGGATGAAGTATTTTATCAACAAGAGGTTCAGAATAAGAAGAAATATATTCTTCTCCAGTTGTTTTATCAAAAGCTCTAATTAAGCACAATTTGAGGATTTCTCTTTTCTCAAATTCTGAGTTTTGATAAACTACATCATCTTTCTTTCTAAAAGACTTGGCATCAATAAGAAGACCTTCTTTCCAGGTAATTTCCCTTACCATGATATCTACTTCATCTATAGTTACAATATGTAAATGAAGCTTATCTCTATTGTCTGAAAAGTAATCGTAAAAGTTAGACATTTGGGTAAATCATAAACTCAGAATATGGCAGATTGTTTGTTGGAGCTGCTGTTTGATAACCGTATCTAGCAATGAAGTCATATTCATGGAAATAACCACCATCAGGATTTATTGAAATCCTTGGATTTGACCAATCTACATTTTCCATTGCATAAATAAAATCATTACCAAAATACATTGTCAAATTACTTGAGTTTGCACTAAGGACATTAGAATTATTATAACTGAAATATGTAATAGTTCCAGATACCGATCTATTTACTAATCTAGCATTCTTAGGGCCAAATATATCACTCATTGGAGCAAAGTTTCTGTAAGGTTGAGTAAAAACTAAATCTACATTTTGAGTAATATTCAAAGACATTGAAACAATCTTATTTGATGGAGGATTGGATGTGCTTGTCCATTTAGCTCTCACTGAAGTTATAAAATCGTTGTATGATGTGTAAACAGAACCTTCAGTGTTGATATCTAAGACACAATCAGAAAGATTTAGCGGTCTATATTTATTGGCAAAATCATAATTTTTAATTCCTGAAGCAGATAATATTTCTTCAACATCTTTCTTGGCTATATCTTTCATCTTTATGATAGAAGAAGTATATTTTGGATCTTCAAAAGGTACGTATGGAAATCGTAGTATTTCAACATTTGGAGGACTAATCATAGACTTACCTCCAGTAAATGAGCAATTTATCTTTACATCACCGAGACTGTTTCTACCATCTACTGAAATGCTAAATTGTGTCATAAAAGCTGGACCAAATGACTTGTGCGCTCTAATTGATGAGCAAAGCATAAGTGGATACAAAGGAACAACTGATGCAGTCCAAATAGTATATTCACCAGCTAATTGTTCGTTGTTTTGAGTAATACCTTTTATAGGACTGAATGAAAGACTAGCTGTGTATTTTTGATTTCTATATACTGGGTGATTATGTAGTGATTGACCAGTAAAATTAGAAAGTTGCTCGTATATGCTATCTCCAGCATTGTCTGAGAAATTATCGCAAAATAATGGTTTATATAAACTTCTATTAAATGGAACTGTGTAAAAATTAAAACTTGCTGCACCTTCTGATGCTATTTCGCCTAGATAATAAAGATCCCATAAATAAGCAGAAGTTCTATTGTCACTTTTATTGACATTTTTGCCACCAAGTCCTAAAGACAAAAATCCTTTAACACCAGGGTTGAATATACTAACTTTGTCATTTATTCCAAAGACATATATATTATGACCTGATGAAGGTATTGTATCGTTAGTGACATTGTTGACTATATCTGGCATCTTATTTGCCGCCTGTTAACTCCAACCATTTTTTAGTTAAGATTTTTACTAGTTCGTATCTCATGTTATTTACACTATTCTTGTCTGGATAGAAAACTTCTTCGTTTTCAGATAGGGTTACTTCACCTTCGCTATCAGTTTCTTGTGTTCTGGTAATAACTTTGACAGATGAAAAGAAAGTAGATACAACTAGTTTACATAGCACAGAAGTTCTTAGTAACGGATTTCCAGAGACAGAATTGATAATAGTTGCTTCTTCTATAATGTGAGACATGTCTGCAAAGTTTCTAGCTTTGACATCACAAACAACTGTATTAGAACCGCTTTCTGAAAATTTATAACAGATAAGGTCACCGTTTTCTGTTTTTACTTCATCGAAATTAATAGATATTTGAAATCTTTTACTTGCATCTACAAAAATACTCATTCTTACACCGTTGAATTTAAAGTTGGGTCAAAGCTATATTTTTGAGTTACAACTGAGAAATTAACTTTCTTTGTTACTCTATCGTTAACACTGTAGCTTGATACATCTGGAGACCAAACTACTTCAGGTAACTCAATTTTTGCAGGACCCATATCAAGAGTTATACCGCCATCGTTGATAGAAGATGGTCCAGCTAAAAATTCTGCAAATGACCAAGACTTGATTGGACCAGTGTAAGTGATAGATCCACTTATTTTTCTACCTTCAGAATAGTATCCAAATGGTAAGTTATTTTTTATATACTTTTGAGTTTCATCACTATTTTTTGAGTTTAAGCTATAAATAGGTTTCAGATTGTTAGATACTTCCAAAGTTACTTCATTGATAAAAATATTGTTCAAATCAACTTGCTGAAATCCTCTAAAAAACTTACTATCTGTTTGTAACCCTAATCCAAAATAACCCGCTTCAGGTGTTGTTTTGTATATTCTCAAACTTGAACCACGAAGTAAATAGCTTGGATTTTTCTTCTTATAATTTTGAATAATTGTATCAAAATTGTTTAACATATCTATTTGATACTTCTTATTGATATCTAGGATTTTTAATTCAATGTCAGCAACTACGCTTTCACCAGGTGTAAATGTTAATGAAATCTTATCAACAAGACATCCAGCCATCAAACCTTCTTTTAGGGAGAACAAAGAAAATGATGGCTCTCTTAAGTTATTTGAAGGATAAGCATACAAATAAGATGTTGTTCTAGAGTGAGTTCCTGCTAAACCAGATGATAAGTATATTGCGTTATTTGATTTACCTACTCCAGAAACAGTTACATTTTCAATAATGTCTGACACATCAGATTTTATTTTAGCTGAAAATGGTGTTGTGAAAGAAGTAAATTCAGCGGGGCTATCAATATACAAAATAGTTGTTCCAATACCAATAACAGCTGAGTTGCTACTTGTAAATCTACCTACATATGATGTTGGAGAACCTTTGTAACCTTCAACACAAAAATCGTAAAGAGCTTGAAAGGCAAAGTCTAGAAATCCCCAGCTTTCAATTTTTAACGGCATTTTGAAAGATGCTTGATATTCCCTTTGGTTAATTCTGAAAGTATTAGGATTTGGACCCTCTCCCGCTAATCTTGTATCAAATTCAGAAGATATAGGAGCATTGAAAGAAATATTATCTATTGAAAATAAATAGTTAGAATTTATGTTAGCAAAATCTAGTGTAAAGTCTGGATCTGGAGCAAACTCTCTTGATAAAACTATTAAGTCAAAATATCCTGCTTCATATGCAGGAGTATTAATGTCAGTGAAAAAGTTTTGATAAGCAAAAGATTTGAAAACCGATTGAGATGTAACTTCAGAAATACTTTCAGTTGAAGGTTCAATTTTATTAGATTTTTCCATGTGTCACCTTATGGCTCTGTTTCAATAGTAATCAAGTCATAAATGTCCCACATGATTGGACCATTATTAGTTCTAGTTAAGTTTTGTCCCGGAGTTATATAGAAGTCTACTATTCTGTCAAACTTATCTAAAGAAGTTCCTAGTAAAAATCTCTGATCTCTTACGGTGCCTTTTGGAACTGTAACTGATAATGTTTTCTCTTCTCCGTATTCTCCATTTTTTGCTATAACAGTTACAATCATGTCATTCTTGATTGTCTTATCTGTTGTTGTAGCAATTCCTGTAGTAGATCCATTGAATATAACTCCTGTGTTGACATTCAAATCATCAACATTAGGAACATAAACAGATAACCTTCTGGGCTCAAAAGAAACTCTATTTGTAAGTTTTATTCCTCTCTTGATTACTTCTCCTGGGATATTTCCATTGTCCATATATCCTCTCAAAACAAAGTAACCTGTGCCTCCGGTTGATGACCAAGAAGCAGCATCATTGATAGATGTAAGTCCTTGTCCAGAACTTCCATTGTCAACTCTAGTGTATAGAGAAGTGCTTCCTAAAGAAGTAGTAAAACTAGATGGTTTGTTAATTACTAACCAATAAGAACTTGAAGTTAAGAGATTAGCTCCAGTGTCAAATTTTAATGTGTATGAATTTGTTCCTGAAGAAACATCAGAATATCTCAAAAACTCTGATGAAGTTATCATCCCATTAGGTGTAGGTGTTGATCCAGATCCTGAATATATAGAAACAAATAAACCAGTAGTTCCTGATCCTGCTGTTTCTGATCCAGCGTTGAATTTGAGTTTAAATGTAACTCCACCAACAAAACAATTTTCTAATGGAGTAATCTTGAAAGCTGTAAGACCATTTGATAATTCTAAATCAGTATCATCAGTTACAGTGACTAAAGTGTTGTAAGGAGGATATAAAATTTCATTAGTCTGAGTAAGCTTTCTTTCATTGTTTTCATAACCAAAATTTGGTTTTTTGTAAACATTATAAAATAGTGGATTAGTTATTCCTGAACCAGTCCAAGAAATATCAACTAAATAATTTCCAGATGCTTGGGTTGATGAAACTAAATTCGTGTATGTTGGAACACTTTCTACATACTCATTCGTGTCAATATTGTAAATAACTGTACTTGCATATATTTGACTTCCAGTTGATAAGGAAGAAATGTAGTTAGAAACTGGAAGAGTTACAGCAGAAAAACCAGTTGAACTTATTTGGTTGCTATTTCCTATTGCACTATTATAAGTTACAAGATCACCTCTGAAAATTGCGAAAGTATGTTGAGTATCGTATTTCAAAGTATCATAGTAAGCTTGTGCAAAATTGTATGGAAATTCAAATCTTTCAAGACCACTGAAAGATAAACCCTTAGAATAAAATTCAGTGGGTCTAAATGGCTGTTTTGCAAGAAATTCTCTATCTGAAATTGCTGGGTCTACTTTTACGTTTGAAAGATACTGAGACATGCCCAAAACAACGTTCTTTACATAATCATTAGTTTTATAATTTCTTAATGCATTTTTTGTTTCAGCGCAATTGTTGATAATGATACTTCTATCATCATTGTCACCTAATATTCTATAAGTTGATATGTCACTAGGCATATCAACTACAGTTCTTGTATATGCTATACCTGAATTTGCAACTCTTGGAATTTCTGGATTTTTGACTAAAACTTTTCCTACTGGTAACCATGATTTTGGAAGTGGTGGGAAATAACCAAAAGTTGAAATAGCTTCTGATGCTTCTTCAACAGGAAACCCAGTAATATATCTAATTCTAGGTTGGTAGATAAAATTAACAGCAGTATCAGAATAAAACGATGATGGAAGTAAACCAAATGTTGAACCATTGTAAAATGATGGATCTATAATCAACCCTGTTTCATTTGCATTTAATCCAGAAAATCTAAGTAAATAATTGCCAACTAAAGCTTGTAATGGAAAACCTAGATTACTAGCAATAGAAACATCTCTAATATAAAGAACATTAGTGTTCAACGAGGATGTTTGATTTACAACTGTAGCCCATGTTTTAGAAGCATTAGATGCTTCAGAAATAGGAAATCCAAGAGTAATGCCATATTTGAAAGCACTACTCCCAGCTCCTGTCAAACTATAATCTTTCCACCATTCTTTTTTGATTGGAATTTTTTGAGAAACAGTTTGTATCAAAGAACCATTGTAAGCAACTTGTCCACTTCCTACGGTAATGTAGTATGGATCATTTGTAATATCGTAAGTAATGCCAAAACCTAATGGGTTGGTTTCCATAATACCAAAATACGGATACCCAGTAGTTGCCATCTTTTCAAGGTTGTTAAGTTCAAAAATTGAAGATCCAGGAGTGTCAATATCTCCTACACCATACTTGAGTGCATCATAAATATTACCAACTGTTTTGGTAAGTTCTGTAAGTAGTTCTTCAACTTTAGATGATATTGCCATTTTAAATAATTATACTCATTTC